>Ga0325401_1005142_pt1 | contig 12463 bp, 6 predicted proteins | sample PopdelMetagenome_FD_205666 | JGI IMG/M metagenome (GOLD analysis project Ga0325401, IMG submission 205666) | Populus deltoides microbial communities from Bellville, Georgia, United States - Xylem-PdKOR-R2 | ecosystem: Host-associated > Plants > Phyllosphere > Stem > Wood/Secondary xylem | place...
AATCCAGTTGTTGTGGTTGCTGCTGTGCATTTTAAAGTCAAGTTGTAGCGGGTTGATCTAAAAAAATTATGATTTGAAGTTTGATTTGAATTGAAATTTAAATTAAATTGATAACAATATGATATAATGAAAGTCAGCCGATTTGATAAAGTTTTTAGTGATTTGGTTAATCTAACCAAACTTAACAAAGTCAATTCCAAAAAAAAATTAAAAATAAAATAAATAATGTTGTTTTAATTAAAATGATTGACCTATAATTCATGAATTGACTCGATAACCCAGTAAATTAACTCATTTGCATGCTCAATAACTTTAGATTTGAAACTTGTATACATTCATCAATATCCTCGTGTTTAATTTTTTTAATTTAATTAGTCAGAATGAAAGTAATGATCTTCTACTTAGTTTTATTAATTTATTTAGTTAAAATAAGAATGGTAAGATTAAGATAAAAAAATATAAAAAAAATTAAATTATTAAATAAAACTCAAAATTTTAATAGTAAATTTTTTTAATAATATTTAAAATAAAATAAATAGCAATTCGCAGTTATTATGCATATGAAAACTTGTACTCCTTGAAATTAACTTGTTTTAAATTACCATTAGTATCTAAGGATGGTTTAAAATGAATTAATAACGTATATTTATTAAAATTCACTTGCTATAAAAATTGCCACCTGATAAAACAAGATAATAAAAAAAAACAGTGAAATGAGATCTTCCAGTACATTGCTAGTCTATTTTTAGACGTTGAGTTGAACCTGCTGATTTTAATTCCTTGTCTAGGGCTTCAAAAAATTGAATTATTATTGCACCTCACGTACATAAAAAGGAGTCTAAAGTCAATGTAAATCAATGGAAAGGGGGGCCGCACCACCAGACTCCATAAAATAGAATATCTACACCGAGGCTTGCTCAATGATTTTGGTAGGTTTTTCCTTACTTATATGTTTTGGTTCGAGTCTTCATCGTGTGTATGTTTATTATTCCCGTGATATTTTATATATCTACTGGACTTGCAAGATGTTTAGTAGATCTGAAAATTAGTCATGATACGCGTAAGCTGGCCCGGACACTCCGAGTTATCAAAAATAAAAAAAAAATAAAAAATAGAAGATCTCATCTCTCCATAGTTGCTAAAGAGTGCCAATCTTTTTTATAATTATTAAACTTTTATTCAAATGAGATAACAACCCATCATATTAGACTAAAAAAAAGCAGATTTTTAATGTTGTGTTTGGTATTATAGCTCAACTGTATTTTTTATTTTTTTAACTTCATTTTATATATATATATATATTTTATTGTTTTGATATGCTGATGCTAAAAATAACTTTTAGTAAATAAAAATATATTTACAAGTAAAAAATACTTTGAAAAACAACATTTACCACTTTTCCAAACAGTCACTTTAGAACTTTAGTTTTAAAACCCAGCTAGGCAGGCTGATCCAGGATCTAGGCCGAGTTTAATAAAAAAAGGGAAGGCACAAATCCAGGTGGCCAAATCAAAAACCCGGTTGCAACTCATTAACCATTTATTTTTCTTTTTAACAAAAACAACATCGTTTTGATATATATATATATATATATATATATATATATATATATATATAGAGAGAGAGAGAGAGAGAGAGAGAGAGAGAGAGAGAGAGAGTCCACTAGGTATGATCTTATGACCAAGTCATGACCCTTGACCTAAATCTTAGACCATGTCAATCTCTGGATCGGGTTTAAAAACTCAATTTATAACCACACATACAAAAAAAAAAAACAAATTATAGTATCAGTGGTGTCACATGCTCACATTAAGGGTGTGTTTGAAATTGTGATATCGGTGATAGTTAAAAGTGCTTTCTGCTTAAAAATACATTAAAATAAAGTTTTTTTTTTTTAAAAAAATTATTTTTAATATCAGCACTCAAAAAAATTTAAATATATATATTTTTATTTTAAATAAAAAAATTAAAATTTAAGAGAATCGAGTCTATACCGCGTTCCAATCACATTCCATGTATCATAGAAACAGTCATGGGCTGTGGATAATACAGCGATGTTCGAGATTGCAAAAAGGCATTGCAGTTGGGCCTAATACATAGCTTCTTTGGGCCATGGTGCTAAAAAGGAGCTTGATGTTCATATTGTTCGGCCCGTTAATATAATTTAGGGTAAAAAGATGTATTTATTTTTATCCCCAGCTATCACTCAATTTCCAGTAAGATCCTCAAACAAAAACTATTCCCAATTATATCCCCATGCATTCCACATGGTCTCAAGAGGATAAGTTCATATTCCCATTCTTACCCCTACAAGAAATAAATATATTACTCCTACAAAACGAATGTCGCTTCCGTAATTTAATACAAGTCTTCAGGGCATTTAAATTACAATTGTACAAGATATAAAGTCTTTTTGGGTTTATCTTACGTTGCCTCATCTAAAGAAAATCTAAGAGCGAGCCAAAGTCTGTTTGGATTTTGGAAGAGAAGATGTCAGGGAAAGGAGCGAAGGGATTGTTGACAAGCAAAACCCCAGCTCAATCTAAAGATAAAGACAAGAAAAAACCCACCTCTCGTTCCTCTCGTGCTGGTCTTCAGGTTTTTTTGGGTTTTTTGAGTTTGTGCTCTTGTTTTAATCTTAAGTACGGGTTTTTGATTATTAAGTGAGTTTTAGTCATTTTCTTAATGGGTTTTTGTTTTGGTTCTGATTTTTGGATTCTTGCGTGGGTTTATTGAAGACTTTGATTGCAAGTTGTTTTTTTTTTTTTAATTATTATTTTATCTGGCCATGAGAAACTATGTTGATTTTGTTAATCAATTGTGTTAATGCTTTTTTTTTTCCCTGTAAGAATATCATTAGGGTTTAGAGTTGAGTTATCAATTTGTGAAAGAGAAAAAGAAACTGAGATCTATGTGAAATTGAGGAAACTTGCAGTCAGGGTGACCGACTAAGATAACTGTTGGGGTTAGTTGAGCTTGGGCTTTATAGTTTGGAAACCTAAACCATCTGAGATTTGAGAGTAAATATTGGGTTTTGTTACTTTCCTCAAGTCATCATGTTAGCTGAATTGATGAAGCTGAGGAATCTGTGTAAAAAGTGAGAACTAGAATAACAGGCCAATATAATGTAAATAGGCATAAAAGAGAATGCAGGAACCATTGGAGAGAAGGAGAAAAAAGGAAAAAGAATTTAGTTTCTCTGAGTAACCCACATTTGACATAAATCTCTTTAATGCAAATGCAAAAATCCAAGGCTGATAAAAGTACATACCTTAAAAAAATTGCGACTTAATGTTATAGCTTCGGATGTTGTTATGAAAAAAGTTTGTATCCTTGTCCTCTGCAATCTCTTGGTGTGTTCTAAAGATTATTTATTATGCTGAATTATTGATGGGTGTTGACTTTGTAGGCATTTGGTTGTTGCTTTGAGATGCTCAATAAGGACTCTTGATCTTGGGTAGCTTGAGGCCATAGAGGAAATGAATCTTGTTAAACTGAACACAACTTAGGTGGAGTAAGCATTGCTAGGAATACATTTCGGTATGTAATCTTGAAATGGACGGGGAGGATGTTAAATAGTTGTGTTCTTACATAGAGCATACAGTTGAGGTTTTGAGGACTTTAGGGCACCTATTTGTTCCAGACTAGATGAGTTATTCATAAGGATACCAAATAGCATTATGGAGCTGTTTAGGTTTTACCAATTGACTGTTAAGGTTAAGTACAGATGGCCTGCTTGGTTCAGTAACCCCATGAGGATAAACCAATCTCTTACTCTTCTTGTACTTGTCATCAGGTTCTCTCTCTCTCTCCCTCTCTTTTTTTTCTTTTTTCTTTTTTTAGGGTTCTTTTATTGGGATTTTTGCTTTTTTTTAATGCCTACATGATTTTTTTTTGGGGGGGTTGCTTGATTATTTAGTGAGTTTTAGTTTTTCTTATACCTGGGTTGTTTTTATTTTGGTTCTGGTTCTGGATTCTTGCTTGGGTTTATGGAAGTTTTCAGTGCAAGTTTTTTCTTGAGAAGATTTTGTTAGTGAATTTTATTGAAGTTTTGTGTTAATGTGTTTCTTAAAGAATGTTGTTAGTCTTTATAATTGAGTGATGACTTTTGGAAAGAGAAAATAGACTTGAGATTTATGTGAGATTAAGACTTGGGGTGGCTAAGATAACTATTGGGCTTAGTTGAGCTTGAATTTTATAGTTCGGAAATCTAAACTACTGATATTTGAGAATAAAAACTGTGTTTTCTTTATGTTCCTTTGCTTATCATTTCAGCTGAATTGATGACTATGAGGATTTGGTATAAGGAGTGAGAACTAGATTAATAGGCAAACATAATGTAAATAGCCTCAAAGGAGAATGCAGTGGCAATTGTAGAGAAGGTGAAAAAGGAAAAGAATTCAGTTTCTAGAGAGACAACTAGCCCTTTGTTTCTTAAGATTTAGTTTCCTGAGTAACTGATATATGCCACAAATCTCTTTAATGTGAATGCAATCTGAGGCTGATAGAAGTATATGCCATACATAAGACGCAACTAAATGTTATAGCTTGGGATGTTGTTATGAATAAAGTTTGTTTCCTCATCCCCTGCAATCTTTTGATATGTTTTTGGTTGGTTATTTGAGATGCTGCTCAATAAGGACTTTCATGAGCTGGAGTACCTTGAGGTTATAGAGGAACTGAATTTTGTTAAATGAATTGAATATAAATCAGGGTGACTAAGTGTGATTTAGAAATATAGTTTGGTGATATATAATTTGAAATGGATGATGAGGATGTTGAATGATTACTTTTTTCAGAGGGCATATGGTTGACGACTTTACGGTGACTGTTTAGGTTTTGCAAATGACTGTTAAATTTAAGTGTTACAGATGGCTCATTTGGTCCAGCAATTTCAATGATAATATGGATGAGGTGGTATAGCTTATCAATTCCAGACAGGCCTAATTTTCAGAAACACATAATCAGGAATTGTGAAGCAGTCAGATTATATGGAGCCAAAAGTTCTTTTGGCTATCACTTTGATCAATAATATTATCTAAAGTGGTGAGGATATCTTTGCTCTTCCCGTGCATTGACTATATTGCTTTACTCTTTAGAAATCAGAACTTTGGTTCTTTATGCACCTCATGACCATGGTATTTTTTCTCTTGCACTACTTGTTGTACTTGCATCTCGTTATGCTCTTTCTTTTAATGTTGTTTAGATCACACCCATTCAGAGAGATAAAAACAGCTAGAAAACAGTTGCTTCTTAGTTGCTGGGTTGTAGGTTTAGTCTTGTCTTGGTTACAACTGTGGAGTAGCATCTTGCATTACAATTGATTGTGCTATTTTTGTCATGTGGCCATTATGGCACTGAGGATTGATTATTGTTACTTTTGCTTGTACAAGTAGGGGATGTGTGTGTTCTAGGAATTTGCAGACTTCCTGAGTAATGATCAATGACTTGCAAGCTTATCGCCTGTTTTCAGCAAAGATTTTCCATTTCTAGATTTGGCCATTTATACCTGTCTGGAAACATAAAAGATTTGACCATCTATTTTGTTCTATATCATCCCTGCAGTTTCCTGTTGGGCGTATCCACCGCCTTCTGAAAACAAGAGCAACCGCCCATGGAAGAGTGGGTGCAACGGCAGCTGTTTACTCTGCTGCTATCTTGGAGTACCTGACTGCTGAAGTGTTAGAGCTGGCAGGAAATGCAAGCAAGGATCTGAAGGTAAAACGTATAACACCAAGGCATCTGCAGCTAGCAATCCGGGGTGATGAGGAGCTAGACACCCTTATAAAAGGAACCATAGCTGGTGGTGGTGTGATCCCTCACATCCACAAGTCGCTTATCAACAAATCCTCCAAGGAATGATGCTTTTGCTGTCCATCGTATTATTAACTGAATCTATGGGATGGATTGCTGTGTTGTGTACATTGGCAGAGATAGTTTATTGGGTGATAATTTGCCCATTTTCTTTTCGATGATAGCTGGTTTTCTTGTCCTTCTGGTAGGAACTGAACAACGTACGGTTTCATTTGTGGCAGTTCGCAAATTGGGAGACAACCCTGTAGGTTCAACAGAAAGTTGCTAGAATCCGCTGCTGTTCATTTCATTTTTACTCTCTACAATTCCCTTTCATGTTTTATTGAAGTTTTTAAAATAGGTTAAACAAAAGAATGCTTAATTTCTTGGCAAGGGGCAATCATAATTTCAAAAATCCATTTGACACTTATTAACCCCAATGTTGTATGATCTGCTATCAATTTCTATTACAGTTGGCCACCATAATCTTACATTGTGATCAAATCAACCATGGTGATAGTGGGATGGAAGTATATCTGACAGGATGCGAAGGAAGACAGAAATGTAAGCAACTTTGGCAGTGTTTGAAATCATGTTAAGGTGTTTTTAATTTAAAGATTTATTAAAATAATATTTTTTTTATATTTTTTAAAATATATTTTTAATATAAAACAATAAAATTATATAAAAAATAATTTTCAAAAATTTCTAAAAATATTTTTAACCATTAAAATAAACACGTCAAAGTAGCCAATTACGTTTTTTTGCGGAGCATAGGGGTAAGTAAGACAGAAGCATAATAGTTGAGGGACGTACCTATACTGCCAACCGATTCATCTCCCACTACGTTGACTAGTAGTCGTGAGAAGATAAGTTTATATTTCCATTCCTACCCCCCAAAAATCCATAAATAACTCTACAAAACGAGTGGTTTTTCCGTAATATTATTTCGGCTTCAGAGCATTTAACTTTCCATCCTAGGATTTATAACGTTCCATTTTGGGTTCATCTTACGTTGTGATAAACAAATCTAAGGGCCGAGGTCTCTGTTTTTGGTTTTTGGAAGAGAAGATGTCAGGCAAAGGAGCAAAGGGTTTGTTAACTAGCAAGACCCCAGCTCAATCTAAAGATAAAGACAAGAAAAAACCCACCTCTCGCTCTTCTCGTGCTGGCCTTCAGGTTCTTCTTCTTGTCTTTTTTTTTTTTTTTTTTTGGGGGGGGGGTTCTTTGGATGGGGTTTTTGAGTTTTAATCTTACTTGCTTATATGCTTGGAGGGTTATTATTTGGTGAGTTTTAGTTATTTTCTTAATGGGTTTTGATTTTGGTTCTGCTCTCTGGCTTCCTGCTTGGGTTCATTGAAGATGTAGAGTGCAAGTGTTTTATTGTGTGTGTGTGTATGTATGTATGTATGTATGTGTATATATATATAATTACCTGGGCCATGAGAAACTATGGTGATTTTGCTATTTAATTTTATTGAATTTTTGTTTTAATGTATTTTTTTTTTTAATTTGTGAATGAGGGTATAAACTGAGATATGTGAAATTGAGGGGAACTTGGTACTTAGTGTGACTTAGCTAACCATCGGGCTTAGTTGAGCTTGAGTTTTATAGTTTGGAAATCTAAGCTATATGAAATTTGAGAGTAAATACTGAATTTTCTTTATTTTCTCAAGTCATCATGTCAGCCGAATTGAAGATGCCAAGGGATCGGTGTAAAAAAGTTAGAACTAGAATGATAGAAAAATATATTGTAAATAGGCTCAAAAGGAGAATGTTGTACCCATTCGAGAGAAAGTGAATCTCTTGAGAGAAAACTAGCCCTTGGTTTTTTAAGGATTTAATTTTTCGAGTAATCCACGTTTTTCATAAATCTCTTTAATGCAAATGCAATCAGAGGCTTATAGAAGTACTTACCATAAAAAAGTCGCAACTAATGTTATAGCTTGGATGTTGTTGTGTACAAAGCTTGTATCTTTGTCCACTGCAATCTTTTGGTGCGTTCTGAGGAGTGTTTATCATACTGAATTATTGATGGGTGTTAGTTGTTAGGATTTCGGTTGGTTCTTTGAGATGCTCAACAAGGACTTTATTGAGCTTGGGTAGCTTGAGGTTGTAGAGGAAATGAATTTTGTTAAATTGAATACAACTCAGGTGGAGTAAGCTTGATTTACAAATGTAGTTTGGTGTTATATAATTTGGTGATTTAGAAATGATTATGTTTTTTCGTAGGGCATGCAATTGAGGACTTTAAGGTATCTATTCTTTCCAGACTAAAATGGGTGGTTCATAAAGTACAGAAGAGCATTATGGAATTGTTTAGGTTTTACCAATTGACTTTTAAAGTTAAGCAATAATGATGGCTCATTTGGTCCAGTAACTTTCATGATATTTTAGAATGTGATTATTGTGGAGTGGTAGAACTTATCGATTCCAGGCATCAACAGATTCTCAGGAAAGATTCTTTCAGTTAGTAAAACATTAAATAAAGACTTTTCAAGTAGTCAGATACATGGAGCCAAAAGTTATGGTCATCAGTTATTTGTTAATTGTTTTTTATCAGTGATGTTATCGAAAATGGTGTGGATATCTTGGCTCTTCTTGTGCATTGCCTATATTGCTTATCAACATAAATCAGAATTTTGGTTCTTTATGCTTCCCAGGGCCATTGGCTTTTACATGTCTTATGCTTATTGTACTTGCATGTCACTGTGCTCTTTCTTTCAACTTTGTTTTAGATCTCACATGTTCAGAGAAATAAATGCAGCTACAAAACAGTTGCTTCATAGTTGCTGGGTTGTAGGTTCTAGTCCTGAGCTTGGTTACAAATATGGAGTATCATTTTTTCTTGGCTGCTGAGTGTGTACTCTTTTTGCTATATGGCTGTTATGGCTCCGAGGATTGGTTATTGTTACTTTTTCCCTGTTATCAGCAAAGGATTTCCATTTCTAGATTTGGCCATTTATACCTGTCCGGAAACATAAAAGATTTGACCATCTATTTCATTCTATACCATCCCTGCAGTTTCCTGTTGGGCGTATCCACCGCCTTCTGAAAACAAGAGCAACAGCCCATGGAAGAGTGGGTGCAACTGCGGCTGTTTACTCTGCTGCTATCTTGGAGTACCTGACTGCTGAAGTGTTAGAGCTGGCCGGAAATGCAAGCAAGGATCTGAAGGTGAAACGTATAACACCTAGGCATTTGCAGTTAGCAATCCGGGGTGATGAAGAGCTAGACACCCTTATAAAAGGAACCATAGCTGGTGGTGGTGTGATCCCTCACATCCACAAGTCGCTTATCAACAAATCCTCCAAGGAATAATGCTATTTCGGTTCATTGTACTGAATCCATGGGATGTACTGCTGTGTTGTGTATACATTGGGTGATAATTGGCCCCCGGTCCATCTTCGATTGGATTATAGGTGGTTTCCTTTTGGTAGTAAACGAACAATGTAGGTTTCGTTTGTGACAGTTTGCAAGTTGTTAGACAATCCTCTAGGTCGAACAGAGAGTTGCTAGAATGTATTTCCGATTACTATCCTGTTCGTTTTTACTCTAATTTATGTTCGTGTTTTGTCACGGTTTAAAATAGGTTAAACGAAAGAATGTTTGAGGATATGCCTGTTTTATTTCTCAGCTTCTCAGAGTTGAGAGCACTGCTAAGAGCTCTTGGTGTTTTGCTTGTTGAGAATTTTACAATAATGTTTCATCTATACCTGGCATTCTGATGCACCCTTGGTGTTTGGAGTTCAAATTGCAAGTTCCCATGTTTCTTCTAAAACGAGTATCATGAATCCACAAAAATTTGATCGCTTATACTTTCAATGTCTTGGTAATGGGCAACCATGTTTTCAAAAATTCATACAATTCGAATTTCAGGCCATCATCAGAGCAAACATCGTTGTCCCAGTGTTGTATGATCTGCTTTCAATTTTTATGATAATTGGCAACCAGAACAGAACATCGTGATAAAAACAATCATGTCTGGGACGAGAAGTTGAATATAATGCCATAGTAGATTTCTAAAAACGGGAGCTAGAACAACACGAGCAATGTCAGAAAGGAAAAGCATCAACTGCAACAAATAGGATGAATGAATTGCTTTCTGCTCAACGGAGGATAACCTAGTTTCAAGTCACGACCAAACAACTTATACTAGTAAGTCAGAGTTCATCACTCTCTAATAAATCTGCTGCAAAAGCAAAAATACATGAGAAAGGCTTCATAACTCGATGATTGCTGTTACCATCACGGAAACACACCCCTGCCAACCAATGGAACTGTTGCATCTACTGTATGGCTGAAAACTTTGGAACATCAACTGGGAACTGGTGGATCTCATCCATCCATGGGTTTTTCTCCTTGGCTGGGTTTATGGTCCTCAGAGCCTTCCAGACAGCACTGTTACACTTGAACCCAGACCCAAAAGCGATCTGCCATGTTCTGTCTCCCTTCTTTATCCTCCCTTTGGCTTCTGAATAAGCCAATTCATACCAAAGAGAGCTGCTTGAAGTGTTGCCAAATCGATAGAGTGTCATCCTGGAAGGTTCCATATGCCAATCTGAAAGCTGTAGGTTTTTTTCCAATTCATCCAGCACCGCTCTCCCCCCAGCATGAATGCAGAAATGCTCAAACGCCAATTTAAAATCCGGGATGTATGGCTTTAACTTCATCTTAAAGAGTTTTTTCCCCACCAATGTGGCAAAAAATAGCAGCTGTTCAGACATGGGCAAAACAAGAGGGCCAAGGGTAGTGATATTAGTCTTTAAAGTATTCCCTGCAACTGCCATCAAGTCCTTCGATAAAGAAACCCCAACCTTTCCAGTAGAATCCTCTTGTTGAGTAACACAGGAGAAGCACTTATCATCAGCGCCCTTATTTGTTCTAACAGTATGAACCAATTGGTACTTAGAACGCCACCAGTCAGATCTTTTATTTGAAAGCAAAACAGCAGCCCCTCCCATTCTAAACAAGCAATTTGATAGAAGCATTGACCTATCATTCCCAAAATACCAATTCAAGGTGATGTTCTCCATGCTAATAACCAAAGCATAAGAATTAGGATGCGCTTGAAGGAGATGTTTGGCAAGATCAATCGATATCAAACCAGCACTACAACCCATACCACCAAGATTATAACTAAGAATATTCCCCCTTAGCTTATAATGGTTGATCACCATGGCGGACAACGATGGTGTTGGGTTAAACAAGCTGCAATTCACAATCAGAATTCCAATATCTTTCGGTTTCACAGATGTCTTCTTAAGCAGCTCATCGACTGCACCAAACATTACAGCCTCAGCTTCCTTCCTTGCTTCAGCCATGCACGGATTTGGAGGAACTCTCAAGACAGCCTCGGGGAGATAAGTCGACTCCCCAAGACCAGACCTCTCAAGAATTTTCCTTTGGAACTCCATGCTCTCCTCAGTGAAAACACCTGTTAACTTCGATCTATCCATAAAAATCTTCCTAGTACATTCTCTAGAATCATCAGGCTTATAGCATGAAAAATTCACCAGGTAAACAGGGCGAGGTCGGGTAAGGAAATAAAGGGTCAACAAAAACACGAGGAGGGTCGAACAGAGGATCACGGATATGAGATTGAATTTAAGATGGTACCAAAGATCATGTAGATCTTGGATCGAGAATGTAGATAGCTGTGCCGCAATAACGACAGCAATAGGTGATAAAAACAGGAACATCCCATGAGTAATAAGGTAATGATAGCCAAGTTTCACATATTTCAACTTCACTGATTGCTTGAAATCAGGGAGTTTTCTCAAAGATGATGGCTGGATCAAGGGTTTAGTTTGATTTGATTCAGACATTGTTGCTTGATTCGTTGATCAACAAAGATGGCCAAAACCAGAAGTATCCTACGATAGGAATTGGAATCTTTGAGGATTTTCAAAAGCCGACAGGAAAGGGGCTTAAACCCCAAATATGCTTTAAGGATCAATAAAAAAGATCAAAACAGAAACTTTTGCATCAGACTCAGGCAATGCAAAAGCAGGAAGTCAAAGAACCTTAACACCCCTGCAAAATAAGACAAAACCCATCACCAAACTACATCACTACATCATTTACATTCTCAAAATCAGAAAAATGCTCAATCTTGTTGACATAAAAAGAGATGTACATGAAGTCTTTTTATCACCAACAGAAATGATAAACGACAAAAAAAGAAGAAAGCAAATATATGCCATTTCAAGCCGCACGAAATGACCAAATACATAAATGTTACTTATAAAGTACGATCAAGAAGGAAAAACTGACCTTGAATGAGAAATCTGAAGAGAAATGGATACCCTATCTCATCTGAAAAACCAAAGGACACGAGTGAGGGAAACCTGAAAGCACTTTCGTGTCTTGTAAAAATCAGGCTTTTGTGCTTTTGTTTGTGTTGTGCTCGTGCTTTTGAGGTGTCGTGAGGCAAAACATTGTTGCAAGTGCTGGGTCCTGTCTTCTCTTCCGGAGGCATTCCAGTTGTCTTAGATGGCCAATAAAATGCTGAAACGTTGTGAAATCGTCACAATTTAACGGTCAAGAAAAGCTATTTTTGAAATGTCTAGTCCATTCACGAAAGTTACGTAAGTATGGGGATGCTGCTACCACGATACTTAAATATCTTTTTTTAATTATTACTTAAATATCCTTTTTTATTTTTTTT
>Ga0325401_1005144_pt1 | contig 12461 bp, 6 predicted proteins | sample PopdelMetagenome_FD_205666 | JGI IMG/M metagenome (GOLD analysis project Ga0325401, IMG submission 205666) | Populus deltoides microbial communities from Bellville, Georgia, United States - Xylem-PdKOR-R2 | ecosystem: Host-associated > Plants > Phyllosphere > Stem > Wood/Secondary xylem | place...
AACATATTTTTTTTGCGGGAATTTGAGATTGGCCATGAGATTTCTCATTGTTTTACACTTTAGCCCTTTTTTGTTGAATTTTTCTTTTTAACAAATTATTCATTAATTTCTCCTTGTTTCATAAGTTGACTCTATTTTATTGAGGATTTTTTTAACAAATTTATCATTAATTTAATCATTTGTGATAATTGATTGAAAAAAGTTTAACAACAAAATTGAAAAAAAGAGAGCTTTATACACGAATTTCTATAATAATTTACCTAGTATATTTTGTAAAGAATTATGATCACACATTCTTGATTTTAGACTTAACCTCCATTAGCATGCCTCGATTTAAAATCAAAAGCAAAAATACTACGCAGAATCTTCAAATGCATATAGTTCAGTGGAGAATAACAGTCAAATTAACAAGAACCAAGAACGTAACGAGTCAAGAACATGGAGAGATTACTAGAATCAAAGTTCTCAACAGCACGAGATTCCAAAATGGAAAGCTTTTTGTATTAATTAAACTCGAGATAGACAGTCACAGAGAGAGTAACCTGGTTTCACCAAACTTCACAAAAGCAAAGTCAGAGAAAGAGAGAAACTTGGAATCTTCTTTCTAGTGTGATAATAACGTTAGAAGATGACCATTTTTAGTACTGGACTTGTCTTTATGACCCAATTGAAGCTTCCTTCTTTGGCCCTCTTTTTCTTTAAATGCCACCCCCTCTTTCGCCTGTTCCAGTCTAAGAAGAAAAAAAAAAAAAAGGAACAAATTTGCCATCTTCTTCTTGGCATGTCTGGCTGTTTGAGGCCAAAGTAGCAGGCCTCGCCTTTCTAAAAAAGTTAAGCTCAAACCCCAGTTTTGTTGGGGCGTCTCATTTCGATCATCAGACCATGAAATTGTTGGTAGATTTGCTTTCTTTTTGTATAATTCGATAGGGCTGAATAAGGCCATTATCGCATATATTTAGGAACTGAAAATTCAAGGTTCGGGATTCGAGTTCGATTAAGCTCAATGAAATACTTGTAATTCTAAGTCTATGGTGTTAAAGATTGGATATAAATTGTCATTTATACACAGCAAATTTACTGAATCATGAAATAATCAAGCTCTTATTTGTAATAACATTACAAGTAATTAAATAAATGATCAAGTGTTGAGATTTCATTCAGCTCTCAAAAGCATCACTAGTATATATATTGCTCGATCTCAATCATTAATCTGACTCCATTTTGAGATTGAACTCATGTTCGAGCTTAGTCTTTTTAGTCTATGGAGCAAAATAGAGAATATTAATCTGCATTTCAGCTTACTCGTGTTGTGGCAGTACTTAAAAATTAGTGTTGTGATGGATTATTTTGAATTCAACTTGTAAAGGGAAACATAAGATATATGGCAGCAAGGATGATTTTTAAAACCTTTTTTTATTTAGTTTTTTTTATAATTAAAATAGATATTTATACAAAAAGATCACTATAATTTAATTTTTTTTAAAAAAATATAACTTTATTCATGCATTTTTATCAAAGTATTTTTTTATTAATAGCATTTTTTTTAATTAAAAGTAAAGGAAATCCAAATAATTTCTTATAAAAAAAACATGTTTTTTTTTTATCATAAAGATAATGTTTTAAATTGAAGACTTATCATTATTTAAAAAGTAAGTTTTAACAAAAATAAAAAATAAAAAATAAAATATCACGATATTTTGTATGCAATTAAAGGGAAAAAAAATATTTAGTATGAGAAAATCATGTAAGAAAAATTATATTAAAAAATTGTAAAAAATATATAAGCTTTATTTTAATTGAATATTCATGATTATAATTAAAAAAATATATTAGGTTTATATATAATAATTAATGAAACAATTGTTAATATTATAAAAACAAAATATTATACTCTTATTAGAAAACAAAGATAAAATTGAATGGAATTTAATGAAATAATATTTTAAATATAATTTGAAATGTTTTATTTATAATGATTTTTACTTATTATTTAAAAAAAACTAAAAGGATGTATAAAAAGAGAGAGCTAGAGACCTAGATAAACTCATTTTGACATCAAAATATCTTTATATCTATATGTATATATAAAAATAAAACCGAATCTAAATTTTTTTTTGAGTCCTGAGCAATCCAATGATATTAAGATTGATATTTTTTTCTTTCCCCTTTCTTAAAACTCATGGTCTAAAAAAAGAAAGAAGAAGTTTAAGATGTAAATGTAAAATCTTAAAACTAAAAGGACCAAAAATACTAATGGAAAATCTTTGGAAAAAATGAATCTTTTGTGAAAATTTTAAAAAAGCCTAAGTTATTTGTTTGATTTCTTATTTTGACCCTTCTTTTTAATTTTTTTTAATACTATAAATTTTAATTTTATTTCATGAAATTAGCCTCAAATTCAACTTTGAAATTTTATCATACACAATGAGTTCTCAAGAAAATACAAGAAAAGAATATCAACAAGTAAAATATCATCAAACACCAAATGTATAAAACTGAAAAAAAAAGCTTAGTGACAATTTCTTTTTTTTTTTAATAAAAAAAAGCACTATTCAGAGTTCATTTAGAGAGGGAGCTCAATAATTGCACGGTAAAAATCGTTTTCTTTCAGTGTTATTGTATAATGTATAATATTCTTTTATCAGCCGAACATTCCTAGTCTAATTTACCCCCATTAAAAAGGAAAGTATAACAAATTTAGGGCATCTTGAGTGCTAGTCATTACCCACAAACGCACTAACAGAGAATTTGTTGCTGGAAGCTGTCCTCGAAGATGACTGTAACTCAAATTCAAACTTTCCAGCCCAGAAACTGATTTGGGGACCTTACCAATAACCAATTTCCTTGCCAAATCCAACTTCTTCAATGTCCCTACAATCTTTCGACTCCCAAAAGAAACCTTAATTTATTCCTTGAAGCCCCAGAAGCAACCAAATAATTAAGCTGTCTTATTCACCAACCAAACTGGACCAGCTGATAATGTTGGGATCTGAGGTGCGATCTCTTTGCCCATTGGAGGTGGAACACAACGATTTAATATGGCTCGACAACAACTTGCCTATGTCCACGTAGCAACCATAGGGAGAAAACAACATTTTGCATCAATAGAGGAGATGGAGGAGGAGGAACAACTCATCTCTACCAACTCCCATCTCTCCTAAGTACTCAGTGCAGTGCTGCTGCGGCCCACAAGGGCGGCTCTCCCTCGACTCTGCTTCTTCTGGTGCTGCTTGCTTTCCTGGGCTCTCTATTTATAGGCTGAGGATGGCCAACAACTCAGCTCACCTCCATTTTTGACCTTCCAGCAGCCAGCGACCAACTAACTACCATTAATGCTGCTAACAAGTAACCATTAATGGTGGCAGCTAACTTCGACAACGCATGCACCCATTATAATGAACTTTGCCATTTATATCCATACATAACAGATATTTCTTTTTAAGAAAGATCACTGTACGTAGTCATAGAAATGTCTCCTTTGGCTTCCAATCATCCAAGTTCTTCTGTATCCCCCATTTTAAACATAGGAGATAAAGTTAGGGGTCACAATTTCAACAGAACTTGATTAATATTGACGCGACCAGATACAAATATATGGCTTTTTTGTATATATATAATTGCCTTACTCACGGATAGTTTAAAACTAAATCTATCCCCAAATATATATATATATATATATATATATATATATATATATATATATATAGAATATTTTTTAAAATATTTTTTATCGGATCATAAATAATAATTGGATAAATAATTAATACTCATATAATATCGGAAACTCAATATATAATTTATAAATATTTAAATCTCAGATATAAAAAAGAATATCCAGTTACCCAGACAAATCGAGTGACTCAATACCTTTAACATTCGAGGCAGCTGATGCGTGTTTTAACGAGTGGAAGTTGAACTGTGAGACGAGGAGAGTAGACAAGTGCAATTTCTACGTTTAGGGTCCAACCATCAACCAAGTGCCTACAGTAATGGGCATTCTGGGCAGTTGATCCTTTTTTTTTTTGTTATGGTATCGGACTTGAACTTCAGCTAATAAATTATGGCTGAACTGTCATTAATGCTTTTGAATTCAAACCTTTCCTTTGTAATAATAAAAAAAATCCGGTAGATTTTTTAGGAAAGGAAAAAAAAAAACTCCTTTGTGAAGGTTAAATACGTTGAGAAAATGATGTTTTATTATTGAGTGCAAAAGACAATGCTGTTTAGATATCAAACTATATTATTATCTATGCTGCGGGTTAAATTATTAATTATTATTTTTTAATATAAAAAATAATATTAAGATGGTGTTAATGTGTTTTTGTAGTAAAAAACAAAAACAAAAAAAATATAAAAATTAACCTTATATGACCTGGTCTACTTGAAAATTAAAAACTAACCCAAATAACCGATAAAAATGCAATTTGATTTTAAAAAAATCCGATAAGTATTTTTAAAAAAATATATAAACGACAACATATTAGATTGACTTGAATTAACTTGGGTTAACTTGTTAAATCCACTACTCAGGTCATGAGACTATAATAACCCTATAGAAAGCAGATAAAAATATATTATTAAACCTAATTCTTAATCAACTCAATATTGAAGAATGAAATTTAAAATAAAATTCAACTAAAAAAAGAGTTAAGTCAACTCGAGTTAACTTGCTAAACATTGGTTATAAGACTGAGATAATCTCATAGCAAGGAAATTAAAATAAATTGTGAAACTTAATTCTCAATCAACCTAATATTGAAGGGTGAGATTAAAAGAAAAATCAATTGTAAAAGGACATAAAAAATCACTTGAGTCAATCGACTAAACTCGTGACTCGAGTCAAAAGACTAAGATAAACTCATAGAATGCAAACCAACACAAATTATGAAGCCTAATTCTTAGTCAATCCAATATTAAAGGATGAAACATTAAAAAAAATCAACTAAAAAGGACAAGAAAAACTCGAGTCAAGCAGCCTTACCCCCGACCCAGGTCATAAGACTGTGAGAACCACATAGAAAGCAATTTTTTTAAAAAAATTATAAATCTCAATTCCCAATCAACCTAATTTTGAAGGATTAAATTAAAAGAAAAATAAAAAAATAACCCAAATCAACTCGGGTCAATCTACCAAACCTGAGTCAGAAGACTGAGATAACTCCATAAAAAGGATTAAAAAAATATAGAGTATGATTCACAATCAACCTAATGTTGAACTATGAAATTCAAAAAATAAAAATAAAAAATGAACAAAAAAAATCTGAGTCAACACTACTAACTCACAAAAGTTACAACCTGGGTTATGAGACAATGATAACTCCATAGAAAAAAAATCAAAATAAATTATAAAGCTTTATACCTAGTAAACCCAATATTTAAGGACAAAACTGAAAAATAAATTTGAAAAAAAAAGCCTAAAAATTTTAAAGACTAAAGTGAAAAATAGAGCTTTAGAATCCTTCTTAAAAAGAAAATATTTTAATGGTGCATAATCACTAAAAACAATAATAGATGAGCCAACAAGATAAGATCTAAAATCTTCACATGAAAATACTACTGCAAGTAATTTCTTTTTAGTGGTGGAATAATTCATTTGAGAACTATTTAAAGTTTTACCTGTATAGTAAATAACATAAGGTTTCTTATCTTTTCTTTGTTCTAAAATAACACCTATGACATAATCACTAACATCACATATTATTTCAAAAGATAATGATCGATCAGGAGGTTGAATGACAAGAGTAGAAGTAAACAAGATTTTGGTTTGTAAACTAACTTATCTCTTCGGAAATGACACCAAAAACTTGACATGATCAAATAATTGATGTTTTCTTCCAAGTGTATGAGTATCAAAGTAATAAATAATCAAATAAGACCAGGGTCAATCCACATGGAGGATGAGTATACAACACTATAAATAATAAAATAAAAGTTAAAGAGATCTTTAAGATGTGATATTAATGTAAAGACTTAACAAAGATAAAACAACTTCTAAGGTTAAAGGATCTACTAATAATATTTCAAACAAGTATAGTTTAAACTCCTTTTATTACTCAACCGGAAACTACACACAAAGAAGGTTTTAGTCAAATGATTTATCATTAATAGCTCATTTTTAAGTTATTCTCATGATCATATTAATTATCTTTAATTACCTTATTTGAATAACGCCAACACTTGTAAATGTTATCAAGTACCTACGGTGCTAATATATGTCAACAACAAATCAAGATCTTTTTATAGTATAGGTGTCTGTTCTGCGTGCAATAAGCTATGAAAGAATCAAGTATTTGTTATGTCAAAGATTGTACACCATGAATAAAGACTCACAACTTAACATTAAGGGTATTAAGATTATTAAGATAATAATTACAACATATGTTAATAACATATTTTCTTGAATTTAAACATTAAACTCTATTTTGAGTTATTACTATTCTTATTCTTATATCATTAGTATAACTTTTTTACCTTGATAAAAAGAAATTTAACTAAACATAATTAAGAAGAAAAATATAAATAAACAAGATGAGAGCATATGCATGATATAAATTAACTAAGCATAATAAGAAAAATAATAAGTATAAACAAGAGATTAATGAGAATATAATATGAAATAAAATTTGAATATTAAAAATGCAAATAAAAAAAGCAAGAGAATATGTTTTGATCTCAAAACCAATATATCTTAAATGGATGGTAAACGTCTTCTTTTATAGACTAAAATTTAGAACTATTAATATCGAGGCTAACTATTTATCTCAACTCTCCAACCTAAAAATAATGGGCTTATTTGGGCTATGGGCTTTTATAACTCTATATAGTGGCTGAACACCGAATAATATCTAGGCTACAAGACTAATTCGAACTTCTCTATTCTTGCTAAGATTTGAACATAAAAATGACAATATTAAATCTCGAGCTCTTCATGAATATTTTAGGCTTACGTCTTAGCTTTGCATCAACCTAAACCACATTTAAATCCATGGTTGATAGCTCCATTTTTAACCCAAAAATTGAACGGTGTTCTAGTTTGACTAAAACTAACCCAACTTGGATTTCTTCTCTATGCCTAACTCTTTTTTTGTCTCTTCATGTAAACCTCAATTTCAATAATCAAACACATCAATCAATCATTTAAATTGTGAGATTTGCTTATTTTATGAACCTGCATTTAAAATCAAGCATTTATCATAAATTAAAGATATCTTATATTATTAGACTTGTTATTATAAAATGTGTTAAAGTTAGAGAATTTAATGATACTTTAAGTGCAATATGATGATATAAAACCTTAATAAAATGAACATTTAAGTACTTATCACAAAGCATTATATATAGAGACATTGCATGGTGACATGGAGATTTCATTTGAAGACATAAAGACTTTCCTTTGAGACATGGAGATTCTCATTGGAGACATTAAGAATTCATTGGAGACATGGAGAAACACGAGCACTTTTATTAAAAAAGTTTTAAAGATTTTCTTATAAGGCATGACATTCCTCGATATTAATTATTATACTCTTTTTGTGAGAGCGCAACGTCGTAGCAACCCTTTCTTTATGAGTTCTTGAAGGTCTTTAGTTGTATAGGAAGTCACCACCTAGTATTATAGATACTAGGAACCTTAACTAGTCTTTTAGAGATTCTAGGTAAGGGACTGGTTGTGTAAAGGAAAGGTATTAACATCCCTAGTATGTCTTACCTGAGGTAAGCTCCATTGTTTTTCTTTATTTGCTATGATATGATGGTGTTTCTATTTCTATTAGCCTACTATGACGGGTTTACTACAATGAACAAACCCTGGTTTTCTAAGTTAAAAGCTTGGTCTGAAAGATAACGATGTCTTCAATTATCATTGATGCTTATTTGTAAACTTGGAATTTTAGCTACCGCGTCATTCCAAATAATATTTCAGATAAAATTTCTTAAATTTTTTATCCTTATATAAAGAATGAATGAGTTGTATTATTCCCAATAATATTTCAGATATTGACCTCATACAAGTTTTTTATTCTTATATTGAAAGTGAGTAATAAAAGAATTATTATCCTTAATAATATTTTGAATAGGAACACATTTAAGATTTTTTATCCTTATATTAAAAGTGAAAAATATATTTATTGCCAAAAATAAATTTTTCATATTTTTGAGATGTAGGGCAAAATCCTTAGGCAATTTTACAAACTTGTTGTAAAATCCATAAGACATTTTGTTTTTCTAAAACATGCCAAAATATTTTTTGATTTATTTTTTTAAAAAATGCTGAAAATAATTTTAGGATTTTTGGGCATATGCAATAAAAAAAATTATATATTTTTATTTTATTTTATTTTTTAAGACCTTTTTTTACAAACATCCATTTTCCTTTAGAATAAAACTGTCATAACAATGTTAACAACTTGTTTGCCAAACACACATTCAAAGTAAAATTCTTTTTATTAAAATAGTTGCAAACAAAATAGGGCTTTATCTATCTGACCTAATTTTAACCCGACCAAGTTGACCAAAAACCTTTGATTTGACCATAAACCGATCCAAAGACCAATGATTTGACCTGAAAAAAACCAAAATCTAAACAAGAACATAAAACTAATCAATCTTGAAAAAAACACAACATAATTGTTTTTCATCTAAACGAATCAAAACTCAGAAAAACAACACTAATAAACATTCAAATTAGTTCAGCAACATGAACTCGAATCCAAACCATATTGCATGAAATAAAAGGCATATAAATGTTGTAAATCATGTAAGGATAAAAAATCAAGCAACCAAACTCAACAATTATCAATGAATAGTACTAATTTGGCCAAAATAGGTTTCGGTACCAAAAACAAAACTCTAAGATTAAAACTTGTAAAAAATTATTTATTGATGTAAAACAACCTTCAATTATTAATTAATCAAGTCTCCCGAAGTGTTTAGTGTAAAGAGATGGACTAAAACTGGTCTGAATCATGGAGCCAAGGCAATGTTATTGGAAAGCACACGAAAAACACAAACCCAACAAACCCAAAAATACCCAGCACACTGTCAAACTTAGAACTAGCCTTTTTTAACCTCTAAAACATGTTTTCTTAGTTTCAACAAATCACATTACCATAATCAAGCATGTTTGAACCAAGAGAACTAACAAACAACATTAAATTATCAAAATCATGCAAGATGTTTCAATTTTAAAAATTGGCAAGTCTGAGTAGCCTATATATTCATGCAATTTGGATTCAAAATTGGTTTTCTAAACATATATTCATAAATAACAATATTTCTTCACAATGCATTAATCGAACTAACAAAAACTTAAAAAACTATTTTATTAAAAACAACCTAAATGGAAAGATTTTTTTTACATTGAAAACATCAAACACATCAAAAAATGCTTTGGAAAACAACATCAGACCATCGAATGAAAAATAACAACAATAAAAAGGCAAACACAACCCTACTTTACAAGCATTCCAAACCTCATCTTCATGTTTGTAAACTAAATACAAATCAAATGACAACCAAAATCACCTTAAGCAAGCCACATAGACTCCACTTTTAAGTTAGAAAATATACCTTTAGACCTTTAGAACAACTACTACCCTCTTTGCTTTTGCTTTCTTCCTTCCCCAACTTTGACTTTCCAGTGATATTTATATGGTTTTTCTAAGGTTTTTATAAGGATTCAATTAAAAATTGATTATTTTTTGGGTAAATATATTGCCCTAGGCTGTTATTCGGGCATCACCTAAATTATAGGTCAAGGAATTCCTTACCGACAAGCAAAAAAAACTCCTTACTATTTGTGCATGGCCAAAACAGTTTGCCAAATAATTTTTTTTTTAGCACTACTAATGTCAAAGTTAGTGCAATAATGGTGGCAAATGTGGTGCTGTGTGAGTAAATTTGTTAGTGTTGTTGAAAAGAAGAAAAAAAAGATGATTATTGTTTCTTTTGTTTATTTAATCAAATAACTTTAATAAATAAATAAAGAGACTAAATTGGAGATGAAATAAAAATAGATGGGCAGAATAACCTTTTTCATTAACTTTGAGATTGCTAAGCATTTTTCCTGTGTTTTACATTGCAGCTTTCACTATTTTAATTTTATAATTCAACCACAATTTAAAACTTTATATCATAAAATTATATAAAAAAGAATTAAATTGGAAAAAGTTATGAAAGTGAAGTTGATTAATCCGCAACCTGGAATATGAAATCGGGATAACTCTATTAAAAGAAAAACAACAAAAATCATGAATTTGAAGGTCTGGTAACCAAATATCAAATGATAAAATTTGAGAAAAATCAGTTTGAAAAAAGATTGATGTCAAATGGGGTTAATCTTTAAAATCTGGACTCGGGTCATGAGATCTAGTTACCTTTATAGAAGGTAAACCCAAAAAAATTATGAAGCAAAGTTCTCAACCATCCAAAATTAAAAAATAAAATAAATAACAATAAAAAGAATAATGACCAAATATCATATAAAAATTAAATGAAATAAAATAATGAGGGATGAAATTGAAAAATAAAATAAATTACGAAAATGATAAAAAAATAGTAATCAAAAGAATGAAAATCAAATTAGATAAAAAAATTAAATAAAATGTTGATGGACAAAATTGAAAAATAAAATGAACTTCAAAAATCATTGAAAGCAAAACAAATAACAATAAAAGGAATAAAGACCAAAATTGATACAAATACAAATACAAATTGATAGAACGCATTTAATTTTTGAAAGGACAGGCGTGAAATTAGTGGCAAGGAGAGAGAAAAGAGAAAGAAGACAAAAAAAATCTACGAAAGCCCAACAAATGAAAGATAGTATTTGGAAGCCGAACGATGCCGCAAGCACCAATCATTTATTTTTAAAATTATAATTTATATTTATTAAAATATCAAATAATCTCTCCATCAATTTGATAATATGAAAGAACACCTTGATAAAAGTCAAATATATTTTTGTTTTAATAATAATTCAGACATTTTACCATTCTTATAAAATATAAAAACACTATCCAATAGGAAATTATTTTCTTGCTTGCACGACACAAAAAGATTTGTGTAGGAGAGAGCCTCTATTCTTATAAAATATCTCGCAAACTTTTCAAGAAATTATTGCCCCGGAGGTGATGAAGCTTGTCGTCTTGTGATGATTAAAAAGCCACCGAACGCGAGAACCACGCACGTTCGAGGAAGGAAACTGACAAGTCCTCCGATAACAACTTTAGAGGAAGAGGCACGTTCCAGAAAAGCTCCAGACATTATTGATGTTGGACAGCGTGCCACCTGCCACCACAGTGGAAAGCCTCCAAACATGTCGTGCTCGACAGCTTGCCCCGCGACAACAATGGAAAGCCTCCAAACATTATTGATGTTCGCCATGACAATAATACCTTCTTCTTTATATATATAAATATACATAATGATTATTTTTTAAAAATTTATTATTGTTTAAAACCGTATAGTAGTTCTTTTGTCACTCCTAAGAAAACTTAACACATGCTTTGAAGGGTATAAAAATCTTTTTATATAGCTCATTTATCATTTCCAAACATATTCCAAATAAATTAGTTTTTGTCTAAATTAATTATATAGTGAAACGAACAAATACTCATAGAAGCAAAAAATTTAAATCTGGATAGAAGGGATATTTTTATATTTTTATAATATTCTTTTTATTATTATAATTTAAGTTAAGAAGCACTTTGATATTTGATCAAATATAAAAAAATAATAAACAATTAAAATGCACAGTAAAACTATAAAAATACCCTTAAAATGAAAAAAAAGGTCTGAGTTCAAGGGGCATTTTTGGTTTTTCAAAATAGTTTTTGTAATTACAAAGTTAGCTCAAGGACAATTTTGTATTTGACTAAAAAAATAAACAAAAAAGAGGGCGAGCGTGTGAGGCGCCTGTATCTTTCAGGCAGCGTGTGTGACGCCTCTCTATGTCTAAAAATACTATTTCATCACGTCGTTGGAAGCGTCATTATCTTCTCTTCATGTTGGTGAAGCATATGTCTTTGTTGGTGGCACAATTTGTCGTTGGTAGATCTATATTTTTTTCCCTTTTGTTTTCTCTCTCCTCTCCCAAAAATGTAACTTGGCCTTTTTTGTTGTTGTAATTTCAACTTTAGTTTTTATTCTTTTAATTTCTTATTTTTTTTATCTTGATTTTTTTGTAGAAGTTTTATTTGTTTTCAATATCATCATTCAATCTCAATTTGCCAAATATTATATTTTCTAATTTGGTCTTCGTTCTTTTAATTTCTAATTTTTTCCTTGGTCTTTTTATAAAATTTTTATTAGTTTTCAATTTTATCCTTTAATTAAAATTGATGGTATTATATTTTCCAATTTAATCTTTATTGTTTTGATTTCTAATTTTTTTATTGGCACTTTTGTAAAAGTTATTATTCTTTTCAATTCCATCTTTCAATCAAAATATTATTTTTATTTTT
>Ga0325401_1005145_pt1 | contig 12461 bp, 6 predicted proteins | sample PopdelMetagenome_FD_205666 | JGI IMG/M metagenome (GOLD analysis project Ga0325401, IMG submission 205666) | Populus deltoides microbial communities from Bellville, Georgia, United States - Xylem-PdKOR-R2 | ecosystem: Host-associated > Plants > Phyllosphere > Stem > Wood/Secondary xylem | place...
ATTCTAAACAATTTTAGGATCAAACTAATCAAACTTTCCAGCTTAAAAACTCTATATATTTTAGAAAAATTATTTTTCTAAATATTATTTAATCAAATATTTTAATTAAATCATAATCTAATTAGGAAAATAAAAAATCAATAACTTTCTAAATATTATTGAATTAAAAAATTTAATTCAATCCCAATATAATTAGAAAAATTAGTTTTTAAATTAATTTATTTCGTGTTTTAATTTTAAAATATAAAATTAATATTTTATATATGGAGAGGCACAATCATAATTTTGCCCCAAATATACCCTAGATACAATTAGGTATAAATTATAAGGGTAGAATCAAAGTTCTACCCATGAAAAAACCCTAAATTAAGCACATTGAAGAATTGTAATTATGCCCTTTCTTCTTGCTACAGTAAGAAGTGGGCTAATTAGAAATATTATCACTTAGAAATAATTGTGTTGAATTTTAGTTGTTATTGTAATATTTTTTGCATTTTTTTTGTTGAATTTTAGTAGTTTTTTTCAATTTTGTTTTTTAATTTTAATTAAATGTGTGGGATTAATTTTAATTATTATTTTGATATTTTGTAAATTTTGATATATATTTTTTTAATTTAGGATTAAAAATATTATCACGTAAAAACTGAAAATTTTCTACAAAATTGAATAATGCTAAATTGTTGGAAGAAATTAAATAAAATCAACTGGTTTTGTGGCATATATGTTGTCTATTTATAAGTTTAAATATTCTAGTTAATATCTTATATAGGGGAGATGCTACTGAATTGTTTTAAAAAATAGAAATCGTTTAATTTTTTTATCCGTTAATTCATGTAGATGCAGGGAAAAGTCTATTACACGTCGTAGGATAAAATCACTGCTAGTTCTTCTAGCAAGAATGATGATGACCACAAGTCAAAAGGTGCTGACCAAGAATAGGCACTTGAGGTACAAACATCGACTCATGACGCGGATTTATCGTGTGCAATACTGTAACATCGAAGGGGGTCCCTTCATAGCGGGATCTATTTACCCACAAGTACGAGGCCTAGTGGAAGGACGACATTTCAATGTAAGTTTGTTTTGCTTTCACAATGACATGTTTAATAATTTTTTAAAAAAATAATTTCATTTAACGAATGCATTTTCAGGTTTACAAACATTGAGACTGCGAGAATAATAACATCGGCCTTTAAATCATTGATGAAAATTTCACTGTTTTAATGGAGTCATGTTTCCAAACATCTTGAATGGAAACCGCAGGTTGACACATGGTTTTCAAAGTTCAAGGTTAGTATTAACTTAAATATTTTTTTATGTTAATTTGGTTAGTTTATTGAAATTACTGAATTTTTTTTAAAAAAATTTTACTTCAAGGGAAACTTTGAATCGGAGAGAGCATATAATAATATTGCGAAGAGGGTTTAGGATAATCACGATGCAATTAGGTAAGATTGAATTCATAATAATTTCTTTTTATTCCAAATATTAAAATTTTATTTTTTATTTATTAACAAATAATTAATTTGTACCATATAAGTTACATGATTTTTGGTATAAGGCATAAAAAAAGCAAAAAAATATGCAAAAGAAAAAGAGCTTCTAGGTTGGAATGATGTGGCTGTTTGAGAGGATTTCAAATCGCCTTACATTTTAAAAGTTGTATGAGAGGACTACATTTAGCACGTGATGTTCGTGCGTTTCACATAACGGTCATAGTTTGGTGCAAAAAATCAGAACTGGTGTGTTCAAGATTCCATTACCATGCATACTGGCGGCTTCATTCCATTCGTTTTGTATGAGAAGCAGATGGTAGGGTTTTTTTTATTACATCCATTTTTTTATTAGTTGTTTTTTATAAATATATTTAACTGACAATATTTTTATCTTGCAAGCTACGGTTCTCAGACACTAGCCAAACCCGATGGAGCTTTTTGTTGAAACGTATGTGCGAAGTGATGATTGCTAAAAAAAGGTGCAGCAATTCGTGGATAGCTAAGCTCAACACTTTGTGGTATGTTGATTTTCAACCTTTTTCTTAACATTATTATTTCCTTCAATTTGATAAATTTATTTTTTCTTTCTAGGATACATATAACAGTCGGTTGAATGAGAGATACATGGATGATTCTTCGACCCATCCAAATCTTGATTTGAATTTGTGGTTGGAGGCAAGATCGTCTAGTGGACCTAATAGAAATCAGGTGTACAGACTTTCTCATTACGGCTCGCAATCGATTCTAAACACTCAAACTCCGAAGTTCGCGACGATGTTGGACCAACGAGTATAAGCTCAAACATCGCCGCACACTTTGCATTCTGTTATTGGCCCTACAGTCCCAGTGACAACTAACCTCCTCTTCCTCCTCTAGCGCCGTCTCTATTTTAGATTTATTGTATTTGAATTTACAAATGTTTAAATTTGTAATAAATATTTTATTTTTATATTATTTTAATTATTTTTCTACTTGTATTCAATATATTTTTAAAAAAATATTTTTAAAATATTACTGTCGAGGTTACCAACAAAACAACTCCGTTAGTATATTTCAGAGAGAGTTGAAAAAGAATTACTGCAAATGTCACTATTACTGTTAATTCACCGACGAAATTACAGGAGGTATTTTATTGGTGATATGTTATATTTACCTATGGATATATCGATAGAAAAATAAAAACACTGATGGCATTACATATGGTTTTCTTGTCAATGATATGTTAAATTTACCGATTGAGATATCGACAGAATGAAGTAGATAATTTTTTTTTTTGCATGTTTTGTCCGTCAGTAAATTCATCAGTATATTTATTACTAACAGACTCATCAACATACCATAAATTACTGATGGAGTTTTTTCAATGGACTGTTTTTGTCCGTGAACCCGTTGATAATATACATACTGACAGACTGTAAATGTAAATACCGATAGAAATTTCCGTCAATAAAACTATTAAATCCAACAGTAATGGTGCTCCAATTTGTTATCCTCATATAACATAACCCAAATGAATGCAACCAATCCACAGATGAAAGGGAAAGAAATCTGATAAATTAAAAAAGATATAAATCTGCTGCCACAAAGCTTTCTCCTATAAGCAATTACGTAAGGTGTGCAGAATAGTTTCTTGCAGAGTTTTAAAACCCGGACCGGCCCGATGGGTCGATCCGGGACCCAGCCGACCCGGGCCTAGAACTGATCCGGGTGGAGGCAAAAACCCGCTTGAGAATTGGCCCGGCAAAACCCAGTCGACCCGGGTAAACCCGGATGAAACCCAGCTGTTTTTTTTATATATGTATAAATAAAACTTCACCGTTTTATCTTTTAACTGTCAAATTATCAAACCATTTGCATTACAATGTGAAGACAGAATCGCAAATTCACAATTCATATAAACCTAATCTCTTTAAAGTTCAAGCCATATCAGTTGCAGAGGAATCTCCACCCACAAAAAACTTCAAGGCAAGCCATAGCTGGTAAGTTCCCGTCTCTCTTTTGGTTATAATAACAAGAAGGGCCCTCAACAAACTCTAACTTTTGTTGTTTCTCTTCAGTTTTCTTCTTTCTTAAATTTTTATTCTTTACTAATTGATGAAGCAAACCAGTAACTATACACTTGGAGAACCGCGTTTTGCAGGTAAACTATATATCCTTTTCTTCTTTACCATTTTCTCTTCATTGTGGCTTTTGGCTTTTCTGGTTTCTGGGTTTTCTGGTTTTTAATTCGTTGTATTTAATTACATGGGTAATTCATGTTTTCCTTTTTGTATTTGAAAATTAAGAAGATGATCCATTATACTATTTGATGTTGATCCATACCTGTTTAAAATGAGTTTTCTGTTTTGTATTCACTGGTTTCGTTTCTCTTCATGGATGTAAGTTCTATGTCAATCCTTTTGTTACGAACCAGGAGACATGATGAAGGCTGGAAGGAGAGCAACAAGAAGCAACAATAGCATTGAAGGCTTGAATATAGTTACAGTCAGTAGAAGAATAAAAGCTTGTATATAAACTGGTGTATGGAAATGTGTGAGGGGGAAGAAAAATATAGAATATTATTCTCGATCTCTGTTTACCCCTTTGTTCTCCTTTCTCTTCTCAATTTTCTGCTCATTCTCCTCTGCTCTCTCTTGTTCTGTTCTTTCTCAATTGTTGTTCTCTTTTCTTTCTATTCTTTCTAATCTTGATAAGCTGAGCTTAACATCTTTTCTATTTCTTGCCAGCGTTTTGCTTAAATCTGAGCTCTGTTTCTTGCCCTGTTTTTGTTTATATTAACAACAAATTGAGAGAAAATTAAACTATACCCATAAACAATAGATTTTTTGGGTTGACCCGGGTTGGTCCGGGTCAACCCATCTGACCTGTGACCCCATCATTGTACCGGGTCGACCGCCGGGTCGGGATTAAAAACTATGGTTTCTTGTCCCCTCCCCGCACCAACTGCACATTGGCCGTACTTTTATGAAAACACTCATAATGATAAGGAGGCGCTGCCAATCCGATTACCACAAGAAAAACTGAATTTCTTGCTGGATGGGCAACTTTCAAATAGCTTTCTAGTGAAATATTAAGGGATTCTTGTAATAAATTCATACCTAGACTTTATAGTATGGCGACCCGAGCATGTCTCACCCTAATCTTATTTGTCATTGGACGAAAACATTTAGCAAGAGGGATGGCCACTAATATGTAGCATAAATCTTATGTAGCAATGCAATACAAAAGCTAGAAATATCCCAAGCATTATCTTCAAAAATAATATCAGCTACCTTCAAATCTCTCTATGTAGGATCAATATACTGAACTGGAAACCAAAGTGGAGAAGAAGATAGTCGCCTAACCCACAAGGACACACTTTGACCGTCACCAACTCCTCACGTAAACCTAACTTTGAGAAAGGTAAAGGCCTGCATATGACCTTCCAAACGAGCGGAGCTGTTTGAGATGGTCCATGTATCATAAAATATCTATTAATTATATTTTGATGTATTTATAAATAAAAATACTTTAATTATAACCGTTATTATATTTTTAAATGCATCCTTAATTATATTTATAAAATCAATGTATATTCATTTGAAATTCTTAATTATATTTGACTTTTAAAAAAAATACTTCGAGTTATTACACATGATTTGTTATTTTTATATAAAAAAGGCTTGATTGAAAAATAATAAAAATGTAAATGACACGTAATTTAACTTTTATGTTAAAAATAGACTTTTAAATAGCTTAAAGGACATTAAAATAGATTGATTTGATATCTGAAACATTCTTCTTGTCCTGTGTTCAACAAAAAAAATATACAACATACATATTAAGTGAAAGATTATAATATAATCTTTTATTTGATCAAGATAAATATAATTAACAATAAGCATATTATAGAAATTTTCATTTAGTTTTTTTATTAAAAAAATCTTTAATTTCTCTCTCCTTACATAATTGATGGCATAATGTGTAGAATTTACATGTTATATATATATATATATATATATATATATATATATGTATGTATGTATATATATATAGCTTAAAATAATTAACAATAAACATATTATAGAAATTTTCATTTAGTTTTCTCATTAAAAAAATCTTTAATTTCTCTCTCCTTGCTTTACATAATTGATGACATAATGTGTAGAATTTACATGTTATACATATAGCTTAAACATATTGATTATATTATAAAAAAAGCTAAATGACGTGGGGATTTTACTGTAGCTCTAGATACAGATTACTGTGGATTGCGACAATGAAATTACATGGGTATGGTGTGTAGTTAAGAGGACCATGGGGTGTTTTAATATTTTCATGTTGTATTTTTATTTTTTAATCAAAAAGTTGTTGACGTGTGTTCTACACATCCCAGTGAGGAGGCGTGTGAGACGTTTTCCGGAGGCCAAATCTAGCAAACCGTCGTATAACTAGATGCGCAGTCGTGCCCTCTTCCACATGAAACAACGCGTGTAGCCGTATTATGGTTGGATTGCCGCCGGTGATCGATTGTTTACATTTTTTCTTTCTTTTCTCTCTCCTGACAACTAAGTGCACAATTATCCTCTATTTGTTTGTTGTTTACTTGGGTCTGGCATAGGTTGCCAGACCCAAGCACCTTGGGTCTGACAACCATGTTTGGTGCCAGACCCAGGCGTGGGCTGGCAACCATGTTTGGTGTCACTCCTGGTGTTGGTCTGACATGGTTGTCATACCCAGGCGCAAGTTTGGCATGGTTGCTAGACCCCCGCTTCTTGAGTCTAACAAACATGTGCAAGTGTACTATGAGTTAACAAACAGTCCACTGTATACTTTCATAATGAATTTTCTAAACTCTGAAGGCCTGAGATAGGGTTAAAGTTGTCTTTTCACATAAAGTTAAATTATCATTTTGTCATTTAGTTGAAAAAAATTGAAGCCCTGGTTGTGGGGGAGTATTTCATTATTTTTCATAAGTTCATTGGTCATTAAACTTTTCAGCGAGGGTATGGAAATTTTTTGACGATTATTTGCATAGTAAAAATATTATTCTACCCCCAAAGTTAACAAAATTAAGACTTGTTGCCTAGGGGTTTTTTGACCTTTCAGAAGCTGTTAAATAGTTAAAATACATCTTTAGCCTTGGAAAAGATAAAAATAATATTTGCATATGAAGATATTTTTTTTCCTTCACATTGTTTTTTGTGTAATTTTCTATAATCATGGAGGATATTTTTATATTGTTTTATTATTTTTAAATTCAAAAAGCCGTGTCAAACCCAAGTTTACTTGGGTCTGACAAATAAACAAGACTCAAATTATTTAGGTGTCAGACCCAAGTAAATTGGGTCTAGCATGGCTATTAACCCAAGGCTCTTGGGCCTGACAATGTTGTCAGACCCAAATTGCTTAAAATATTTTTTATACACTAAATATTTTTTTATATATTTAGATATTGACTCGTTGTGGAACAGGGGCCAATATACTAGTTATTTGCTAAATGTCAAGATAATAAAATGTAAAAGGTATTGTTTATGTTTTACATATAAAGACTAGTCATTGTCGCCCATGGATTGTCCGGTCAATCAACATCTTAGAACAATACTTTGAATATTGTAGAGAACTTTTTACACAATTTAGAATGATTAATTCACCCTTTCAAATATCTTTATACATATAACTTGAAACGTCACCTAATATTTACTTAACACTAGAATAATGATGGATCGAGTCATTATTAAAAAAAAATCTGTATAATCTTTAATGACCACAGGTAGATATAACTTTTTGAAAAAACTACATAGGCAATAATATTGTACACTTCACAACTAAGGAAATTATTGTTAATGATAGTATAGTGATGGTCTCGTCATCTGCATTCTATTGATGGTCCATTTTTTATTATTCAATTGTTTGTAATTTTTTTAATAATATTTCAAACCATAGTATATATGATTCATGTATTATGCTAGAAAATGTAATCTTTTATATGATAATCTATGCTAATTAATATAATTAAATTTATCAATGTTATTCTTAGTGAATGGGTACGTTTCTCTGTGTGTGTGCAAGTGCACGTATTATTAGGTCAATTTTTACTAACCTATTTATAATTTGAATTCTTTTATTATGGAAAAAACTTACATTAATAACCATTGAAAAGTGGTAATAAAAAAGATAAACAAAATGTCAATTTAAACTAAGAGAAGATATTGAAAAAACATAGGTAGCTGGTGACTTTTGATCCCATTGTCCCTCCCCTCTCCACATGTATCTTTGACAATTAACATATTTATACATTGATATTATTATTTATCACCTAAGTTAACTCACTTACCTTATAGGTCAATTCATAACTTGTTAATTGGAGATTTGACCGGATCTGAAAATGTTATGGATTTTTTTAAGCATCCTTGTTGTGCTATGTCGTCTCCATAGCCTAATATGCGCGTCAACTTTGCATTTTATTTTATAAAAAATAATAATTAGATATTGTTAGCATGCTTTTTAGAAAAACAAATACGACTCAATTTATAAACTTAACTTACTTAAATAAATTGGTTTTATTTTAATAAAATGATATAAAAAACAATAATAATAAATTGACCAAGTTTTTTTAAAAAAAAACTATCCACAATAACTTGGAAATAAACCTGTTTTTTCAAAAAAAAAAAACAATATAGTTTGGTTTTCAACCAATTAAATATGGAAAAAAAAATTGATTCGAGTTAACATGACAAACACATAAGATAATAAGAAGAAAATCAACCGAGTTAACTTATCAAACCTATGATCCAGGTCATGAGATTGAGATAGCCCAATAGAAAAAAAAAACCACAAATCCCATTTTTTTAATAAAATCAATGTCAAACGATGAAATTGAAAAATAAAATAAGTAAAAAAGAGGATGTCAACCCATGTTAACTTTCAAACTCGTGACCAGGAAGCACCATACATGGAAAAATTGTGAATCCCAATCCCTAACCAATCAAATATTGAAGGATAAAATTGAAAAAACAAAAAAACTCAATTATACAAAAGGATCCGAAACCAAAATTAGAAATTAAAAGAATAAGGATCAAAATTGAAATAAAAAATAAATTAGATGACAACTATCAATTTTTGATTGAAGAGTGAAATTGAAAAGAAAAATCACTTTAAAAAAAGGATAAAAAAAATCAAAAGAATGAGAATCAAATTGGAAAAATACCATAAATTTGGATTGAAAGATTAAATTGAAAAAAAAATTATACAGAAAGGTTAAGAAAAAAAAACTTTTACAAAAGGTTCATAAACAAAAAAAAAAGGACGAAGTTGAAATAACAACAACTAAGAGGACAACAGTGAAATTTTGAATGGTTAATGTGACTTTTTAGGGGAGGAGATAGAAAAGAGGAAAAAAAAAGTCATGCTAGGTACAATCCATCCCGCCAACAACAGTCCATCATACCGGCAATAGTGTGTCCCATCATCACCCCAACATGAAGAAGACGTCGTGAAGATTGTTATGACATGGCCACTAGGAGGTGCTGCACACTCCTCTATAAGGTTATGGGTTCCTCTCACACACTAGCACGTGCGTTGCACGCATCAGCTACTTTATCATTTTAAAAATATTTTATGTTTATTAAAAAATCAAATTACCCTCAACTAACTTGATAATAACAAAAAAAAAGGTTGAAAAGATTAAAAAAAAAACCCTGGACACAAGTTTTTAAAAAAGATTGGTGGTGATAGAAGGTCTAACCCCTACAAAACAATCTTTTTTTGTAAAGTTTATGAATCCTCCGATGATAAAATCAATGGCTTTTAGTAAAAGATTGTAATAAATTAGAGAATGCACTTTAAATTCTAAGAACAAGAGTGTTTGTTCTTGTTTTTGTATGATAAATTTTCTAAAAATTAAAGTATGAATACTTAGATAATAAAAATTATGAATCATTTACCTGGGTGGTTTAGAGGGTATATATAGCCCATGAACTTTGTCATGTTGCTTGAATAAAAGGTTAAAATGTCATTTCTTTCTGATAATATTAATAAGGGATAATTATCTCTCACACAACATTAATGAGGAATAAATATCTCTTACATAATATTAATAAGAGATAAATATCTCTTACATAATATTAATGTTGATGGAAATATGGTAGGCCCTTGAAAGACTTTTAAACACCTAGGCATGTAGAGAGATGATTATTCTTGACATTAACATTTTATGTTAAAAGTCATAATAATAAACAAACAAAGCCTTGTGGCTTAATATGGGGCTTATAATGATCATCAAGCCCATACCCATTTGGACTTAGCATGATGTCAAGCCTACGGGCAATGAGTCTATAGCTTGCCAGATCTAAGTCTATTTGGACTCGGCGCGTAGATGAATCTTGGGATGTTGGGTCTGATAGCTTACTAGATCCAAGTCTATTTGAGCTCTGAACATAGCTAAATCAAAAGATGTTGGATTTGGCATCTTGCCAAACATATGTCTATTCAGGCTCAACACGTAGTTGAACCCGAGAAAGTTGGGCTTGACAACTTGCTAGACCCATATGTACTTAAGCTTGGCACATAACTAAACTTAAAGATGTTGAGTTTGGTAGCTCATAAGAACCATATATATTTGGGCTCAACACGTGACTGAACCCAAGGATGTTGGGTATTGCAGCTCCTAGACTCATATATACTTGGGTTCGACACGTACCTGAACTCAAGAATGTTAGGTATGAAATCTTGATAAACCCACGTCTATTTGAGCTTAATGCATAGATGATCCCATGGATGTTGTGTCTGGGAGCTTGACAATCTCATATGTACTTGGGCTTAACGTGTAGTTCAACTCAAATAATGTTGTGTCTGGAAGCTCACTAGATCCATGTTTGTTTGGGCTCAGCGCGTAGTTGAACTAAAAAACATTGGGTCTAGCAACTGCTAAACAAAAAAAAATTAATTCAACAAAAGTCTCCAAAAAATAGTAATATAAAAGAATGGGCACCAAATGCTAAAAAAAAAATCAGGTTGAAAAAAACATAATTTGATTCAAGGGTGAAATTATTAAAACAAACATTTACAAAAGAAATAAAGTCAAAAATCTAAAACCAAAAGAAAGATAATTAAATCTAAAACAAAAATAAAATAAGAGGAAAAATAACATTTCAATGTTAGAGGATAAAAATGAAAAAAAAAATCCAATTTGATAAAAGGCCCAAAACAAAACAAACAAAAGTTATATAAAAGAATGAGAATTAAATGTTAAACAAAAAACTAAGGGGGTAAATAACAAATTGATTCAAAGGTAAAATTGAAAAAAAAAAACAAAAACCAAACATTTCACAAAAAAATTCAAGACAAAAACTCAAAATAAAAAGAAAGATGATCAAATTTGAAATCAAAACAAAATAAGAGGAAAAATAACATTTCAATGTTAGAGGATGAAATTGAAAAAAAATTTTGAATTTAATAAAAAAGCCCCAAAACAAAAATAAATAGGAATATAAACGAATGATGACCAAATGCTAAACTAAAAAATAAGAGGGGAAATATTGAAAAAAAATTCAAACATTTCATAAAAGAACTCAAAACAAAAACCCAAAATCAAAAGAAAAATTATCAAATTTGAAATCAAAACAAAATAAAAGAAAAAATAAATTTTCAATATTAGAAGATGACATTGAAAAAAAATGAATTTGATAAAAAGCCCCCCTAAAAAAACAAATAGGAATAGAAAAGAACGAGGATCAAATGCTAAACTAAAAAATAAGAGGGGAAATAACATTAATTGATTCAAAGGTAAAATTAAAAAACAATCAAGCATTTCATAAAAGAAATAAATAAAAATCCTAAATTAAAAGAAAGAGGATGAAACCTGAAACTAAAACAAAGTAAGAGAAAAAATAGCATTTCAATTAAGGGTAAAATTAAAAGAAAATTTAAAGTTTTAAAAAGAAATTAAGACAAAAATCATACAATAAAAAATAAGATGACTGAATCAAATACCAAGATAAATTAAAAGGATGACATGGATTTTTTTATTGGATATCACATTTTCTAAGGCAAAGAAAGGAAAAAAAAGAAGAAAGAAAGAAATCATCACTGGAGCCAAACTATCCACTGGACCACTTTATGTGCCACCTCATTTGAAAGAGGATGTCATGATCTTTTTAACACTGTCATGTATGGGCAATTTCCACCATCTAAATCCTTTGCACGTGTCACTTGAAGTGTGCGAAGTGGCTTAACACGTTGGCACGTGAACAGAACACACCAACAACCTTTCTTGTTTAAGTGTTTTTTTTAAATACCAAATTGTCCTTGTTTTGACTCTATAACTACAAAAAAAAAAACACCAAAATGAAAGGATGAATAAGTACTTAGACCATAGTTTAAAAACTCTTGACTGAAGGGGTAATCAAGTAAATTTACTGTTCATTTCAAAGCAAAAGACGGACTTGCCTTTGTCTTGACCCGATAATCACAAAATGACCAAAAAAAATTACAAATACTACTTAAAAAATATTTGTTTTAAGGACAACAAAATTAATTTAATGTGTTTTTTAAAACGGAAAAACAAAATCACCATTGCATCAAAGCTTTTTGTTTATTTTGTATTTCAAGGGCATCCCACTTATTAAAATGTATAATTAAAAACTAGGAAGACATCCTAGACTCTAATAAAAATATATATATATATATATATATATATATATATATATATATATAATGACGGATTATTCCTATGCAATTACAATTGCATCCCAGAGGATAGAGGCTATGTAAATGAGTTTTTTTAAAAAAGAGTATAATAGTAAGTATATCATTTATGTCCACGGCGCACATTGATTTCTCCACCTCTTTTTTTTTTTTTTTTTTAATATTACCCTTATCCCTTGAAATTAAATATTGTTAAGATATTGATTGAGATGATAAGTGAGTTGGCTGTCAATACAATCTCGTTTTTAAACTAAATATATTATGAGACAGAGCTTCTTT
>Ga0325401_1005147_pt1 | contig 12460 bp, 6 predicted proteins | sample PopdelMetagenome_FD_205666 | JGI IMG/M metagenome (GOLD analysis project Ga0325401, IMG submission 205666) | Populus deltoides microbial communities from Bellville, Georgia, United States - Xylem-PdKOR-R2 | ecosystem: Host-associated > Plants > Phyllosphere > Stem > Wood/Secondary xylem | place...
GCGGGGCAAGAGGTTGTGTTTACTATTAGTGGCCAGCTTTTAAAGTTTTATCGGAGAGATAATAGCTACTTTTTTTTTTGTTTTTGAAAAGAATCCGATTCCGGGATTCTTTCTTCCTTTTTTTCGGTGGAGGTGATCTGTTTATTATTGAGTTGTTTGGATTCTAATTGTGTAAATTGGTTTAGGCTCAGCCTTCCTTTGTAGAGCAAGCGCCAATGCGCATGGCCATAGCCAATTGATAATAATTAACAGTGTTCTTCTAATTTTAATATTTTATATAGTTTTTAGTTATTTTCTTGAGAAATAGATAATAAAGTTAAAAAAAAAAAGCATATCCCTTGCATTTTCTATTTTAAAATAACATAAATTTATTTAAAATTATTACAAAAATATTCCGTGAAAAAAAACCTTGTTTTTATCTATTCCGTGAAAATCAATGGTTAAAGAATTCTCTATTGTGTGATTTTTTAAAAAAAATTTAATTGTTGATAGTTTTTTAAACTATTTAAATTTCTCAAATATTTTCAGAGATTATAATTTTTTTTATAAATTATTTTCTAGATTTATCAAAAATATCCATAATTTTAATGGTATGGCATTTTAATATATATATTATTGACAAATGATAGCTCTTGAAAATATTAATTTGTGTTTCATAGCCTGATGATTCCAGCCAGGAGTTTCATGAAAACTCTACTTTTCGGGTTTGATTTCTGGTAACAAAATTGATTAAGCATTTTTTAAATTGATACAATTTGCTAAAATCTTAATTAAACAGGAAAATAGGTAATTAATTGCATTGCTTATCTACCAAAACACCAAATCAGGAGCGGCCTATTCTCTATTCTGGGTGTGTTGGGCAGCAGTGTGTTGATCTTTTGGGATGGACCTCAGAGACTGATCCTCCCTGTTGTGGGATTGACTCTTAACAATTTAGGGATGAAATTGTGCTCGAATCGAAAGCATAGGGACTGAATTGACATTCAGTTTGCTGTTATACAGGACGGCTTGAGTCGCTTGACTACGTAAATTAAATTGCTTTTGTGCCTTGACGAAACAAACTGCAACAAAAAATTTAAAACAGCAGAACGGGAGATGGGTTACAGTCATTAATTAGGAAGAGTCAAGGGCATTCATTCCTTTGCTGAGCATGTCTTTAAGGACAAACACCTGTATGAATAAATATCATGCCACACCAGAACTTTCAAATTTCAAAATCCCGGCAACCATTTGCATCTGGCAGGAGATGATTGCCACGAAGAAAAGCATCTTGTGACGAAGTTCTGATAAAACCTGCTCCACAACTCAAGGTCAAAAACAAACTTCCTGCATATAGAAGCACCCCAATGGAGTTGTCACAGACTACCCTGCAATTGGCTGACAAGCATTTCAGACCCATTGTCACCATCATTTTCCTCATTGTCAATCTTGTCTTCAGTTCTCTCTTCCTTTGTTGATAGCTCATCACCAGTAACAGGCATGCCTAGGAGTAATGCATATGCTTTATCTTTTAGATGTCCCGACTGCCTCAAAAAACTCGCTAAAGCTTCCTTGCTTGCCATGTCAACTTCTTCCTCACAGAGCTTAAAGAAGGAAGATACATTTGCAGGGTTTGGCTTCCAACTCTTTGATCCTGGAGTAGCAAAAGCTTCTTTCAAGCAAGACAAAGCCTCAGATGTTCTCCTTTCTGAAATATGCCCTTGAGCAAGAATTTCCCATGAATGTGAATTTGGCTTTCCTCCTTCTTCAAGCATATGGTCAAAAAAACTCTCAGCTTTATCCAAATTTCCCTGATAAACAAAAGCAGCCATAAAAAGATTTGCTATTCTTGGGTCATAAGATGTCTTAATTGATAGCCATTCCTCATAAATCTTTTCTGCCCCTTCAATGTCATCCATCCGAACCAGAGATGAGATCATAGCATGGTAACCCAAATTTGGAATACTGGGAAAAATAGATTTGTAAATATTCCATACACGATAAACCTCTTCTTTGTTACCGACATTACCATATAGAGAAAGGAGATAGTGATAAGGTATCCGATCCCGACCTGTGATTCTACTCTCAACCCTCCTCAAGCAGTCTTCAGCTTTTTCAAACTTTCCCATCTTAATGTACATGGTAGCCATCGTGCTAAAGGTTGTCCAGTTGGGATTGATGGATCCATCCGATTTCATTTGCTCAAATACCTGTTCCATCTTATCAGCTGATCCTTGTAATCCACAAGATGATAACCAGATATTATATGAATATATATCAAGCTTGATGTTTTTCTCATTCATTTCTGAAATCATCAAGTCAACTTTATCGTACTCGTTGATGTTCATGTAGAGAGTCATCATCACATTATAGGGAAGTGCATGCGTGACATAATCTTTATCTCTCATTTCATCAATCAAAGATTCTGCTTTTTCTCTCATTCTGTTTCGCACATAGGCATTCAGCAAAGCTCCATATATCCTCCTATCCTTGAAAGTGTTGGGAAGCCTTAGGAAAAAATCTTCAGCGCTAGAAACTCCACGCACTTTGGCAATAAGGTCTAATTGAATAGCAGCATCACTAGGTGATAACCCAAACCTCTCTTGTCTATTGTTCATCCAATCATACACCTGCAGGTTTAAAGAGTAAATATCGATACACTCTAGTCTACATTCTTTATATAAGAAAAAAAAAACCCAAATTGATTCAAATATAATCTTAAGAATCAATGAAATCTAAAATCCATCTCACTTACAAGCAAAATTGTAAAATGGCAAACCGTTGAATTTGATTTTTTCAGCATAAGCAATACCAAACATACCAGATTCAAAAGATTCGAGCAACAACCTAAGAACTCAATCATCTAAAAAAAACCGAACATCCATGAACTATAACAAACTCAAAATAGAAACTGAATGCCAACCCAATTAACACTGGTACATGAACTACTCATTTAACAAAATAAATTAAAAAAAAAAACCAAATTCAAACAATACTAAAAGGAGCTAGCTCGAAAGTTTAAGAACTCATAATTTTTAAACCCATCTACAAAAGCAACACACTTAAGCTCAAAAAATACACCCAAACGAGCCATGTTTTTATTACCTCAAGAGCTTGTTGGTACCTCTTATACTTCCTCAACTCCTTAACAACCCTACAAAGTTCCCATTTTGTAAGCCTTTTCCCTTCATTTTCCCACTGATTCAACACACTACCAGAACCCAATTCAGGATTCTCCATCAATGAAATCCTCCTGTATATAGCATTCCATTTCATCATTGGTCTTCTCTCATAGTCCACTGTTCCATAGTTGTGGATTTGTGATATCGAGCAGGTGATCACTGGCAGTTTCTTGTAGTTTACTGTCTGGTGCAGGGTAAAGTTGGTATTTTTCCATGGAAGAGGGTGAGAGTAGGAGATTGTGGATGAGAGGGAGACCTTGTGGTGGTGAAGGGAAGGTTGGAGGAGCATTTTTGCTTAGGGTTTTGGGAGATTGCAGCAGGGTGAGGTGTCAAGCAGAGAGGTTTTGGTCTTCTGAGATTCCGTCGTGTTGGATTTTGATTTTTAAAGATAAAGTTGGTGAAATTACCTGAAAGTCCATGGTTGCGAATCTTTGTATTGCCTTCCCAAAATACACCATTTAAAAAAAAAAAAAATTAGAAAATCAGGATTTTCCATTTACTATCATTTCGATATTTGTGTTGGAACATAGGATTTTGTTTTCTTCTTTCTTTTTCCATAACCGAACATCACTTTCGATTCTGTTCAAGAATCCAATCAATGGATTCTTAACCAACAAAAAAAATAAAAAAAATGGTGGTCTGTCTGTTATAAGGCATTTCTACAGTGACCGCTTAAAAGCCAAAGCCATTGCTTTCTCTAAAACAGATTCACACACATTTCCTACCATATTCTTCCTCTCTCCACTTGATTTTTGAGCTTGCCTTCCGATTAATTGATTTTTCCTTCGTACTTGTTTTTTTATAATTATTTTTTTTTATTTTGATTGAATTATGTGATTGAAATTTGTTTTTAATTTTATTTTTTTATTTGATACTTATTATTTTAATTGTTATTTTTTTTACATTGAATGATTTTAAAGCTGAATTTTTGTAGCGATTTCATCCTCTTTTATTTTTTTATATTAAATTAGATTCTTTTTTTCTATTGTTTTATTTTTTGCTTGGAAATTTTTTAAAATTAATGTTTTTTTAAGTTCATACTTTAATATTTAATTTGTTGGGAATTAAACTTCTTGATTGAATCCAGATCATACTTTCATAAATTACAAGTTTAAGACATTAACTCAAGTTTAGGAGATTTTTCTATTTTTTTTAAGCTCATATATTTTTTGGTTTCATCTCTTGATATTTATTTAATTGAAGATTAAACTCCAATTTTTATTTTATTTTTTTCTATAGGAGTTTTCACTAATCTTGAAAATGACCCGAATTATCTCATTTTTTTTTGTTAAATTTCGTTTTTTTAAAAAATATATATATTTTTAAAATAGATTAAATATAAACATAAAATGTTAACTTTACAATAGTTTGGTTTATTTTTTTGGTTGTTGTTTAGACACTGTGTCTGACCTCTTTCGATGTTATTATAGAGCTTTTTACAACGACATTAAAATTATTTCGACGTGCTTTTAATGATCAAAGGCTTGTGTCCATTGCAAAGTAACAGAGAGTCTATAACGAACTTTTTTTTAATCCCTTCTTTAAGGATGATGTTGATTTTTTTTTTGGGTGGTTAATTATTGCCCCCTTCTTCTTCTTCTATTTACCATTGATATCTTTTCTTTTTAATTGTATTGTTAAATTAACCAGACTTATTCAACCCATCAAATCAATAATTTGAATCTCGGATCCTTCGTGCTTCTTTAAAATTGAACACATGCCAGTTGGTGCTTCAGAGAAATTACTGTCATGAAAAAGATGAAGAGAGAACCCGTAACCAGTAAGTACATTGTCTCTCGTAAGAGAAAACAGTACAACTTGGCATTTGACAAACGCTATTTTTTTACGAACTTCGAACCTGTCAATACACCCAATCACAACGCAGCAGCCCTCACAAAAACTCTGTAACCAAGAGACGGAGTCTAAATTGATCATTGTCCCGTGGCCAACAAGCTGACACCCAATGACATTCTGCACTGATGGAATTATGGACGATATAAATGGATAATGGATTGAACTGAAAAAACAGCGCATCACTTACAGCCAGATTGCTGAATTCTGGCAGTTTCATAACAAGCAAAAACTACCTGCTCCTGACACCAATGCTATAATATTTCTACGCGAAATAAAGTTGTTACATTTCTTGAGGGCATGCTGTTTGCTGGCTTATGGAATGAGATGAGCAAAACTCAAGCACAATGAAAAGAAAAATGGAGACCAGGATGATGAGTGAAAAACTAAGCTGAAGGTGAAAGAGCTTTAAAAAAGTGGTTTCAGGTTCTAGTTACAAATCATGCAGGACAAAAAAAATGGGAGTATTTGTCACCATCGCTCCTATTTAACACAAATCCTACCAACCTCAAACATGGTTAGCATTGCTATTAAAGCTGGATAAGCACTGCCATCCACCACCGGAAAGGTACTCCTATTCATGACCAGGCATTGCATGAACAAGAGAATGTGCAGGTAGGATTCATGTCATGCTACAGTGTTCCCCATAGAAACAAGAATCCAGCATCCTCTGAAAGATTCAAGAGCACCCTGCCCAATTTATTTGCATTATATCCTTGATTTTTGTATTTCCATGAATATATAACTTGGGTTCCTTGACCTGAAAAAAGTATTAAAAGTTAAACCCTATAATGAGAAAATGCAACTAGTCAAGGAGAATGGCGTTGATTTTCTACCAGGATAATAGGTGGAAGGCTACTTTGAAGACGAACCCGTGAGAAGCCACTTACATAATGCAAGCACTTGAATCCATCAACAGCAAACTGTTCACTGTTAAATAGAGGTGGAAAAATAAAAAAATAAGCTCATTGATACATAATAATAATAAAGAGCTGTAATCATCGAGTGAACATCGCCCTTTCTTCAAATGTCAAACAGAAAAGTGGCCTTCTGTCCAGAAATATAATGATCTAAAGTCATAACAATTCATCAAATCCATATTCTACAAAGTCCATGTGTAAATATAAGGACCAGGCAGTGAAACAGGCATGATGATGTTAGTGTACATCTGAGACGCAAATCTCTCTCGGTGAAGAATGTAAACAAAAGCTCTTCAGTTTCAAGGCATCTTTCAAACACCAGTGACTCATTCAAGTAAAAATGCAGTACCCTTCACTAAATTCACATAGCATGTTTTAGAACAATCATGCTTCTTGTGCAAGAAACATTATTGACAGAAAAACTCACCTCACAAGATAAGTAAAATTCCTCCTGCAAAATTCTTCCAGAGGAATCCCCTCTTCTTTGGAATACCTACATTTTATATGATAGATCCTTATTAAGTGATATTAAACCTTCATGTTAGAAATCACCGCAACTAGTTACTTGTAACAGAAAATTAAAAATAATTGCCTGAAAGAATCACAAGAAAACCAAGTATTACCTCCATGGTGAATCATTTTCACAAAACCTTGATATTCCATTCATGGCTGAAAAAGTATCAATGTGAACCCACAGTTCATTGGTGTTATTAAGATGGCCTGTCAGAACAGCTGAAATTTAGCTTTTTTTAATATCAAATGACAAAACTCACACAAAGAAGAAGGTCCAAATAACAAAAATACAATCTCCTGCATATTTGATTTGGTAACTATACTCTCCACTCATAGAGATAAAATCACTGACTGAAGTATCATTGGCATGCAAAGACAATCATACCAGTCCCCATGTACACAACAAACCTTGCCCCACACACACACACACACAAAAAAAAAAAAAAAAGGGGGAAAAAGAGAAAGAAAATAAAAGAAAAGGGACACTAGCAGACAGAAAGCTTGCCTGCATGGTTCAAGTTCAACAAGGATGAGCAACTCAAAGCACCTAATAAGCTTTATACCAACCCAATATGAGGATGCACATGCTAATGCATGTGTCTGCATGAGAAAAACAAAGAGAAAGAGGACTCACCAATCTGGTGCAAATCTTTTAATGCATTACCACTGGGATAATTGTCGTAGGATGCCAAGAAAAACACTATAGTGCAACCTAGACTACAGAGGCAAAAGAGTACATTAGGATGCAAAACATATTTGTGGCAACAAATAAAATGTCCATCCAACCTGATAAAAAATCAACAAATAAAATGTCCATCCAACCTGATAAAAAATAATCCCAGCATAAATAAATTCAGAAATTTCCATAGTGTCTTCTTCCTATTATTGTAGCTGCAAAAAGTAAAGAAGAGAAACCATAAATCAATGATCCAAGAAAAATCACAGATCAGTTGACTATTCAAAGCATGGAAAGGTTTAGCAAGCATATTGACGGGCTATCAGAAATTTAGACAAAGACATTAGTTACATAAAACAACAAAATAAACAACATAAGTTCCATTACAAGTACATGTATTTAGTACCAGAAAATTTTAAGACTCTCCTTGTGAACCAGTGGCGTTATAATTTTTGAGACAGGCTTGTATTATTTCCAGAGAAAAATCTTATCCATCTCGAGTGGTGGACAAGATAAATGCTATTAATAACTCAAGCTATCGATTATTTTCTGAATCTACTCAACAAATAAATGCAAAAAAAAAAAAAAGAGGAAAAAAAGAAGCCACATACATTCTGTTAGCTGCAACTGCTGCAGATAAGTTCAGCATTGGAACTGAGCTGATGATAAACCGGAGTTCCTGCTTCATCCAAAAGTATGATTAATCCAAAAGTAATGTTTAAATGAACTAGGCTGCTGAACTTCACATTTGACATGACTGACCTTATGTGGAAGCTTAGAGTAAAGCAAAATGAAGGAGAAAACTGGAAGCACAAAGATTAGAACCCTCCTGTCAATCAAAACCCCAAGCTGCAACAAGGAAAAACATCAAGTTAAGAATCACAATGGAGCAATAACAATCACATGCAACTAAAGGCCTTAATGCTATGGCATTCTTTATGATGTTAGCGTTATATCTCTGCATTTGCTTTTATTATGATCCCAGCCATTTTCTCTCCAAGTTCTGCAATGACTAATTCAAGCTTTTCTCTTTATTTTTGTTCTTTTTCATAAGAAATAGCTATTCCTAATTTTCAAAATAAATTGACAATTTCAGAAAAAAAAACTCAAAATATAAAAAAATGTCAAGAAATTCATGGAATTATAACACTAGAGAAACAAAAAATCTAACTAATCATATTCAGAATACCTAAAATACAGTTTACGGAGTAATAATATTTATTGAACGTACTGTGTACCAAAGTATTTTACTTGAGGAAAAAACATTCTTATGTTATAAGTGGCACATCAGTTGGTAACACAGACACATTTGGCTAGGGATGTAACACACTGGGCAGCAAAAATGTAGAACACAGCAAAAGCTACAGCTTCTTCTTCTTCCTTTTCTTTTGACAGCAATAGCAGGACTTGTAAACTCCCATTGGTCAAAAGGTACAGATACTTGAGGCTTGATTAGTGACATAAAATATTGTCTTCTTACCACCCTTCCAAGACTTACCAGAAAAAGAGGATATGCAGCAAGCAATGACCGGGGTAGAGCTGAAGTGAAATACCAGTGAAAGGAATGTGTCTAGAGAGGAAAAGTAAGCGTTAAAGAACGTAGTATTTCAGATCACTATCCAGAGCGAGTGAAGATAATTAATCAGAAATCAATGTGACTAGAAAAAACTAGAATAATATATCAATGCACAACAAAAGGTAAAGAAGCATCGAAAATCTCAATGTGACTAGAAAAAACTAGAAATTTGATGGTAAATCCATATGCCATTAATAATAACATACCCAGATTAAAGTCCACATTTTACCTACCAACAAACAACAATCTTGCCTTCATATCAGTTATAGTAATATTATTGACCATGTGCTAAGTCACATAATCATCAGAGAAAAATAAGTTTCCCAAGATCACCCCAACTCAAAAACAACTACATTTGAAACCTTACTAGCACTAGTAATTACTAATCGTATCCACAATGTTAGTGAGAGAAAACACACAAATACCAGGCCACGGATAATTATATAGCTAGATGTAGCTGCACCTTTATACCCAAATGAAGAAAAAAATTCCAGGTAGATAACTTCCTAAAAAGACAATGTATAGAAATTTTTCAAATTTTCAGAACACATTAAACGATGCAACAGAAGAGTTCTAGAAGAGGATACACCCCACTCAGAACTCCGATTGAGAACAGAGTTGAACCAGAAAACTTCAAATTCAGGCCACAATATCCTCTTCCACATTATTGAATCAACCATTATGGTAAAACCTGTGTTGAGGAGGATTTCACATAAAAGTTATACTAAATTAGCTGACATAAACAATTCAAGATAATTACAGGTAATTAACATAAACGTAAATAAAAGAATTGACCAACCTATGGACAGAAGCGCAGGTCCAATGCAGTATTTAATAGCTCCCCACAATGAAATAGATTTGGTCTGTATCATTAAACTCAAGTTATTACAATGGGGCATGAATATCATCAAGGTAACTGAAAATAAGATTGTCAAGATACATTTCCAAGAAAGCATCACTAATAATATTGGATTCTGGGGTAGGAAACGAGTTAAAACGTTAATAATGAAAAAAGGGACAAGATCAAAGAGGAACCTACCAACAAAAGCTCCAGAGCAAGAGGGCAAAGAAGTAACAGCATATCGCATCTAAATACAACTGTGGCGTAAACCTAGCCATTATAAAACAAAACAGCTGTGAGAAGACATTGTGCATGCCAACACAAGGAAAACCTTGTTGTGCATTCAAGTATCAAGACAAGTATTTTTTTATAGGAACAAGTTGAGAATATTGACTTGCATTTATCTCCAATAAAATGGAGACACAGATGACATTAGTTTTTGTAGCATGAATAAGCTCAGCAGCATATAGGAGCTTGCTACATTGAGTGTAATTCATATTGTATATTGTAATTTTTGAAATATGAGCAGTCATACCAGACAGTTTAATGCTGTGTAGAAGTTCCCTCTGAACCAATATGCATATCCCATGTTAACTGCATAAGGTTGAGGAAAGTAGCATTACTTCCAGATATTGAAATATATGCTAGATAACTTATTATAAAATATATGTTATTGGATCAACAATGAACCATCACACATGTAAAATAAGAGCACATAAATGCAGAAAACTCTGTAAAAGAAGTCAAATTAGAGGTATACTATGGTATAATAAAAGCTGTCTAAAAGCAGATACAGAAAATAATCTAAGTTTGTGAGGGAGTAGAGAGAGGCTGGGAGTTGAAATGATAAGATGGGGTTCATGGTGGTTCTGGTGGTGGAGGAGGATTCAAGGATGATGATGCTTGGTCTCACAACCAGATGAAGAACATTCTAGCATTTGAAGTGGTGCATTCGTACACGTCATTGAAATATCAGGTATCCATAAACTTCCTGTTCAGTGAGGTGTGCACATTCTAATCGATCTTCACCTGGACCCTTTAATTGAAGATTGGCTAGTTGAAAGTTGTTTTGCATAACATGGTTAAGGATCCCCTCAAAAACTCACCTAGTTGATTCAGCTGCTTAACACTTGCAGCATAAGAATTTACGAGCTATAATTCAAACTAGCTGGGTGCTTTTTCAAATTTTGTCACGTATTCACCAGAACCAGGTATTTCGCTCATCTCCTTCTACCAAATGCATGTGTTCAATTAAAATATACAAACTAATAGATATAATGGGGAAAAAGCAAACAGCTCAATAAAGTACTTCCTTGACAAAATTTACTTATATTACCATACCAAAATTGATCAAAATATCAGAAACCATCAAGAGAAATCAAATTGGAAAAGAACCTCATATATTCACTAAGACATTTATACAGAAGGAGCAGAGACAAAATAAAACCGCGAGAAGTGATCACCTACAGCCAAAGCTAGTATATTGGGAAGAGCACGTGTGCAATAGAACAGCATGTGAAATTGAAGTGCTGTTAATATTACAAAGAAAGCTTCTACTTGATGACCAAACTTATGTCTAACCTGCTCAAAAGAAAAATTGCATGTATTCAAATCCCACCACAACTCATCATTCCCTTGGACAAGCAAGCTTAATTAATCTTGATTGAAAAAAATTCGAGTACATACCTGAATCCGGAAAAACCTCAGTGTAGATAATACCACACAACCCAACACCAATCGCACTAACCAAAAGCAACTAAATTAAGTAAGCCATTGTTAAAACCTAGACAAAATTGCTGTTAGAATAAAATAGAGCCCCACAAACCATCCAAATATCCTACCTGAAATGATAGCGTAGATCTTCGACAACTGCAGCAAGTTGATTACCACCACAATTGGCGACGCCAAAATCGAGACAATCAACGCTCCTATGAGAAAACAATAATGAGTAACATGCCTTCTCAGAGCAAGATGCACAGTTCATCACTCCCTTCACATGTCACATCACACCCTAACAATCCTCATTTTCAGTTTTCATGAAAAGCTAAACAGTAACTAAATGTCTAGAATAGCATATAAAAGCTTTCCCAGATGGAGCAGAGAATTAATTTACCAATGAAAGTGCGAGGCACGACCCCCGGGAACTCCAAATGATCATACTAATAATAATAACAACAAACAAACAGAGTATTAATAATTAAATTACAGGAAAAAAAATCAAATTAGAACACAGCGGAGAAGGTAAATAAACTTACATTTTCTAGGCGATGCCTGTGGTAAAGAATATCGTGCATTGCCTTGACCGACGAAAAAAATTCATAAAATCAAAATAAAAAACAAGCTTATTTGAAAAGTTCTAAGATTGTTTTATGGAATAATTGGAGAACCTGAATGTTGAAGCTTTCCTCGACTTTAGTGTAGGGTACAGCGAAGACGTAAAAAGCAGCTATTGATCCTAAGAGTAGATCGTAGCCTGCAACAACAACAGCAGCAGCAGAAGCAGTGATAGTTTCAATATCGGTAATCATCGATACAAAAAACGAAGCGTCTCTGTGTATCTTTTTTGGGTTACCGTAAGAACGCAGTAATTGAGGGGATTTTGACGCCATTCTCAGTCGAGAGAGGTGAGAGTCTTTCTTGCGCCGCGCAAATGAACCGGGATGTCTTGAGGGTTTGGGTTTTTAAACCAACAGCCCTGCCTGTGTTACCTATAGGCCTAAAAACTCTTTGGGCTAGGTTCGTTTTACCTCCAGTTTTCATTCAATTGGATCCAGTAATACGAGTGAAATTCAAAATTAATATATATATAATATGTTAAATTAGATTAAAATTCAAAATCGATCAAACTTGTTAAAATCTTACTGATTTTGACCGATTTCGAGTTTTAACCCACAAAAGTTAAAAAATTTACTGCCTTCATGT
>Ga0325401_1005151_pt1 | contig 12455 bp, 9 predicted proteins | sample PopdelMetagenome_FD_205666 | JGI IMG/M metagenome (GOLD analysis project Ga0325401, IMG submission 205666) | Populus deltoides microbial communities from Bellville, Georgia, United States - Xylem-PdKOR-R2 | ecosystem: Host-associated > Plants > Phyllosphere > Stem > Wood/Secondary xylem | place...
TATCCTGACAAAAGTATATAGTTAACTAAAAAAATCTTTATATTAGATATATAATAAAACTTAAATTTGTGTCACTAACTAAAAATGAAAATATTAAAAAATTATTTTTATTATTTTAAATTGCTAAAAAATACTTGTATGTAAAAAGGAGAAAACATATATTGTTCATGTTTTTCTTTATTTGAAAAACAATGAAAAAATTGTATTGAAAAAATAAATTAGAACTTTTAAAATGGGTTTTTTAAATTCAGTATAAATTTAAAATTTTAAAATATTAGAAATTTTACATTTGAATAGGACTTTTTATTTATATCTATAATGTTTTAGAAAATTATAGCATTAAGGGACAAAGTGGTAAACCTGACGTAATGTTAGCATATCAAGCGCTTCGAGAATAATAAAATAAATTGTCTACCTAGTGTGTTTAGTGCAACGGTCTTAATTATTAAATTTTAATATATATCTTTATTTTTAAATTTTTTTGATATATTAATATTAAAAATAAATTTTAAAAAATAAAATATTATTATTTTAATATATTTATTTAAAATTATATATCACCACTGTTCAAATTATGTTTTTTTTTTTTAATGGGAAACCGCGTAATATATGTCATGGTTCTCATTTGAGTGGGCTCCACTAAAATTTCAGTTTTCAAACCTATATAAAAGCATTTTACTTTGCTTTTCGTTTTCAAGACCCGACAAAAAAAAGCAGTTGTTTTTAAAATAATTTTATTTAAAAATATATTAAAATAATATTTTTTTATTTTTAAATTTATTTTCGCTGGAAGTCTGGTAAGTACGTCACGGTCAGCCAATATGGAATACAAACAAGGCAAGAAGAATAAAAAACAAAAACAAAAACCCTGCTTTGCCAATAAGGAAGTGACACATCATCATACTCCACTCGAGTACGAAGACAAGACCAATGACAACTTTTAAGATTACCAATCGAACCTTACAAGGGACACGTGGTACCTTCTAACAATGGATCTCCACGTAACAGGTTTATATTGAAGCACCAGCTTGGAAGTGACTAGTTTTTTTGGCCTATATAGTCCCTTGACTTGATAGATATTATTAATATAGTCTCTCTATCCAATTTGTCATTAGTTTATGCAACATGGCATGACATGTCAAGCAAAATTTGTATGTATCAATTATCATGTCGTGAGACAATGATTCCATTGAATATACGAAATATTTCATTATTTATTGAAATTAATTTGAGAGATTTCATAAGATTTGAGAGGTTAGGGTTATTGAATATGAGAAGGAGAATTGAGTCCAAATTATGAATGGTTTTTTTCTTTTTAAATATTTTTTCTATATTTTCAATTTAATTTTAATTTTAATTTATAAATTTTGCATATTTTTTCTCTTGAGTTTTTGTTTTGGTCCAAAAAATTTAAAAAGATTTTTTGCTTTAATTTGTTTTATGTATTTTTAAGTTGTGCGTCCAAAGCTAATGGTAAATCTAGGCGGGAAGGATAATATTGAGAATTGTTTCAATCGAGGGACTATTTAAATTAAAAACAGAGTAAAGCTGGACACATTTGGAAAATATCGAGAATAGAAGGATTCAATGTGAGCATGAAAAATGTCCAAATATAATAATAAATAAATTAAATAGAAACTTCTCTCCTAGAAACCAAGCCAAGCTATCTTCTTCAACTATTTGTAACTCTGTCAGTTGTGTTTCCCTTCCTCCGTGTCTGTGCTGTTCTCCTTGTTCAAGCAAAAGCAAGAGAAAGAGAAGAAACCAAAAGGAAGAAGATAATATAATATATTGTATATTACATGGGTTTTCTTTGCTGCTGTGGGAAACCGAGCAAGCGATCAGAGAGCAGCAGCATCAATGAAAATAACAGTAACATTAAGCGCAAGGATCAAACACAAGTCACTTCGGGTACCTAAACTTTTCATGATCAAATTTTTTATCTTTTTGAATATTTAAATGTAACCCTTTTTCAGTCAACTGATATGATATAGGGTTTTCTTTCCTTCTTCTTTTTTTCCCCCGAAAATCAATCACCGTGGATTGAAACATAAAGGGTTTTCTTATGTTTTTGAATTTGTAATAATTTTTTTCACGCTTTGATTTGGAATCGTTTTGATTTTTTTGGTGTTTGAAACATTTCTCTAAATCAAGAGAGGTAATTATTCGTGGTTGTTGGGCTTTATGTTGCCGTTTGTTTGTCATAAATAGCGCCAAACTCTTACTCGGTATACATTATTTTTTTTCCTTTCATGGTTGCCCCTTCTGATTGTTTTTTTATATTTGTTTTAGGGTCATTGAAAATGAAGCCATATGTGAACAATTTAAGTAAAGAGGGGGAATCTAAGGATGATCAATTGTCATTGGATGTAAAGAGTTTAAATATGAAGGATGAGATTTCCAAGGATAGAAGAAGCAATGGAAAACAGGCTCAAACTTTTACTTTTGAGGAACTTGCGGCCGCAACGAGCAATTTTAGGTCTGATTGTTTTTTGGGTGAAGGTGGTTTTGGTAAGGTTTACAAAGGGTACCTGGACAAAATCAACCAGGTTCGTACAAAATAAGTCATTTACTATCTGCAGAAATATTGTTTTCTATGTCAATAGGTTCGTGTTTCAGTACAGGGTACCTTCCTTTTACAGTGTCCCCGATGTAGTTTGCCTATATTCACCGTTTATTAGTTGGTTAGACTTAAATTGTCTTCTTGTTGTTGTTGTTGTCATAGGCTGTTGCTATCAAGCAACTTGATCGAAATGGAGTTCAGGGGATTAGGGAGTTTGTAGTTGAAGTAGTGACTTTAAGTCTAGCAGAACATCCAAATCTTGTCAAGTTGATTGGGTTTTGTGCTGAGGGAGATCAGAGGCTATTGGTTTATGAGTACATGCCATTAGGATCTCTGGAAAACCATTTACATGGTATGCAGGTCTCTTTGGCATTGCATTCTCGTTTTCATTGTTTACATTTGTGCTTTACCAATTACTATTCTTTTATCTTTTAACATTTTTGCCTTTGTCATTTCTGCTTTCAGATATTCCACCCAATAGGCAACCGCTTGATTGGAACACAAGAATGAAAATAGCTGCTGGTGCAGCAAAAGGTTTAGAGTATTTGCACAATGAAATGGAACCTCCTGTTATATATCGCGACTTAAAATGCTCCAACATTTTGCTTGGCGAGGGCTATCATCCTAAGTTATCTGATTTTGGTCTGGCAAAAGTGGGACCCAGCGGAGATAAGACTCATGTTTCTACAAGGGTTATGGGCACCTACGGATACTGTGCACCAGATTATGCAATGACAGGTCAGCTGACGTTTAAATCAGATATTTATAGCTTCGGGGTTGTTCTTTTGGAGCTCATCACAGGCAGGAAAGCAATTGATCAAAGAAAAGAACGTGGTGAGCAGAATCTAGTTGCATGGGTAAGACAATATCTGATTGATGTCCTTGTTTTTACATTACTGCTAAGGTCTTTGTTCTTAAAATTCAGCTTAACTGTGATTTCAAGGACACTTGTTTTTTGGACAACTCTTAACTGAAATGACACCTTAACTGGTTATTATAAAAATCGAGAAGCAGCCTAATGTTTTGATGTCATTTGGCAATTGGCTGATCAAACTGGCTCTACATGTTTAATTGGTTCTGATGACACCACCAGTGTGGAATATAGATGATGCGTTTTTATGGTTTCATTTATGGTTGTTATTTCTGTAGATTGCTTCCAGTGCTAATAAAACAGAAATCTCTATAACAATTAACTAGTCTTGAAATTCTTTGGTTAACAACTCAAGTTGACTATAACTATAATGTCTTGATAACTTTGGCTCAGAAAAAGTATTTTGAATGTAAGATCTTCAATTTTGTAACTTCGTGATAAATAGTTGACACGTAGCTTTCTTCAACAAGGCTTAACTGTGAGCATGTGTTAAGAAGGGCATGCTTGCTTTTTGAAAATCGAGGTATAAAAATAGAAATTTGTTAAACACAAGAGTAGAATAGTGATACAGACTTATGAAATACATTGGATCTACTTGCAGGCAAGACCCTTGTTCAAAGACCGGAGGAACTTCTCGTGCATGGTTGACCCTTTGCTTCAAGGTCAATATCCAATAAGAGGATTATACCAAGCCCTCGCCATTTCCGCAATGTGTGTGCAGGAGCAGCCCAATATGCGCCCTGCGGTATCCGATTTGGTTATGGCTCTGAACTATCTGGCATCTCACAAATATGATCCCCAAATCCATTCTGTCCAAGACTCTCGGAGGAGCCCATCTCGTCCTGGATTAGATAAGGACAGAGGACAATGATGTTGCACAAATTGCATAGGGCGGGCTCACGAGACAAATTGCATAGGGCGGGCTCACGAGTGACTAATATGGAGGATGGAAAATTAGGAATTGAGTGCCCAACACCTTTTTGCGGTGTTAATATACCTAGTGCCGGGTATCAATTTTTGTAACCTGGGAGATATCTGGCTATAGTTCCATCCTCATCCTCTCAGAGAAATTCCTGCCCTTTCGTTTTTCCAGGGGTACATGACAGCTGGGCTTTTGGATGTAAGATGCCTCTCTTTAGAAATTATTTCACATTCTATATATTATACCCTGAATAATCAAAGTAATAATTGCCCTTCTCTAATCTCACTGAGGTGTTCTTTTTTGCACACCTGTCAATAGTTTCTTTCCTGTCATTGAATTTAGCATTATAACTGGAAATGGAAAGTTGAAATGGGACAGCTTTACCCGGAACATTGATCATCTTCTTCCTATTCTGGACACAAGGTGCACTGGCTTGGTATATTCCATGGCATACGCAACAATATGAAGACATTTTAAAAGTTGAAACGCATTTCTTTTCATCCAAGGAAAGCCTTCACGATGAGGCAGGGTTTTCGTGGGAGTTTTAACCAGAAGGTAAGGGTCAAACTTTTCAGGTTCATGTGTTTGTTTGGAGGTGTAAAACAAGTCGTAGAGAGCACCCATGAAGTGACATGAACATGACAATGTAGTTTGCCAAGAAATTGGATGGAGGTTATGCTTTGCTGAGACACTATCATTCCATTCTATTCCATCCAATGAAATGAAATTGTAGATTTACTAGAATCCAATTCAAGTGCAGCCAAACAAAAAAGAATTGCAACCAATAGGAGTGTGGTCTGGGGTGAGGAAACTATCACTCAGAATTTTATTTTAATTGCAGCAGAAGTAGGTACCAAAATATGATTTTCAGCACTTTGAGAAGATAATAGAGAGAACACTTTAAACTAGGTGATGTAGCGAAAACAAATTGTTGTTAATCATGAGCTTGTATCAAATTTAACTCTATGAATGAAGCGAAGAAATGGCTATTGAAAACCTGAGTTCTTTGTTGCAGCAGCTCAAACTAGTAAAAATGAGCTCTATTTCTGTTCAATTTTATACCCTTGGTATTGATTTGATTCCTGTATGCATTCAGCATTCTCCGGGAAATTAAGGCATTGGGATGGTATGATCCGAGAAAGAAAATAATAAATATTACTTATGGTCGCTGGAATTCACTGATCTCACCATCTCTGCAATTGCCAACCCACAAGTACATCGTTGATGCCTTATTTGTTGGCAGAACTCTGCAACAGTCCCTTCTCGGTGACTGCAAAACAAGCTGCATTCAGTCAGTAAATGCATCAACCTTACAAGATTTTGACTGCAAGCTGCTGGCTGCCTGGGTGCTATTACTATTGTGTCTGACTTTCACTAAATTTCTAAGCAGAGTATATAATGATCATTTAGGTGAGTTTATTATTAATTAGTTCCTTTGGAGTTTGGACTGAGACACTACGTGACCAATTGTTTGAAAGATGGCGCGAGAAAAACGCATCATAATTAGTACTCATGGAATAACATTAAAGAAAATCATATTCTTTCAAAGAAAGTAGGTATTACCTTGAGCCATCGAAGGGTATCCGGCCTCTTCAATACTACAATAGAGTCAATTCTTTCTGGGGATGCCATTTTCCACCGGCAATAAGGGGATGGTGATTTACGGCGAGTGTAGACCCCGATCGCTCGCTTCTTAGCTCGATCATATTTAGAAGTGCTCATGTAAAAAACGAAGGGCTTCATACATGGGTGCTTCGTCACGGGCCTTGTGTTAAATGTATATGCAGTATAATCAGCTTTTCGATACCAATTAAGAAAGGTTCTTGCTGGAGTCTCAAGCTCTCTAGGAGAGACGACTCCCCTCCAGATTTGAACAACATAGCCCCATGAGACTGAGATGGACCAGTACCTATTCTTGTCATAGCAGATGGATTGTTGCATTATGCTAGCTGAATCAAGCTGCACTGACTTGAACAAGTGTTGGAGAGCTCTGGCTCGGCTCATGCCAGGGAATATTGGCTGCACTACATCGATATGATGAAGTGAAGCCAGTGGAGCCACGGGATGGGCTGCCAGAAGGCCTAGAAGGTCTCCATACACATCATACTGCGTAAGCATAACAAATTAACAATCCAGATGATAATATATATACATATGCAACAAAACGTTATCTTATCAAAGAATTTGACACCAAAATTAAATTGCCTCTCCTGGCCCTAGCTTTCCGAAAACATTATCGTTTCTTCGTCAGAAGCTTTTCAAAAATATTGCTGGAATTAAGATATTCATTAAGCTCATAATTAATTAATGCTTACAGGTTTTTACAAACGAAGAATTTTGTATTCTTTCCATTCAATTCCTTAATTCCTGCTGAGAAAATTATTTATAAAACTATAGAGTTTGAAAAAAGCCTTTAAATTAAACCTGATGAAACCCAGATTCCTTGGAGAGCGGCACCCCAATCTCAGCCATGCAAGCTTGGATTCTGTCATCACTGCCATATAATCCTGGATACCGCCGAATGCACCTGTCTTGCATCTTTGCCAGCTCTTGTGCCAATGGCTGGCTAATAGCAAAACCACCTCCTCCGTATGCCATGGAATAAGAGAAATATATATTCTGAAGGTGACTCTCTGACGAGCTCCCAACGTAATAAAGCTGCCTATGATCATATTTCGAAAGTATCCTGACCACATTATCAACAATAAACACTGTATCATCATCGCCCATCACAAACCACCTCACATCCTTCAATCCAAGCCTCAACGTCTCCGAAACCACCCTCGAAATCCTCAAGGCCGATCTATGTCCTTTCTTATTCGAGTACTTGAACCTGGACGTGTCCGCCGAAATCCTAATCTGAGGCAGCCCTTCATTACTTGGGCTCCTTACTTGTCTATCCATCCAGACTATCCCTCTAGTCTGCTTCGGCCTCCACCACACCTTTACGTACTCCTTTCTTTTCTGCCACAAATCCGCCGAAGCTGCTATCCCGAAAACAATGTGTTTAAGCTCAGTGTTGTACTCCTGTGATTTCTTAGAAAGTATAGGAGGAGGAGATTCAAAATTACTGTCTTGTTCATTTAGCTGGATTGATGTGGACAAGTTTGTAAGATGTTCTAGATTTTCTTCGGTCGCAAGACATCGGCGATCGTTGTTTAGGATAAGATGGGAAGAGTAGATGAGGTAAAGCGTGCCGACAACGATAAAGAACCAAGCGATGGTTTTTCTGAAGCCTCCAGTTTGTGTCGTGCGTTGCTGGGCAGAGGACATTCTATTCTCTTGGGGAAAAAAGTACGATGTTTCTAATATTTTGTTTCTGCTTTCAGTAATTTGTTAGCTACGTACCCTGCCCTTCGCATTCATGGAGAAGATGGAAGAAATGGTGAGATGCAGAGGAACAGAACTGAGAGTTCTGCGGATCTAGAATAGTTTCTCTTCTTCTTTCCCTCGAAAGCTTGTTTAATTTGTGGTTTCAAGTTGTTGATCAACAACGAACATAAATGCGGGTATTTCTCCCTTGTTTGACAGTAGTCAGATTTTATTTTATTTTATTTTATTTTTATCATGGAATAGTCGTCGAAATCTAGAAAAACAAAAAAAAAATGTAATTGCTGATAGAGAATTAGATCTGCACTTATCTAGTAATAATTAGCTTATTTACTCGTGCTATGATTGTGGATCAGATCAAAAAAATATCATTATATATATATATATATATATATATATATATATATATATATATATTATCTTTATTTCTAAATTTTTTTATTTATTCTGATTATTTTTTTATTGTTATAGGTGAAGAACCAAGGGAAAACATTATTGAAAATAATATATATATTAATCAGAAAATGATGGATTATGCTAGAAAATTATTTTTTAATGAAGTTGGTATTGTTACTTTTCTTGCAGAATAAAGAAACTCAAGTGCTCCACACTTTACAAATCAAATATCTTAATATGATTTAATTCTGAGATTAGGTTTTAAATTTGTTTTTTAAAAGTTTTTGAGAGATGTAACTCAACTAATTAAATTATAGATTTAAAAAAAAAAATCAATTAAGACTGCGCACAAAATTAATTAGTATTTTTTTTTCTTTAATGGAACTGTAGTCTAACTTTACTACTGGCATCTTCTTCTTCTTCTTTTTCTTTCATTCTATTAAAGGTCAATATATAATTTTGCTGAGCAATTATTGGCTTTGAAATCATAACGAACAAGCAAAGAATTGAAAAATCTGGTGTCCTTTTCAATGCCAACGGAATAGAAAACTCGACGAGCAAATTTCTAATTGATAGAATTTAATGATATATTTATCAAGTGATGCCTTAATAGAATGGTTGGTGAGATTTGAAAGATAGAAAACTCTGAATAGAAATTTGCACGGCATTTTTATTAATTAGAATGGATGATGATGAATTTTGAATTTGTAACTTAAACTTGAAACTCAACAAACCACCGAACCCAAACCATGTCAGGGGAAGAGAAGCACCAAAGAAAATGCTCAAAAATAATGAAAGAATTAAGTTCACAGCCATAGGCTTGATGTTTCAAAAGATTCCCTTTATTCTCTCTGCCACGGATGTCTTGGCTGAAGTTACTGGCATGGATGGCTGCAGGATCGTTCAGGGATTTTAATGGGCCAAACAGCTCAAGAAGCTAAGAATATGAGCTGGATTCTGTCGCTGTTATGGTGGCGGTGAAAGTTGAGGAGGCTATTTGGAACAAGCCGAACTGAAACACCTCACGAGCACCTTCTTTTAACATTTCCTGTTAGAACAAGGTTTCCAGAGACCGATCCCAGTCCAAAATGCAATTTCAACATAACAAATGATACTACTCCAAGAAGAAAATAGACGAAACTTGGTATATCTGCTTATTGGAAAACCACTCATTTAAGCATTGTTATGAGAAAAACGCCTCAAAAAACCGTTCCCAACAAACTTTCTGATGGAAAATGTATAGATTTCTAGAGGGAGTATAAAACTCAAAAAAAAAAATTATAAAAAAAAATCCAAACTTCTTCTATTTAGTCGCGAGTTGCGCAACTAAACTTGACTAATTCCAGTAAATAAGAGACACTAGAGACCTCCTGGAGGGATCAACCTGACAGTTCAACAATGTACAGCACTCCGACTGCACATCTTCTTTGTATGATATGAAGTTTGTGGCTTCAGTTCTCCTGCAGAGACAAAACACAAATAAACCCACTTATGAGATGGTATAGTCATTGTGGACAGAATTAAAACTTCATACCAATGTTGCTACTATTTTGTCTAATTTCAGAGTAATGCTTCAGAAATTTCGGCACATCAAAGTGATGCCATGAATTTAGATGACTATTGGACTCCTTGGACCCACTCAATCCAAGAGATTTTTTAAATTGGAAGACCTGTCCACCAACACCACATTCATATGACATGGATTTCATTATTTTTTTTCAATTATGCAAGGGGTGTGAAAGTAGTAGAAAGTTTTGGTCACCTGCTAATGTCATGTTGTGCATATACCATCACTTGCACGTTCATATGATTATTGCATTAAGTTTAGGAAAAATAAAAAAATGAGAATAATTTGCAGTCTCAAGTTCAATCACCTTGCAAAAGACAGAAAATAAATGTAGTCCAAAACAAGTGAATTTAACGAATGTAACCCTACCTGCTGCCTTCAAGACCTGGATTTTGGGAGGTGATCTTTCATCAGGCTGCTTAATGAGGCCAATTATGAGTCAGTCTCATCCTTCAGTACAAACCAGCATAAACACACAAATCTCTTTTTTCTTGGTTGACCCTTGATAACAAGGTTAAAAAGGCCGCCACGACAAAACTCACATCTCAAACGTTCTGTTATACAAGTCATCTGAGCTGGGCATCCGAAATTTTGAATCCTCATAACCAGAAGTGTAAAACTTATTGAATCCCACTCTCTCATTCCTGAGAAGCTCTGTCATACGCAAACTGTTGCCACCCTGAACCTCATTCCAGCCATCCCAACGCCCATTTGGCATAAGCCCATTCCTCGACTGCTGTAAGGACAGCTGTGCATAAGGGGATAAACCACTGATTTGTGATTGATCCACAAGCCTTGAAGAAATGCCAAAAGAATCATTGAGAGAGGAAAAGCTATCCCCAGTGTCAGCATATCTTGTGTTCTGGTGTGGGGGCAGAGATCTTTGCATTAGTAGTTGAAGTCTCGCCTCGTTATCAAAATGATGCAATTGTTGTGGAAAATTTGATCTCATGTCCACTCCTAGATTGTTAAGCCCGCCCTGAAGTCTCCCTTTTCCAACAGCCAAAATTGCAGGATCCATAAATTCAATTTCTCCAGCACTACCAGCATTGCCAGTTGGTGGTGAATGAAATGAATTTCTCAGAAAGGAAGATGAGTCAAGTAAATGATTCCCTGCAAAAGGAAAAGGAAGATAAATATCAACTGAAAATCATAATCAAATTTAATACCCTGGATGAGAATGACTAACCAGATATAATGTCAAAACTCTGTTCCATTCTTTCGTGAGAAGAAAAGCCTGGAGGTGGTGCTCTGCTTGGCACAGAGAATCCAGGTGGGGCAGAAATTTGAGATCTTGAAACTGTTAAGAAGAGGGAAAAGGTATCAGTTGATTACTGTGCACAACAAAAAAGAATTTGTGGGACACAAGGAAAATTCGTAAATACTTGAGGATAACAAGATGCTAAACGAACACCAAATACAAACAAAATATAAACAAATGCTAAAAAATAAACTAACAAATACAGTAAATAGAGAACAGAGATAAAGTCAGGGTTAATAGAGGAACAGGAAAGGCCTCAAAACCAGATGAGATTTTATACAAGGCAGAAAAAACAAATGATCAAAAGCTTTTCGTCTGGCCACAGTGAGATGCATGGCAGCTTATCAAATTCAATCACAACATTCAAAAAAATATTTTAGTCCTCTTCAATACAGGAAGCTTATATAACAGCATACAGAACCCATGACAATTTAATAAAACTTGTTAAAAGTGCTCAAGCAAAGGAAGAAAATTCAAAGTCAGCATTAAAAAGATGGTAATGTTACATCCTACAAAACCATCATTCACGAGCTTTTACCTTTCAAAACTCACAAACACCTAAATAAAATAAGTCGTTATTTTACCATATTGTCCCCAATTAAAAACAAAAAAAAAATAGAAAAAGAAACATCACTGTAACACTAAAAACAAAGAGCATAGAACTTGGATAGTTAGAGAAAAAAACTTACTAGGAGGCCTGTTAGAAGAGAAAGTTGAAGGACTGAAGGTAAAATTTTCAGGTTCTTCAAAAATGCTGGATGAAACACTATTACCAATCCCAAGCTTTTCCATATATGAATTTCTATTTTCACCAAAATCCTGGTTGGATGAATAGTTATTTGACAACTTCCCAAATACATTAAGAGATGGATCGACACCCAGTGTTTGACTTCTCAACTCCTCCTGTCTTGCAAAGGAAAATCTAGACTGGTTGTTATTATTTTGTACCTTCCAGTTACTTGACATTTTGAGAGAACTAGGCTGTTTGTCTGTTTCACTCAACAACTTGGCCAAATTCTGAGGTGATGTTAACGAGTTATCCCAGGCATCAAGATCTAGTGATAATATATTTGAAATGATGCTGCTCTCACCCACATCCAGAGCACCATTGCTATCAGCATCACCCAGTGATCTGCCCATGTTCTTCCCTTCCACTCCATTCAAGAGAGAGAATGAGCGCTCTATGCTTCTATCTGAACAAGCAGAACTGCTGACTAATTTCTCAGGGTAACCATTTGATGTGACACAGTTACTAGATGAATGTAGAAGTGAAAGATCACTGACTCTAGTATCTGAATATTGAGAATCGGAATTTAAACTAGCAGCCCCAAAAGACTCAGTGTGTTGCAAAGAACTAGATCTATAATGATTTGGTATATGAGGTAAATGAGCTGAATTCGGCAAATAAGTATCATGGCTCGCTTCCTCTGGGTCCTTGAGACATGGTCTCTCAACCGCTAATATATCCTCCTCTACTTCAGAAACAGTGCTTCTAATTGCATGCATCGGTTGATCTGTTCTCCAATCCAATTGTTCACTTGAAGC
>Ga0325401_1005154_pt1 | contig 12449 bp, 10 predicted proteins | sample PopdelMetagenome_FD_205666 | JGI IMG/M metagenome (GOLD analysis project Ga0325401, IMG submission 205666) | Populus deltoides microbial communities from Bellville, Georgia, United States - Xylem-PdKOR-R2 | ecosystem: Host-associated > Plants > Phyllosphere > Stem > Wood/Secondary xylem | place...
AATAGCTTCATGACACGTATTGTGTTTTCTAATAAAACAAAACTTTTAATCATAAATTCAAAATATAATGTATGTTGAGCAACATTATTTTAAAATATTGATACGATGATATATTTTTTAAAATATAGAGACTATGACATATTAGATTGACCTAAATTAATTTATTAATTTTGTGATCCATTATAAAATCGTGATAATTTTATTGAAAGCAAATCAAAATAAATTTTAAAATCAAGTTTCTAATAAACCTAGTGTTGAAAAATAAAATTGAAAAAAAATTAAATTAAAAAAATATATAAAAAGAACTATTCGAGTCAACCCAGGTTAACCTGCCAAACTTGCAACTCGTGTCATTAGTCAGGATAACCATATAAAAAATAAATTATAAAAACTATGAAACCTAATTTCAAATCAACTCAATATTGAATAATGAAATAAAAAAAACTCATTAAAAAAACAACAAAAAGCTAGCTTAAGTCAACATTGACTAACCTGTTAAATGACTTGGGTTATGAAATTATAAAGCTCAATTTTCAACAAATTCAATTTTAAAAGTTGAAATCATGAGAAAAAAATAAATTTATGAGACCGAGATAACTTTACTGAAAATAAATTTTAAAAAATTTATGAAGCTCAGTTCTCAAATAACATATTATTAAAAGATAGAATTGAAAAAAAAATTGAGTTGTAGAGTGAAATTAAAAAAAAATTATTCAGTTAAAAAATAACCAAAAAAAATTAACAGAGTCAACTCAAATCAACCCATCAAACTCACGACATCTGTCATGAGATCAATATAACTTCATAGAAATAAAATAAAATAAAAAATTATGAAACCCAATTAAAAAAAATACTCAATTAAAATAGAACAAAAAAAACATAGTTAACTCAAGTTAACCTGACAAACCCATGACGTAGGTCATGAGATCGAGATAATCTTATTTGCCAATAAAAAAATATCACGAAACTCAATTTCTAACAACTCAATATTAAATGATAAAATTGAAATAAAAATTAGAAAACATGATCTAAAATAAAACAATCCAAGTTAATTCGAGTTAACTTATTAAACTTATGACCTAAATCATGAAATCAAAATTAATTCATAAAAAAATAAAAAAATTTATGAAACGTCACTTCCAACAAATTTAGTATTGAAAATTGTAATTAGGAAAAAATAAAAATAAATCTATAAATTTAGTATATAATACAATAAAAAATAAAATACAAAGTATAATTTTCAAAACAGTTTAATATTAAAGGAGACGAAATAAAAAAAAAAAAAACAGAACACTGATTGTCAACTTTTTAATATAAATTTGATAGTGCTAGTACCTAACACACTCGTAACAAGAAATATTCATATCTTAGTTTCATTTGTGATATGCTGAAAGAAATTCTTGATCAGATGTACGGTGCGTGCATATACTATTTTTTTAAAAAAAAAAATAAAAGGAAAAGAAAAGGAGAAGACCTGTTTGGCAAGCAATTAGGCAAACTAAAAGATACGAAAGAACTGGCCCACAAATAAATTAATCCAAACACTTATATTAATAATAATTAATAATAATAAAAAAGTACAAATTATGCTGTCAATGTCTCACAATGCCGTAAATCAACTATATTTAATAAAAAATTTTAAGCATACAGCATTAGTCACACTCACACGAAATAATGAACTTGGCGTATAATTGTCAAGTTTGGTTCATCAGCCACGATTATCTTCTTCATCTGATCAATTCTAGAATTGGGCACACCAGAAAAATGGAAGAATGAGAAGAAAACAATGAGGCTGCTATGGAACTCGAGCACAGCCAGCATAATTTTATAGCTGGGACTTAGCACTCACCACGTCCTCCTGCATCAGTTATAGTTACCATATGTCCAGTGACGGAGCTAAAAAATTTTAAATGAGAGGGTAAATTACCAACAAACACTTGATAGTATATATTATATAGACGTTTTATATATAGAGAAATCAATTTGAAATGTATGTACTAACTCATGTCAAGCAAAATTAATTTAAGAATATTTTTAAAATAAAAAAACTTACATTATAATTATTCTTTTTGAGTTTTTATATTTTGAAACTGCTTCATAGTGACTTCATTTTTAATTTTATTAAAAATATTCTTTCTCAATATATACAATTAAACTTTCATTCATCTATTTCTAAATCTTCTAGGGACTAGTGAAATTATTGACAACAATTCTTTGTTGACTTGTTGTTTTATACAAGTGGGTTAAATATAAATATTAATATATTTTTTTAATTTTTTTTATTGCGTCCTTAATTTTTTGAGTTGTTCAGTACTTTATTTTAATCATTATTAAGTTGATCACCATTATTTTTCATATGAAATTCATAATAAAATATATATTAATTCATCAAAACTCATTTCAATTCATCTTCACATGCATATAATAGTATCCATACACATATTAATTTAACAAATCCATAAATTATCATAAACTCTAACATTTTTAATAACTAATTATTAATAAATAAAACTAAAATTAAACAATGAAATAAATAAAAAAAATGAAGGAAACTCACTTAAAGCATAAAGCATAAAGCGTAAAAGGTTATTTACTTAACTAATTAATAATTTAGAACTTGAAATTTTTTTTTGTAAAATGAAGAGAGACAGGAACAATAATTCAAAAAAAAAAACTTGGATTGTTAATAAAAAAAATTAAACTTTTAAGTTATTATATTAAAATTCTAATATAAAAATTATTTTGAAATAAAAGGATTAAGGGGGCAATTGCCCCCTTAATCTCCATCGTGGCTCCGCCACTGCATATGTCAGTAAACTTGGGATTTATCACCGCGGAATACAACATTCAGAAGGAAATAAGCACGAAAAAGCCTTGAAATCATCTAGTACAGTGGGCAATCGCATGATTTAATTATTTTGTGCAAGGATTTCAAAATCAGGAAACTGAAAGAATGATACAAACACATGTGAAATGATGTTCTAAGCGGAGGATGAACAGCGATAAAATGTGTGTTTGATGAAGCAAGTCTAGGTTGCCACTATTTAGAAGTATACCACAATCATTATAGACAAGCAAAATATCCATGATTGCTTCACTGCAGTAACTCAAGCAACAAGAAAAAACTATTCTGGCTTCAATTCATTCAAAAGATGAGTTCACTGGATAGTATCTGGTGAGGGAATGACAGACATGCAAGATGATAGTCGTCGTGGAAAGGATAGCATATGCTATTTTTTCTTGTAAAATGATCTATTTTTTCTTGTAAAATGATCAAAAAGCTTCTGATCATGTTCAAAAATCTAAGATATGTAACTAAAAAGTTATTTAGTTTTTGGGATTGGATTTCTTATTCTTAATCTAACGAACGCCAGGTTTATAATAGAAGTTTGAATACTTGCAAAAATAGTCTCAATTGGGGGACTTAAAGATCATCCGATGATAAAGTTAATATATTTATGAGAAACGTATAAAATGACTCGATTAAGATAATAAATGATTTAAAAGAGCTTTAAATTTAATGAACACAGATATTTGTTTTTTAGTTTTAAGTTAATTAATGCTCTAAAATATATATATCTTTATCTTAAGAGATGGAAAAATTATGAACCCTTTACCTAGATGGTTCAGTGGGTATTTATACCCCCTGAACCTTGTCGTTTTCAAAAAAGAAAAAGATTGGAAAGTCCTCTGTTTTTGGTGACATTAATGAGAGACAAATATCTTTTACATGTTATTAATGAGATAATAAGTATGGTAGGTCTCTTAAAAGACCTTGTATACAACTATAAGTATAGGGAAATTATTACCTTAATATGAACGATTATTTTAGATGGAAAGACATGACAGTTTATCATATCTTTAATACTTATATTGTAGATGATTGTACATGGTCAAACATATAGCCTTAGAACTGGGTAATGTCCAAGTTCTTTGGGTCTGACATGTTTGTCAGGCCCACGTTTCCTTGGACTTGGCTGACTGCCAAGTCCAAGTTCTTTGAGTCTGACATGTTTGTTAAACCTACGTTACCTTAAACTTGACCGATTGTCAAGTCCATGTTCTTTGGGTCTGACATGTTTTTCAAACCCACATTACCTTGGACTTGGCTGACGGTCAAGTCTAAGTTCTTTGGGTTTGACATACTCGTCAGACCCATGTTATCTAAGGTTTGAGTGACTGCCAAATCCAAGTTTTTTAGGTCTTGTATGTTCTCTAGACCCACGTCCAAATACTTTGGGTCTGACGTGTTTACCAGACCCATTTTATTTAAAAAGATTTTTATAAATAAAAATTTTAACCAAAAGTTAACTCATAGTTGCCCCCTCGAGCATTTAATGTGTAATCTTGCATTAAAGGCTTAAGAGATTTTGAGGGAGACAATCAATCAGTAGAAGTCTTGTTTTTCTTTTGGAAAAGGCGATAAGGCTTTGTAGATTCAAAAAGATTTCTAAAAAAAGAAAAAGTTTTATTGGGAAGACCAATAAATATTTCAGGCTTTTAGCCTTCCTAGAATTATAGATGAGGTGTTATTTATCTTGCATTCCCATCTTACCATCTTCTTGTACTTTTCTTAAACCTTTTTTCTAGGATTTCCTAACTTAGGTATTTCCAATATTTTACAAGAAAATAGTAATTTGTCAGTAGAATGGAATTCATTGACTAGGTAAATATTCAAATCTTTTTTCCTTGTGCTTTCGTAAAACCTTCTTCAATCTTTTCTTCCTTTTACCATCATGAACTTTAAAATATATATATATATATATATATATATATATATATATATATATATATATATCTCCTGAAGGTGATTTCAGTTTCAAGCCTTAAACTGAAGCCACTTGTTGAAGATCTTCAGCCATAAAAATTGGCCTTAAATTTGAGAGGGATGGTGCCCAACCTTCTTCTACTAGAAGAAAGGATGAGAATATTCCCCAGGAGGTTTCAAATCTAATGGGACAACTAAGACTACTCAGGACTCTTGTGGACGACACACAGAGTTTAATGACTTGGGACCAAGTATCCTTAGCCAATGCTAGTTAGCTATGAGATTATACTATGATTGTCCCTGAAGTTGATGATCATATCTTTCAAGTCACCAATAAATATGGTGGGGGTAATATTATTATTACAGCTTTTGTATGTCTATACGATTTTGGATACTTGTTTTCTTTACAAAGATTTGTAAGGGACGTTCTAAGGTACTACAACCTTAGTCTTACTCAAATTCATCCCAATGGATGAATTATTCGATCCTTATTTGAAAAATTATTGAGGATTTTGAACAAGGAGCCTTCAGTTAGGGTATTTAGACAGTGTTATACCTTGATCAGTAGCACTGAAAGGGGGCCTTCATTCCTGTCATCAATAAGAAAAATGGACTAATGAAAAATACCATGAGGGGAAAGCCTTCTCATTCAAAAAAATGAAGGGCGTAACGGGTAATAATGAGGTATATTGGCTTAGCCAGACCTCAAGATGGATATAAACCAATCTAGGACTGTTCCTATTATTGGAGGACACCCCTAGCGGGTGTAAATGAAAAACCATTCTTGGGCTCAAAGGAGGAGAGGGTTTGCACCAAGTTGGATAATCTTTATACTAAATATAACATCAATTGTATGGCCAAAGGGCTATACAGTGTTTTAGGTAATTTCGCTTTCATGTGTTTTTTTTTTTTATTTCAATACCTTTCATTCCCTGATCGTTTCTTTGTGTAGGGTCTTTAACTAGAACTATTAGATTCGAATTCAGTAGGTCTACCCTATCTAGGCCTAGTCATGTGTCTACGTCCTCTCCTAGTGACGACTTCTCTTCTGAAGAAAGTCAACCATTAGAGCGAGACAAAGGTTTAGGTCTTCCATTCAAATAAATATTAACGAGATTCTTATAATCCATGTCTAAGCTGAGGATGTTCTTGAAGACATACCTGTAATTGATCTTTATGCTGATAAGGTTTGTTAAGAGGCTATAGGGGATTCTCACTCTCCCCTATCAGGGGATCTCGGGGTGCCAATGCTAACCTTGATCATTCTGGAGGCTGCTTCTCATTGGAAGAGAAGAAGATTCCCTATTCCTTTAGATTCTGATATAGAGATCATTCCCTCTCCACATAGTGGTCCTGCTCTTACAAGTCTAGTTTACCTGTTTCCTAGGTTTTCTAGTTAAGCTTCTCCACCCTCTAGGGTGGATGACATCTTCTCCAATCTCAAGTTGGACCATGCGCACATCCGTATCCCCACTCTAAGTAAGGAAAAGAAAGGGATAATAGAGACTATTCTTCACATTTCCTTCTGATGTGGAAGGAATGACCAACCCCAGCTTCCAGTGCCATCTGGCCATTATTGTATAGATGGCTTTTTAGGTAAGATAACAAATTAATTTAATTTTTATGTTATTTTTAAAGATAACTTATATTATCTCTTTTATTGTTTAGACCTTCATGATGTGTGCCCACTCCAAGAGTAGGTGGGCTTAATACATAAGGGTTATTAAAAAGGTCATGAAGGAGTATCGTGTGGATAAATATATAGTACGCAGACTTAAAGAAGAAAATGTTGCTTAAGATATTGAAATGTCTCTTAGGACCGAGTATTCCAGACTATAGGGGCAGATGACAGTTCAGACCTATGTCTTGGAGTCAACTAAATAATGGCTAGTGGAGGTTTACAATCGTATTGACCTTCTAGAGAGAGGGATGACTGACTTAGTTGAGCTTAAGAGGGTAAGGGACACCTTAAAAGAAGAGCCAAAGATAGTGAGGGAGAAGGTTCAAAACTCTCGTTCAAGAATGGAAAACCTAAAGAATTCCTCCCAAGCATTTTAGTTTGAATATAGGGAGTCCATGTCTCTAACAGAGACAATAAAGGATAAGCTCTTCTTGGCCATGTCAAAATTGTATTTCTTTAACCTGACTAGAGCGGTACAAGTTGACTTTAGCTAGAGTTTTCTAGATGGCCAAGTCCTAGACTTCATTGATATCTTTCCTAAGAACCTGGCCTGAAGATGTAGGTTCCTTTAGAGTTGTTTGTTTTTTATTACAATGTATTGAATACTAGGGCTTTTCAAGTCTTGAATTTGGTCGTAAGGCTTGTGTATTACCTATATTATTATTGTATTTGAATATGCTAACAAATTGTGTTATGTATCTAAACAAGTCTAACACCTACTATTAAAAACATAGATCTCTAATACTTAGAAAAATTATTATGCAAATGATAACATCAATAAGGAAAGTTTAAAATTTTAAAATAATCAACATTCAACAAGGGCTATATTGCAACAACCTACACTCAAATTTTGAAATAATCTACATTCAATAAGTTGCTCCTCGGCATGGGGTGGAGATGAGTTCTCTATGCTAGGTGGTAATCTACATATTGTTGAGACCTAAGATGTTAGATAATAGGGTGTTCATTGTAGTCATGAGTGTTATCACTAGGGAGGTAGTTAAGATTTTTATCCATAAGGAGACCACTGAACAATCCTTAGAGATTGCTCTCGAGGAGAACTCATACCAACCCCTAAGGCTTTATAGGGGCTATTGTCTTTAGGGAGACCATGTTCATCCTTTAGAGAGTGATGTATATGGGGAGAACACATACCATCCCCTAGTTGGTAGGGGCTACTACTCTTAAAGAGACCAAGTTCATCCATTGAGACATATGATTTTCTTCCAAAAGATAGAAAACATTAAGGAAAAATAGTCCATGACCACTAGGACAAACTATCTCTTGTCTGTGGCCTCAAGGAATTGACCTAGAATGTCCATTCCTCATTATGAAAACAGCCAAGGGGAAGTTATAGTTGTCATTTTCGCATATGGTTGTTAAGGAACTAAAACAAATCTTTAACACTTGTCACATCTCTTTACTAAGCTTATGGAGTCTTGAAGTATAGTTGGCCAATAAAATTTTACTTGTGTTACCTGAGCTACAAGAGCCCTGAAGCCTATATAAAGACTACATATGCTTCATGTATTTCTTGTAAAATATAAGAGCTCTCTTATAGGGACAAACATTTTAGTAATGAGGCTGAGGTAGATTTTCTGTATATGACATTGTCAATTATGCAACATCCAGATGTTTGTCCTATCAGGCAAGTAACTACATTTTTATTTGAGGATAACTCTCCTGTTTATAAATAGTTTGTAATAGGGATCCTCCAATCATCTATTATATTGATGGGAACAACTACACGATCATCTTTACCAACATTAGGTTCTTCCAAGACTTCTACCCAAACATCAACAAGAAATTCCACTGAATTAGAACTTTCTAATTTAGACAAGAGGTCTTCTCGTTGATTGTCTTCTCTAGAAATATAAGTGATTGAAACATTTTTTTGTTCAACGTTGAGATTAGGTGTGATTTTTTGAAGATACAACTATATGGTGGGGTTCTCTCGCATCATTTGTTCTTTGGCATTGACTAACCACTAATTAGGAATAACTATGAGCTTGGAGGAGATAAGCATTCAAAGCTTTTGCAAGACATAGTCCAACAAGAAAAGCTTTATATTCTACTACATTTTTGGTAGTAGGGAACTCAAAATGAACACTATATTCTAATACATGTTCTTCAGGACTGATAAGTACTATCCCAGCTCCATTTCCACTTATATTGGAAGGAGCATCTACATAATTTTCAAGAGGGAAGTAACACATATGATCTTATTAATGTTTCTTATCCAACTGGAATTTCTGTCGTTGAAGGTGGATGATCAGGGGTATCCATACGTTCTGTAAAACAACATTCAACGATGAAATCTGTCAAGGCCTGACCCTTTATCATTGAACGAGGTTTGTATTGAAGTCAAAATTCTCTTAGCTCTATAGCCCATTTAACTAGTCGCCCAAATAATTCTGGCTTGTGAAGAATCTGCCTCAGTGGTTGGTCTGTCAATACAGTTATTTGATGAGCTTGAAAGTATGGCTTTAACTTTCTAGAGGCGTTTACCAGCACTAGTGTTACTTTCTCCACCTATAAATATCTTGTTTCTGCTTCATGGAGAGTTCGATTGGAATAATACATAGATCATTGTATGCCTTCATCTTCTCTTACGAGAATTAAACTCATTGCTGAATCTGTCACCCCTAGGTAGAGCAATAAATCTTCATTCTTCTATGTTTGAGATAAAATCTTAGGGGATGACAGATAAATCTTAAGCTCTTTAAAAGCCCTTTGACAATCCTCAGTCCATTCAAAGGTGGTTATATTTCTTAGTGTTTACACTCCCCTAAACGAGCAATGAATTTGTTAAGAGCAGTCAATCGCTCTATAAAGCATTGTACTTCCTTCATATTCTGTGGGGGCATCATGTCTAGTATGGTTTGAATTTTTTTTAGATTGGGCTCGATTCCTTTCGAACTTATAAAAACCCAAGAAATTTTTTTCCCTTGATAGCGAAAACACATTTGAAAGGGTTGGGTTTCATCCGGTATTTGACTCAAGATAACAAAAACTTCTTTAAGGTCTAGAAGATGTTGCTTAAAAGTCATGCTCTTTACTAACATGACAAGTTTCTCAAAATGAAATGAATCAATTGAAAGTAGCTAATCACCCTATAAAACATTGTACTTCCTTCACATTCCATGGGGGCATCATGTCTAGAATGGTTTAAATTTTTTCTGGATTAGGGTCGATTTCTTTGGAGCTTACCAGAAAACTGAGAAAATTTCCTTTTTTGATGGCAAAAACATATTTGGAAAGGTTGAGTTTCATCCGATATTGACTCAAGACAACAAAAACTTCTTCAAGATCTAAAAGATGTTGCTCAAAAGTCATGCTCTTTACTAACATGGCATGTTGCTCAAAACGAGCAATGAATTTGTTGAGAGCAGTCAATCTTCCTATAAAGCGTTGTACTTCATTCACATTTTGCGGGGGCATCATGTCTAATATGGCTTGAATTTTTTCTAGATTGGGCTCGATTCCTTTGGAGCTTACCAGAAAACCAAGAAATGTTCCTCCCTTGATGGCAAAAATATATTCGGACGGGTTGAGTTTCATCTAGAATTAACTTAAAACAACAAAAACTTCTTCAAGGTTTAGGAGATGTTGCTCAAAAACTTTGAGTCTGACATGTTTGCCAGACCTATGTTTTCTTGGACTTAGCTAAGTGTCAAGTCCAAGTTCCTTGAGTCTGGTATGTTTGTCAGATCCAAGTTACCTTGGACTTGGGTGACTGCCAAGTTCAAGTTCTTTGGGTCTAGCATGCTCGCCAGACTTACGTTACTTTGAGCTTAGTTGACTTCTAAACTCAGATACTTTAGGTCTGACATGTTTGCAAAACCTGTTTTATTTAAGAAGATTTTTATTTCTGAAAGTTAACTAATCAGCTTATGTTTACAAGGATACCATGTTTTTCATGGTGTTGTTTTTAAAACTTCCTACCATAAACTATAAATATGACAAAGATCTTAATCCAACATTTTAACATATAAATTTCTCACCAAAGACAGCCCCTTAAAAGCTTTTTATATTAAATGCACACAAGGTTTGAAGAATGCTCTATACACCTTTGACCATTCCTCTAATTTTGAACATACATATTTTGAATCAAGAGAGTCGGCCTAAAAAATAACCCCTCCTCAAATCAAAGTTACTTGTGTAAATTGAATCATAATGATTGGAATAAAGTATTTTATTACAGGAAACACACACTATCCTGTATGCTGGGAACCCCATCCCCATAACAGCAACAACATCAAGGTCGGGTGCCCTGACAATAATTCATTTTTCAAGAAGGCGACAAGCTTCATTCACAATAGGAAAAAACATCATTTCGACTTTGTCTTGATTAAACAACTTCATTATCCATGTCCATGTTCAATGTCACAGCAACAAGAAAGATCATAACTAAGATATTAATGATTAAGAAATTGAGATAATCTAGTAAGTTAGCAGTGGTAACGACCAAAATAATTTGATATTTTTGTAGTGCACCTGAAAGGAAGAAGACACAGGGGGGAAGAAAAGGACCTCAAACTCAATACTAACACCAGTCATGCTCTTTGCTTTGTCAATATAATTCAAAACCTCAGGGTCAAGGAAAACTTTACCCTTGTTGTCATATATATAGAAACCTTTACTAGTAGTTTCACCTCTATGATCAATAGTTTGGTTTTTAGCCTACTGGGATTTTAAATATCAATCGTTTAATTATTTCCAAAAACATTGATAACATATGACTTGCTGGATTGTCAACCAGCTTAACCAACATTATCTCTCTGGATAGTTCTCAATAAACTAGATTCCACCAGTAATTGCAACCTCAAAACTGACAAAATCCATCATCTTGCTTTGAAAAAAGATAAATTGGTGCAAATTTGGGAAAAATAAAATAATCTGCAGCAGCAAACTAAAGATGAACTCTAGAGTCAAGAAAAAACTCGTATGAAAACCAACTACTCCGAGTCTTTTATATTGGAACCCAAAATGCACTGAGATTAATCTTTGTGGGCATTAAAACATGAAAATAAACATCTTAGATCTTCTCTCCAAATGCATCTTGGGTTGCATTGCATCTCTCACATGCAATTACTAGGTAACCATAGGTTTAGTTATGAAATTATATCCTACATATATACTAAATTGAGTGGGGTAACACAGGTTTTATTCTAGAAGTTGTGTTTAGGGCCCAAAACACATCACAAAAACACATAAACTAATTCTACCTTTGAAAAACTTGTTTGTTTCTGTATTCTCACATAAAAGCAATTTTGTTTGTTCTTATAATATTTCTGAATGGTAAGGAGCTTAAAATAACGACAAGAAAGTACCTAAATAGCCTCATTGGCATTTCAAACTTTGTAATTGCTTGATTAATTTGATAGATATCGACACCATGTTCAACAAGCATCAGTGTTGCCTGTGTGTATGGATAGAACATGCAGTTGACAACAAAGCTTATGCAATTGCCAACTATAATTGGAGTTTTCTTTATCTTCTTCCCAACATTTAGCAAGTCACTAATAACTTGGGAAGATGTCCTTTCTATACACACTATTTGTAAAAGCTGCATCATATGAGCTGGACTGCATCATGATCTCATATTAATATTGGATCTATAATTATAATAATAGCAAGCATAAGGCATGCAATCATACATTACCTAGAAAAATAGGCACCTGTGATACGATTATGAGAATTTATCATTTCACAGATAAGTTTATTTAGATTAAGATTAAGATAAATATTTATAATTTACTATTTTTAGTCTTTTACAATTAAACATTCTTGTAGCTTCTTATGAAAAAATTAATTGTTAAGGAAAAAACAAAATTTTGCTCCCCCAACTAAAATTCTTACCCTGTTTGGAAGTAGAGGGTAGATTACTAGGGAAAGAGAAGAATCACTTCAAAATAACAACATAAGTAGTGAGGCATACCTCTATAACCATATCCACATCATCAAAGCTTTCATAATCAAGGACTCTATTAAGAAGAG
>Ga0325401_1005155_pt1 | contig 12448 bp, 3 predicted proteins | sample PopdelMetagenome_FD_205666 | JGI IMG/M metagenome (GOLD analysis project Ga0325401, IMG submission 205666) | Populus deltoides microbial communities from Bellville, Georgia, United States - Xylem-PdKOR-R2 | ecosystem: Host-associated > Plants > Phyllosphere > Stem > Wood/Secondary xylem | place...
CGGAGGGTAATATGTATAAGTATGGGGGTGTCCCATTAATTTCAAGTTCTTACAAACCAATCAAAACCATCCAGCTAGGACTGTCTAGATAGATGAGGCGCGCCAAAAAAAAACCTCACTCTCTCTGTCTATGTGTCTGACTCTCACAAATCCAACCGCCTTCGAAGTCATGGCTTTGCCTTTATCCTCTTCTTCTATCATCATCTCTTCCAAGAAGCTCTCCTTCAATGTCTCCATCTCTCAAAAACCGACTCAAAAGCACCTTTTCCTCTCTGCCCAATTTGCATTTCGACTCAATGAAGCTCGTAGCCAAGTCACAGCAAGACCTGCTGTCCGTGCCTGCAACTCTACAACAAGTACTTATGCCAAGGTGTGGTTTTATGTTTTTCAAATCTCCTCTATGAAATGAAGGGTTTTCCAATGCTGATGGCATAATGTACTAATCCAGGAAATGGTATTGACATAAGATTATGATAAGGGTCTCCTTAGTTATAGTCAACAAATATTTGAATTCGAGCTCTTTTCTTTTCCCAGCTTCACGAATTTTAGGCGTCAGCATGTGTTTTAATGATTTTTAATTAGACAAATGGTGTTGATGTACTACTGGTTAGGAATAAGGTAACTGTTGTGGCAGCTGATAGTAGTGGAATTGGTTCTGATTGGGACTGCTACACGGAGATAATTAGTCTATAGTTCTGGTGAAAAATTAATTAGTAATCTAGGAAGAATTGCAATAAAAAATTTTGAAGACTGCCGAATCAAGTTTGGTTTTCCGAGTATTTTATAAGAAAATACGAGCCTTAGGGTTTCTGCTTACGTGTAATGCAAAAATCTCCTAAGCATCATCAACCAATATATATGGCCTTTGTTCATTTGAATGCTGGGCATAATTCAAAGTCTTGCTTTATGTGTTTCCATTTATGAAAAAGTTCACTCCATGGATAGAGGAATCTGATTCCCAGAAGCAATTTTTGTTGGAATAAATTGATGTCTATTTTTCTTTGTCCTTGTTATTTTTAATTGCAAATGACTGGCAATAGTAGATAACCTGGTATGATAATCCTGTCTATGCATTGCAGTTTTACTGCAAGAAACTAATTTATTTACCCTCTTTGTATCCATAATTATGCAATTTTTTGCCTTTGTCACTTCTTCTTTCTTTACACACCGATTAGACTATCTACCTTATGGATCAAATAGGGGAAATTATAATCCCCTTTTCTGTAGTGCTTTCTAAAATGGCTTTTTGGTTATGTAGGATCTGGCATGCGAGCACGATTCTCCTCCTAATTTGTACATGTCGACTTTTGGAGATGGAACGAAAAAACTTAAGAGTCTGATTGCTATGATACTTATTTTTATCCAAATTTCTGCACCAGTACCTTTGAGTGGTTGGGACTTTTGGTATGTTTCTCCAGCAAAAGCAGTGCTTTATTCTCCAGACACCAAGGTCCCAAGAACTGGGGAGCTTGCATTAAGAAAGGCTATCCCAGCAAACATAAACATGAAGTCCATACAGGTTGTTATTAGCAATTAAATTACTACATAGCTTCCCTAACTTAGAAATTAATCAGTTTGCAGACCATCTTGCTTTTGCTTCTAGACTTCTCTCGAGGACATTTCATACTTGCTAAGAATTCCACAAAGAAAGCCTTATGGAACCATGGAGGGTAATGTGAAGAAAGCACTAAAGGTACATGCTGCACTTTATTGATTCAACAAGATAAAAACTCATTGTCAGAGTGGTACTATTCAAAAGTATGCAGCTCAGTTCAATTAATAAAAATTATCAGATGAGATCTTTGTTTAGGAAGATGCTTTCCATTTTTTAGCTGTTCTGGGATCTCACATCATGATTTTCTCCATCAATTGTTTTCTTCAGGCTTAGACATGGGCCTAAACCATTTGCTTCTGCCGAAAATTACTTTTTATTTGCACAAGTTTAGTCCCATGTTATCCAATTGAGCATTTATTAAATTTGGAAACCACATTTTTGTTGTTAGGTTTTCTTTTATTCTACATATTAAGCCTCATCTGTTCAAGTTTCCTTGCATGCAATGCCATTAGTGATTTTAGTCTTCTTGAGTTCATTTCCCACATCAACATGTACAATAATTTAGTGTTGTAAACAATTAATTCCCCTCATTGACGATGTGTATAATGAATTTATGTAATTACCTGGGAGTTTTTCTTTCTTCTTATTTCAGATAGCAAAGGATGAAAAGGATTCTATCCTGGCAAGTCTACCAGCAGACTTGAAGGAAAGGGGGTCTACACTGTATGCATCTCTAATAGATGGGAAGGTATTGGAAAGAAATTCATAATTTTATTAGCTCAATTTGATGAGAAAATTTGTTAGCTTGAGAGAATTGTACCAGCATTGGTGGACTGGAACAGATACAGACAAGATAAATTCCAATGTGCTATCCTTTTAAGCTGTTGAATGAATTGTAGGAGCATAACCAGAAACTTGAGCCAAGAGCACATGAAAAATATAATGTTGTTCTGCAACATAATACTCTTAGTTTTATTAGCTGCCACAGCAATATACAACACATTATATCAGCAATCCATCTAAGTTACAGAATCTTTCTCCTGTTGGGGATGAGAAACTAACAAGAAGCTTAATTTACATGGTTTATGCTAGAACTTGTTATAATTATACTAAATCTCCCTCGCTTTTCTAGGGTGGTTTGCAAGCACTCCTTCAATGTATTAAGGATCAGGACCCAGATAGAGTTTCTGTTGGCCTTGCATCTTCACTGGATACAATTGCAGAGCTGGAGTTGCTGCAGGTAAATGTGACTTCCAGTAATAATGAATAATTTATCTCATGTAAACCATATAAAAGAATAAAGTTGAGATATTTTCCTTAAAATCTTCACATTTCATATATTGGGGATTGTGTCTTTTGCCCAAGAATTTGATGATATAGATAACTACAAACTTGTGGATAAAAGTTAAGCATGCACCAAATCTCAATGTAAAGCTTTTTGCAACAGGCTCCTGGGCTGTCATTTTTGTTGCCCCAGCAATACTTGAAATATCCAAGGTCAGTCCTCTCCAGGAATATCTATATAAATTTAATTCACCAATTTAACTGAAATTGCCATGTGCATGCCACAAATAGATGTGTCTCTAACAAATGAGGCTACCATTCTTAAATCATTTATAATTGAATAGAAGATAGAAGCAATAAATGAAAGCTTGTGGTACATTAAAAATAATCCTTGATGAATTTAAATGGTTTTTTATCCATTACATCCAATGAGAATATCGGTTATTCACTCTTGTATTCTGAGTTTCACGACTTGCAACTAATGTGCTTGTTTGGTAGTGCATTTTGAACTATGTTTGGGAGCATTTCAAAAGTGTATATGCCTTGAAAAAATATTAAATTGATGTTTTTTTAGTGCTTTCTGATTATTTTAATGTGTTGATATCAAAAATTTAAAAAAAAAATCTATTTTTATTTTATTTTAATATATTTTCAAGCAAAAAGCACTTATAAAAAACACACTATACATCTTTCTTCAGCATACACTTACTTTTCATGAGTAGCTTCTTTGCAACTACTTTCACAATAATGCATAAATTGATAAAATAGGACATGAAAACATAATTAAAAAGATTTACGTCATGATATATCATAGAGTTTTTTCATAGTATTAGAAAGTCTAAAATATCACCTAAAAAGGGGTGAATGAGGGCTTAATTGAAACTTTGATACTTGAAATTTAATTCTTTAACACTTAAAATTTCAACAACAACAATCAATTATGCAAGGCACAAATAGAATGAGATAGAAATCAAGAAACACAAACCAATTTTATAGTGATTAGGACAATCACCTACTCACATCCGTTCAAGTATTTACTATCAACTCACATTCTTAATAAGTGGTATCTTATCGATGCACAGATATTTACGAGATCAAGATTAGAAAACCTATCTCTCACAATCCTTTTCAAAGATCAAGATTTAAACCTTTCAATGGCTCACAACCAAAGATATTCTCAAGTGGTTCAAGTAACCCTTACACTTTTTCAAAAGATATTCTCTCATGAGAATTTTCACACCTTACAATGAAGAAAATGTTACAATAAATTGAACTCAAGTCTTTATGAATGTAATCTAGCTCAATGAGATTGTGATTTGATGCCAAAAAAAGTTTAAAGATATCACCATTTTTTTTATAAAAAAATAGTTGTTACACAAGCTTGAATGTAAAATAAATTAACCACTCAAGACAAGTTAGCTCTTGAGTATAAAATAAATCAAGTATAATTTTTTAAAAAACACTTAGTTTATGTTATCCATTGAAAAAGAATTTGAGTGATAATACTAAAATATATGATAAAATGTGTAAGTTTTGACAATAAAACTATTTTTGGATGATAAATTCAACAATAAGATTTTTTTTTATGCCAAATTAAATTCTACAAAGACTTAATTACATGAAATTAAGTTTAAGCATCTTTAAGTCAAGCTTGCATCCAAAAGGTCCATATTGCTTCAATTTAATGTAGTCAAATTCCTACAACTTTAAAACTTTTGACATGCATGTTAAATTGACTAATTTCTGTTATCATCAAAATCATTAATCCATAGACTTTGGGCTAATAGCATTTTCATAGGTTGACTCAGTTTCAATAAAATTAAATATTATTAGGAAATATACGATCTGTCTTGACTTCATTTTGGTTCTAGCTGTTGCCTTCTCTGTGTGGCTAATTTGTCAATTTGAGACTGCTCACTGATGTGCAATTATTGTATTTGATTAGCATCTTACAAACTTGTTTATGCTTTGCGTCAGCATCATCTTTTCATTTATTTGTAGGCTAACAGGCAGAGGGACTGTTGAATTTACCATTGAGAAAGTAGATGGCTCAACATTTTCCCCAGAAGCTGGTGGTGAACCAAAAAAGAATGCCAAAATTCAGGTTTGATAAACTTCTGAATGTCTATGCGGCAAGCTTTCACATTATTTCAATTAGATATAGAGAAACTTTGCTATTAGTTTGTGTTAGCTCCTTTGATACCTAAAACATTTTTCATATATATCTCCTCCACCCCCTGGCAAGCCATCTCCATGCAAAGAAAAAAAAGATGACTATGATGGCCAGCCATGTAGGAGAAATCTGAGCTCAGGCACATATTGGCTTAAGCAGGCTGATCCTCAAATATTGTGAGCTTGTGCTTCATCATGTTAATAAAATGTTGTTAGGGAACACATAATACCATAATATGAATGATGCTTTGCTTAGCCTGGAGTTTATGAGTAATATTTCATTGGTTTATTGAACAATTCTCAAACCAGATGACTAAACTGGAGTCACCTTTTGGTTCTTGAAATACCTTGTTGAGTTTAAGGGGACCCCCCCTTCCCCTCCCCCTCCCCCTCAGCAAGAGATATAATTATGGTTTCAAATGGCGTGCTTGTTTACATGAATTGCATTTCAGTTTATCATTCACTTTTCAGTTCTTTAAGGTACGCCAGTTAGTTGCTCTGCTGATGTTATCCACTATTGCACCTTATGTTTTTTTGTTAATGGCCAAATATTGTGCCTAACCGCCTGCAAGCAATGAATATCAGCATCTTATATGATAAATATACCTTCAAAACTTGTAACAGTCCTAATGAATGTTGATTTCTTTACCATACATTTAATACCAGCTGATGATTAACACTTGGATTCAGGTTGTTATAGACGGATTCTCAGCACCATTAACAGCAGGGAATTTTGCGAAACTGGTAAGGTAGTTGAACCTCATCTCAGCCTTGTGGAAATTTTATTTTCCCATCCTTCCACTTCACTCCGTCCTCAAATTTTCCTTGTCCAGTTTTAGTTGACATGCCATTGCATCCTATTGTTTTTCTTTTCTTTTCTGTCTTTGATTTATGTATACTTTTTATTTATTACTTTTCCTTTCCAGGCAGCTTTCTTTTAGATTTTACCATGTGAAAAACATGCCTCGGAACTAAAACATTGAGTTATTGGAATGTTCTGCCCTCTTTCAGGTAGTTGATGGAGCATATAACGGGGCAAAGCTCAGCTTCACTGACCAAGCTGTTCTCACTGACAATGGACTTGATAAGAACGGTGGTTACAGTGTTCCCTTAGAGATAATGCCATCGGGTCAATTTGAACCTTTGTACCGAACAACATTAAGTGTCCAGGTACAGAACTCTTATTTTTATTTCTGTGCGTTCCATGCAATTGCAAGTAGCAAAACATTTTTTTTTCATTGTTATATAATTTCCACTTTCCATGTGGAAGGATGGAGAATTGCCAGTTCTTCCACTATCTGTTTACGGGGCAGTTGCAATGGTGCACAGTGAGGTTTCTGAGGACTTCTCTGCACCATATCAGTTTTTCTTCTATCTCTATGATAAAAGAAATGTAAGTGCCATCCACACTAAAAACTAAAATGAAATATGAACGTCTGAATTTCCTCACATGATGTCATTGCCCCTTGTCCTTCCCTATCACCCCCTTATCTTGGTACTCCTGTGTGTCTTGTAGGCTGGTTTAGGAGGGCTATCTTTCGATGAAGGGCAGTTTTCAGTTTTTGGGTATGTCTTTGATAAACTTTTTTCATGGTGGTAGAAAATAAGTTTTTGAGTCGTATCATGATATCGATTTCAATATGCAGATACACAACCGCTGGGAGAGAAATTCTTTCACAGATAAAAAGTGGGGATATAATTCAATCAGCAGAGCTCGTGGAAGGTCAGGATCGCCTCATATTGCCAAATGAGAACTAACATAATCTTTACCACAGGAAGACTCGTCATTCTTTATCTTCATTGCACTTGTTATGGGATCAGCCTGATTTTCTTGGTGCAGGTTGGTGTCCTTGTGTTGGAGACCTCTGTAAATCTTTCTTATTGCCTCAATTACTTGCATTTGATATTGTAAAACTTGCTTGCTCTGATATCAATTTGTTTTATTCTTCCTTTCCAACTAAGCTGTTGATGACATGATTGGATCTGGAGCATGCTAAATTTAATATAGAAGCAATGGCATTCCTTGGTTTGGCGGATTGAATTATATTAAAAAAAAAAAAAAAACTAAAAAGTACACTCAAATTTCACTATGGATTTACGGAGTGAAATTATTATTTTTTTCTTGGGAGAAAATCTCATTTAACTTGGTTTTAGAAGAAAGAATGTCTTTTTTTTTTCTATGAGATTTATTTGTCATTATCATTTTTAATGGGACAAGTGAGTTTTTTGACATTTTAAATAAGCAGTGTAACGACTTAAATATATGTATATATAAAAAAAATAAAAAAATAAAAAACACCTAGAGAGAAGGGTTTTGTGGTATGTTTGCTCTTTGAATTCACCGTAAAACAACCATATTGCCTTTAAATTTAAAAATAATAGAATATTCTTTCGGGTCACTTGGATTTTTTTAACATGGTTATTTTGTAATTATGTCTCAGGATAGGGCAATTAAGTCTTTGATTATATATAAAAATAATTAAAAAAAAATTTGGCGTGTATCTTGCACAAGCCAGCAAGTGAAAGGTATTCATGCTTTTTGAGCGGTGCATGCGACACCTAAAGATAGTTAAATGTCGTCATCACCGGCGTTAGAAGCGGCGAGTTGTTCTTTTCACGGTGGTGGAGCGTGTGTTAACATTGGAGGTCTAGTTGACATCTGATTAATTTTTTTTTTCTTTTCCTCTTTTTTTTTCTTTTTACTAGCCAAGAAATTCATGTCATTTTTAAAAAAAAAATCAATTGTGTCTTTCATTTTGGGTTTCAATCAATTTTAGTTCTCATTATTTAATTGCTATTTGTTTTGCTTTTAATGATTTTTTTAATTTTATTTGTTTTTTAATTTCATTTTTAGGCATTTTATTTCATTTAATTTTTATATTCAATTTGGTCCTCATCTTTTTATTGTTATTTTTATACCATTTTTTTAATTTATTTTAATTTTCAATTTGGGTCCGCATTGTTTTCTTTTATTTATTTTTTATGTTAGATTTCGTCTTTATTATTTTGATTATTATTTATTTTATTTTATTTATTTTGAATGATTAGAGATTTTGCACATTTCTTTTTATTTTACTTCGAAATTTTCTTGTAGGTCTTTTTCTTTAAATTTAATTTTTTATCTTAATTTCATATCGTTGGTTGCAAGTTAGTTGAGTTAACCTGAATCGACTTAGGGTTTTTTTTTCTGTTTTTTTTTTAACATTAAATTATTGGGCTTTGTGCTTTATGGTTTTTTTTTTCTTCTCTTTTAGTGGGATTGACCCGGGTTGCGGCTTAGTCAAATTAATCGAGATTTACTTAATTTTTTTTATATTTTTTATTGATTTATTTTCGGTTTTTGTTTCTGTTTTTTTTAATTATTATTTTAACTTGATCTCATATTGCGGGTAGCGAGTTGTTGAGTAAGCCTGGGTTTACTCTTGTTTTTTCTTTGATATTTTTTTATTTTTTTAAAATTTTATTATTTCACATTAAGTTATTAGATTTTGAGTTTTATTATTTTTTTTTATTTTTTTTTATATGAGATTTTTTTTGATGTGTTATTATAGATTGTAGATTAATCAAGGTAACCCAATTTAACTCGAGTCATTATCGTTTGAATTTTTTTTTTTAATATTAGAAAGAACTTAACCTTGCCTGCAGTGTAACGCGTGCAATCATCATTTAATCAATAATCACATAATCAACACGTATCAAAATATGCTGTAACGTAGAAGGCTAGAGAGTTGAAGTCCCCGTTAAGCCATCAAACTGTTAGGATCATCATCAATCTCCTAAATTTGAAAAACTAGCTGATACATAATTAAACTATATTAGAACAATCTTTGATCATTCCTTGTAGCTGATACATAAACTATATTAGAACCCGTCCATATGAAACAACAAAAAGCATATGATTATGAAAATAAAACAATTTTTTTTCTCACAAGATTCACTGTTGGGTTTCAGAGCAAATTAAAAAAAGGAACAATTTAAAATTAATTCATTGTTCTTACTGTGGTGCTCTTCTTCCTATTCTTCACCAGTCTGTGCTTAATAGAGTGAAACCAGACTGTCTACGCTAGGCAAAGCGTCATAGCAACCCCCTGTGCGTTCAGAAATCTGCTTGCTAATATTATTCCTTTCTATCGACCATATATTACCCTTAACCAGCACCGCAGCGCCACCATCTTTCTTCTAGGTCTTTCCTGCGCTAGATTAAAGGCAATGCTATTACAACCAGATGCCTCTCGCCAATGAAGAGCTCCGTTCAAAAAGACCCCACTGGTTTGCAAAGGCAAGCCAGAGATGAATTCTTGGAACTCTCTCTCCCAAGTATCTTTCTTTAGTGTACACACATGGATTTCGCTTATAATGCTCCATGGATAATACTGGGAAGATTTTATTCTTACCACCTCGAAGTCATCAATGGATTTATCATCCCTGGGCCAAGATACAGCCACTTCTCAGAAAAATTATATTATAATGATAAGTAACTCTAAACCTGTGTCAAGAACAATGTATATACTCTTACATTTCAATTATGGACTCATTGTATCTTTCTTTCTTTTTTCATTTAGGTTATTAAATTTTTTTTTCCGACCAACTGCATCCTTTTGAGGTCAAATTGAAGCCCAATTAATTCAAATTTGTTGAGCAAATACAAGTTTGAAAGAAGAAGGATCGAGATGAAAAGGGCAAAGAAAATAGATGGTAGTTTCAAAAATAGCGTGAAAAGTTCTCTTTGATCCCTATACTTTTCAATTTATAAATATCCAGTCCTTTAAATTTTCAAAAATACAATTTTAGTCTGAGACTTTATTTTTTTTATTTTTAAATTCCTAATTTAAGAGAGGAAAGAGAAAGTAGCTAGATTTTGATGAAAAACGAAGTGTCTTAATTAATACTGATTTTGACCACAAAAAAGTTTGATTTTGGTGTCAATGAGTTTTTTTCGATGAAGGGAGTTTCACATGTTCTTTGTCCTTCTCCTTGCCTAGAATGGTAGATATGAGTTCAGGAAATTTTTTTATTTTAGGTTGATTTCGGGTTTTTGGATGGATTTTTGGGTTATTTGAGGTCATAAATTGGTTTATCAAGATTTATAAAGTGTTTTATTTATTTATTTTTAGGTCAAAATAGGTTGAAAGTCAAGTTTTTATGCAAAAACCCTAATGCTTGATTTTCTAACGACCCTGTGACTGCAAAAAACTAAGCCAATAAACAGCACGTTGTTTGCTATTTTTTTTTAATCACATCATCCATCCTTTAAAATAAAAAAATAAGTTGGTCATCCGCCCTTTAATGTTGAAAAAAAAAGGTCTAGCACACGAGCCATGCCTTTTTTTTATGGGCCTAGCAATCAAGTCATGCCTTTTTTATGGGTTAGACGCGTGAGTTAACCAATGTTTTGATGGAGAAAAGAGAAAGTCTTGGCTGAAATCAATTTTAGCCATAAGAAATGATCACTTTTAGACTCAATAGGTTCCTTTTGATGATGAAAGTTTCACCTCTTCAATATCAAACATTGTTTTAAAAGATTTTACCCGTAATATTGCAAATATATCAACTATTATATCTTCAGGAAGATTTCCATGGTTATGGTTATTGCTTCTTTGACCTAGCTAGGACATATAATATAAAGGCATTTTCTTTCTTTCAATCTATATATTTACAAGTAGTATGCTTTGGTGACGTAAAAACATTTTAAATAAGGAAGAAAAATTTGCAACTTGAGTTATAGACTTGACTGGATCAAATAAGATAGTTTTATTTTAATTAGAGATAAAAAAAAAAGCAACGATAACAAATTGATCAAATTTAAAAAAGAAAATGATCATGATAACCTAGGAAACAATAATGTAGATCAATTATGAGACAATTAAATATGGAAAGATAAAATTGGGTAAAAAAAATGACAATAACATTAGTCCGAGTGAACTTGAGTTAACATGACAAACCTGTAACTTTGGTAATAAAAATTGAGTGAACAAATGTTAACCTGTCAAACTCGCGGCCCAAGTTATGAGATCGGGATAAACCAAAAGAAGAAAAAACAAAGAAAACCACAAAGCTCATATCTTAAAATAAAATAAAATAAACACCAATGTCCAATGATGAAATAAAAAAAAAGTAAAAGAAAAAAGAAAAAAAATGATGTACAACCTACATTAACTTTTCAAACTCATGATCTGAGTTATTAGATTGGAAACACCTTATTTGAAAAAAATCGCGAAGCCTATTTCCTAACCAATTATATATTGAAGAATAAAATCAGAAAAAAAATTAATAATAAAGGATGAAACTGGAAAAACAATTTCAATCTAAGAAAAATTGTCAAAGTAAAACAAATAGTTATAAAAGAATAAAAATCAAATTTGACATAAAAATAAAATGAATTTAAATGGTGAGTGATGGAATTGAAAAACAAATTCAATTAAGAAAAGGATTAAAAACAAAATAAATAGCAATAAAAAAAATAAGGATTAAATCTGAGACATGAAAAAATTGAAGGAGGATGAAAGTGAAAAAAAATTTAACTTTATAAACCATATCAAATAAAAAAGCAATGATGAAAAGAACAAAGATCAATTATAAAAGAAAAACAAATTGAAAGACTGGTTTGCAATTCTAATATGTCACGCGCGAAGATTAAGGTGGAGAGAGAAAAATAAATAAAAAATTTGACTATCACTATAACGTAATTTTAGAACACCACACACACTGTTGTGGGACGGAGAGGTTGTCAGGACGATCACGTCAAGGAAGCTTATCACTTACCATTGATAGCCACTATGCTATATATGTACCAACTAATTTTTTTATTACTATTTTATATTTATTAAAAGATTAAATTGTGTCCAAGTCAATATAAATATAACAAAAATTAAAAAAAAAAAACAGTGTGAAAAGATGAAACAACTCCTAGATGACAACTTATCAATTTTCACTTCATAAGGGTGTTTGTGTAATTTTACTATGCTAACCAAATGAAAAGGATGAAAATAACCTTGGACGTCAAATTATTTTTATATTATTTTAAAATGGTAATTTAGTAACTTTATCATAGAAAAAAAATGAAAAAATGAAGTTGTTCCCGGTCAACTGCATAATAGCTAATGGGCAATTTAAGAAGATCAAATTACTCTCAATACCGAGATATTTAATTTTTTTTAGGCAGAAAAATAATAATAATTACCTATTATAATAAATAGTAAAATATGTGTAGGAGTATAATGAAAATCCCTTCTTTGTATTTTATTGCATGGATAGGACCCTATTTTATAATATTGCAAGTATGTTCACTATTAAATCTGGAAGATTGCCATGGGTAGGGCTGCTGCTTTTTTGACGTAGCTAGGGTAGATAATATAAAGGCATTTTTTTTCTTTCAAATCTATATATTCAGAAGTAGTGGTCACTACAAAGAAAGATGTCATTTAATGTTTTTTTTTT
>Ga0325401_1005159_pt1 | contig 12443 bp, 10 predicted proteins | sample PopdelMetagenome_FD_205666 | JGI IMG/M metagenome (GOLD analysis project Ga0325401, IMG submission 205666) | Populus deltoides microbial communities from Bellville, Georgia, United States - Xylem-PdKOR-R2 | ecosystem: Host-associated > Plants > Phyllosphere > Stem > Wood/Secondary xylem | place...
TAATGGTTAAGATCAAGTAGCATGACACTCGGAATCAGAAATCCGTCACCTAGCCTGCCGTGACACCCTTAAGAGTTACAGATGCAAGTCCCATGCACACAAATGAAGACATCCACAGAACAGAGCTATGGAGTTGCAGGCTACAAGGTAAGGGGTTAAAGTGAAGCATAACATGAGAAAATTATCAGCATCTTGACGCAAGCATTCATCCCATTATTTTTTCTTCCAAAGGAGGGCCCAAAAAAAATAAAACATCACAATCGGCTGATAGGTACACCCATTGCCCAGCCATCCCTACGACTACGACAGTGTCTCTTCTCTAGCACGAGCTGGAAACTTGTAGGCTTCATTCAAAATAAATCATAGATGATTTCACTACTTGACGGTGAGATAATGCTATTTGAAAGTCTAATATATTTTTAAAATTTTTTTTTATTTAAAAATATATTAAAATAATTAAAAAGATTAATTACTGTTAGGAATACTGAAAAAATATTAATTTAAAACAAAAATAATTTTCAAATTTTAATAAAAAATAAATTAAAACTCAAAGCCAAATATAAAAAAAAAATACGAAAGCATGTCCCTTTCTTTGGGAAATGTGAACAAGAAACAATAATAAATAATGAGGGTCCGACCACGTTGGTCCAGCGGGAAGATAGAAAATGGAGTCGATGATTACTTGATTAATAACATTTTATTTTGAAAGATCAACATTTATACACAGCTATTCCATAAAGAATACAAAAAATAATGCTGGTGATATCGTACCAATGGGAAGGATCTGATTACAGTACTTCTTCCTCCTCTTGAGTATACAACAAAGCATTCTCATTCTCGATAGGCAGCGAAGGTGGTGTCCCTGGGGGGATGCAAGCAGCACCATTCTCACCAGCACATATGCACAGAGCCTCTGCATCTCTAAGAATTGAATCAAGGTCGATATGGCCACTCAGCTCATTGGTGAATTTCAAGAGGGTGTCGAAGTCCATGTGCTCCCCCATAATCTTGTTGCGGTACCGCTTCAAGATCGCAACACATACATACAGATGCAGGTGCTCAGACAAATAATGGGTCCACAACACCTCCCACAATCGCATTGTTTTCTTGTATTCAAATTCCCTGAGGATTTGGCAAATCATAGTGAGAAAAATAAAGAGATGATAACACCTCCTTTCCTTTCTCCTCCAGCAGCAAGAGAGCATAGCTTTTACATTTTGATACTAAGGGTATGAAAACATCACTGAATTTAGTAACAACTTGGACCACGGTGATGTTTGAGATGTTTTTCCCCCTTGTCGCAAAACTGGTTTTATATTAGTCACACAAAAGAATGCACCTCTAGTGTATTGTCCAGCATTCTTTTATATTATGTATCAATCTTCTCAATTAAGGAGAGGTCTCTGATGCCTACGGGGAAAAACATCTCAAACATCACCTGCTGTAATTTATTTGAAGGTAGATAGATACATTCAAGTTGTATTGAAAACTAGTAAAGTATATTCCATTCATCACTAGGGTGTGTTTTGGAACGCGGTGCAAACCACATTCTCAAAGATTTTGATTTTTTTTTTTGTTTTCAGATGATATACTGATATCAAAAAATAATTTTTAAAAAATAAAAAAACTTCATTTTGATGCATTTCTAAGCAAAAAACACTTTGAACCGCCATCGCTGCCACAATCTCAAGTAGGCCCTAACTCAAGCCCTCACCAGCAGCATTCGAGTTTTTTCGACTCAATGATCTCAGAATGCATGCAAGTATCTTCTTCTTGGTGAAACAAAAAAGAGACTAGCTACTATAATCATTTTAACTTGAAGCTAAATTGAACTAGTTGAAAATCCAAAACTGGTATCAGCATCAAATATATTTTTAACTTGTATATGAGCGAAATATTCTGTTTTATATCCCCTATGCTATGCTTGTAATTGCAAGAAAAACAAGATGCATTGAAAGGGTATGCCAGCAGCTTCATTAAAAAGACATCCATCAATCCTAAGAGCGGAAAAAGAGGAACAAATAATCCACAAATCTGACCTTTTAAATTGTATTAGAACCCAGCGGAAACAAAAGAAGTAATTCAAGCAATCATTCTGCTTGAAATAGTTATGTAATGGGCTATCAAGCAACTCCACCAGCTGCCACAAAAATAGCAGAAGTTAGTTCAACTAGTAACTGTGGCCCATCAGAACAATTTACTGAAAATCCAGCTACCACCTAACCTTCATCCACAGTTGTAACATCCCAACATAATGATCATTTAGCCTTCACAATTTGATATCCATTTTACAGTGACAACACAAGCAGAAGATCATCATAATTAATTAAGCCAAAAGGGCCTTGATTTTCACTAAGAAAGAAAACAGAATCTAAATTTACGATGGCTATAATCCAAGAGATAAATAGTAAAAAAAACAAAATCGAATTTCAGGGAAAAAAAGAGAAAGAAAATACTTGTAGGGAGGGGGGAGACCTTAGATAATGCAAAAAGCTGAGAGTGCATGCCATTTTGGTCACGATTAAAATTGGGTCCAAGACGTGCCATCAGTGCCACAAAACACCAAAATGCTTCTGATTCGTCCTCCATCACAAATAAAATTGGGGATAGTAAATCGCTCATACCCTGAGAAAAAAAAAAGGACAGACATGAATATTCAGCATCCCCAATACACCAATTTCTCAAGCATGAGGGGAAAAAGGCCTTGAATGTAATCACTAAACATTTTTTGCCCAAAAGGAAGAGGTAATCTTTTACCCACTCTAATGTTTTCTGAACCTGGATGAGAGCATAGGAAACTACACTAAGATAAACTGCAACTAAGAATTAATAGACTTATCCTTGATGAAACCATTTTGTTTATTTACAGTATACATATCAGGATGAGAATAGAAAACATGGAGTTCGATATAAAGTGCATGAAAAAGCACAGAAACAGAAGTAACATGAAAAAAGAAACATAGAAACAGGAGTATAGGTAGAAAGGAATAACAAGATCAAGCAACACTGCTAAGCACCAAAAGTTGCAAATTGCAAAAAGTACCAATCTCCTTGAATGCAATTAATGACATGTATTATGGTACTTCCAAATTTACTTTAATGCAATATAAAAACAACCACCAAATACAAAATAATGACTCCATAAATGTCACAAAGGATAACAAACAGCATCTCCTTCAACAAATAATTGCACAAATTAAGTTATTACCTGGCAGTAACCAAGATCAAAGTTATAAAAGGAATATGTCAAAAGAATATCACGTAAGATATTCACATTTGCATTATCATCCCCCTCATAGAAAGACAACGTTCTATCAGTCCTCACCTTGAACACATAACAGAACAACCATTAAAATTAACTTAAATTATCTTTTTATTTTATGTAGTAAAATCAATAATTTAAATCTCGAAAAACAGCTATGGTAGTTTCATGCATACCACATCTTTGTCTATACGGCCCTTCCTTTCCCTAAATTTTGTAAATCTCTTTGCCTGTTCAGTAGAGATACTCTGCAAGGCCAAAAGAAAAGGTACGTATTACAGCTCAAAGGAAACTTCTTAAAAATAGATTAGAAGAATTGCAACGACCCTAACTGTTAGAGATGCATGAAAGAACCAGCTGTTCTGACACATACCAGAGAGACCAAAACATAGTATCATAGTTAAGGTTAAACCTAACTTTAAAAATGAAACTTCATCTTTTCCTGAATAGAACAAATAAAAGCATGTATTTTTTGTGGAAAAAAAAAGTCATCAATCAGATTAGAAAGTAGTATTGCACTTGTCCTGACAAACAAAACTAATTTCCAACCATCCAATGACAATACAGGTAATTAGGATAATAAACTGACAAACAACAAAATATCATCTATCTGAACATAAAAATTGAAAGCCTAGATATGGTACAACATAACTTCCACCAAGCCCAAGAAATTTTAGCCTAAAAAAAAGAAGGAAAATCCATGTAGCTAATTCCAACTAGTTTGGGACTGGGTCTTAAAGCCTCTCTGGCTCCATTGCACTTGAAAGCAAAGCACTCCTTTTAGCTGATTATGATAGAAGGAAAGCTGAGCCAAAAGCCTGACAAACACATGGTTTATTTGAGTGTACTGTGCACCCAATCTGCAAAGGTTTTTCATAATCAACAAAAGAAACAAAATTGCTCTTCTTGTTGTACCTTTTATTTAGCTGATTATTATAAATAGGAATTTAGACAACATGAAAGCAAATCACTCTTTCCCTTTCTACAACAATGCATTAACAATCATTAAACCTAATAGTATCCTACAAGCCCAAGCAAGTGAAATGCCGGCAACAAAATAGCATGTTTCATGAATCAGTTGAAGTAGAAATGAAAAGAAAAATAAGAGCATAGAAAACAACAGGTGAAGACTTCAGCTTTAATATATGAAAAAGTGAGAATTGCAACAAACCTGCCATTGTTGTTTTACTGTCTCATACTCTGACTTTTTGGTTGACTTGAGGTATTCCCTCTCAGCATATGTTGAATCATAAGCATGATATCCCAACAGAAGTGGCCAGACCTGTATTCATTATTGTTAATCCTAAGAAGATTAACATATTAAGCCAAAAAGTCTCAGCAAACAGTTGTTTGCTGAGAGCAAAGAACAAACCTCTTTGCATGTTGAGTGCTCAACTCCCCCATAGAATATTCTCTTTTTTAAGGCTTTTGAATCAATGATTCGCCCTTCAGAATCCAAGAAAATTTCCCACTGAAAACACAAAGAACTTTTGAGAGAAAAAAAATAGTGGCATGTACATTCAGAGTCTTGAGTAAAAAATCAGGGTTAAGGGCCACAGGTACGATAAAATTCATCTTCAATGAGAAGCTACAGCATATGAAATGGACAAACCATGACAGTGGTTTCTCATGGTGGGATTTGAAACCCTTGAACTCACTGAGTTTGGCACATGAGCTTCTAAAAATTAAGATTGAGAAATCGCAGTAAATGTCAAATCAGAGTTGTACAAATCACAGGCATCCAAAGACTATCATGGTTTACAGATAAAAGAGCAGTTGGGTCAATGCAAGGATGTGACTGAGACCAAAATAAAAGGCTACGGCAAGAAAAACAAACATTTAAGAGTACTGAAAAAGAGACATTCATATTGACAGATCTATCATAAAGGCGATAGAGAATTTATCTTCAGGCAAAAAAGCTTTACCTCTTCAGACCCCAAGGGAGGCTGTCTTGGTTTTCCCCATACAAGAGTCATTTTATTGAACTGCCACAAAGAGGTGAGGAAAATATTAAATCCCACTTCTATAAAGAAGAATGATTGTATTTATTGATCAACGCAAATAGGAAAAAAGACATTCCATGAAACATGGTTTAGATCATCCCAAGGAAAGTCATTATTATCTTAAATTTCTTAATATTAATGAATCAAGCAGTTAGCAATTACAAGTGCTTTTCTTCTGTGGCATTTTGATATTCTAATGGAAGCAATGGAATTACAAGAAGGAAAAGCTACATACCACTAAGTATGTGGAGATCTACAATCTAACTTTCTAAAAGCAAGTCAAGAACATGAAAAGTATATGTAATGCATAATGGCATCCGTGTTTTGGTCCTTGAGTTGGATCACAATATGAAATATGAGGTGCTACTATGGCAAAACCCTTAAATACAAGACTCATGCTTAGGGCTCCTACTTTAACAACCAACAGATATGGTGCTATTGAGAGGAAAAGTTCGCCAACTTCTCGAGAAGAATTACACCAACAGAACTTTTCCTCAAATGTAAGAAGACCCATTCCTTATGCCACCAGAACTTTCTTCTCAGGAACAATAAAAAAGCTTAACAAAATTTTGGCTATGGTGCTATTGAGAGGAAAAGTTCTGTTGGTTGTTGAAGTCTTCCTTCTCGCAACATAAACATGTAAAAAAATAAATCAAAAGCGGTGTCTGGGCTCCCAAAAAAATTTTGTTTTTACCACATTCAAAATAAATGCTTTGATACATTTTATTAAATACATAAAAAATACCAACCATTTCCAACAAGTTCCCATTGGTAAAACCCATTTCCAATAGCTTGATTCTTAGTAACAACATATTCATACCTTTGGTAAATGGTGGATTTAAATTACTATCCATGCTATTGCTAAGGACTTAATGGTAAACTTGCAGGCCAAAGCTAGTCTTTGTGAACCGGGTACTGCACCAGTCAGCCATGCCCTCTTTTAAAAAACAATACATTACCAACAGAAAGAATTGGTTGCCCCATTCTGTTCACCAGCTAACAAAATCAGTATTGCCCTATAATGAATTTCCTCAGCACAAGAAGAAAAACCAAAACAAGGAAAGAAATTTGATACATCAAATTCAGAAGTTGCAAGTAAACTCTGTATGATATGATTCAAACAGAAGTAAGAAGAACAAAATGTTCAGCAACATCACTGTCGAAAACCTATATGCAAAGGCCCCACAATGGCGTAAATTAATGCAATTTGCAGATATAGTACCAAATACTATGCCAATACCAGTTTCAGGTGCATATGCAAACCTAATGATGATGTGCACATTAAGGGTTATGTGTAATCTGAGAAGTGTGTGTGTTATAAAGAGTACACGTCAAATGTAATAAAAAATATGTCACCTTTTAGGAGCATGACACAAGAAGACCAATAATTTAATTAAACTCCAGAGGGTCCCAAAATATTAATAAATTCAAATTGCTCAAGTAGAGAAAAGGGTACCTCCAGAGGATCTGAGGGAACAGGATCTTCCTCAAGAGCTACCTTTGCATCCATTGATGCCTCATGGGGGATATCACAGGGGGAGTGGCTCGAACTTTTCCTCTCGATAGCACCATAGCCATTGCTATTACTTTCACGAAACAGTTGTGAACTTGTATCCCGAGCAAATTTAGTCACAAGAGAAAATTTTTCCAGTACTTGGATTGTTAGATCTCGAGCAGGATCGTGACTCTTGTGCTTCTGCCTCCCGTGGTTTTGAGAAGGCCTAGGAATGTCTTCATGGATGCTGCCATCAATCCTCCCTTGGAGTTTATAAGATGAATATTCACCACCATCTGAAACAGATGCAGATGGCCTACTTGCAATAGAAACAGGCAACTCTAAAGAGGACAAAGTTCTCTGCAAAACCCAGTTAAAAATCATCAAAAGAAAGAAAGAAAGAACAGAGGCTAAATGAAACGTAATAACATGTCTACCAAATATATCAGGATTTTGAATATCTAGATTAATTCAGGGGATACACCCTAAAACATAACAGAAATGATTGAGATGGCACTACCTAGTAGAAATCAATGTCTATGCAAACCAACCTTTAAAAGCAATATTTGCAATTAAAGACAGGCAGTTTCTGATTACCAGTTATCTAAAAAGAGAACAAAGGAATGTTCATCCGCACCTGAAAGGGATTTTGAAAATCATTCACCAGGAATACATTTGCATCTTCTAATGACCTGGAAATTTAATGGACAGCAACAAGATTACTAGAAATGGCATCTCTGATGATAAATAAGATCAGATAGATGTAAGAGTAAACAAGTTTAAGGACCTCGTAAACAAATCAATCTTACAACTGAAAAGATATCCTGAAATGCACAAACAAAACAAGCAAATAAGATTAAAAAAAAAGATCGGGCCTTTCTGGGAGAAGGCACTTCTGTTCTAATCATCTTTTTTTTTCCGCTTAATTCTTTTGAAGGATGTCTGGTCTCCAAGGTGTAAGTAGGTTCCCGTCCACCATAAAAAATGTGTACACTTAATCTAAAAGAATGTGTCAAGCATAACTTAACATCACAGCTCATATAAGGTTTCATGCTTGACATGAACACAATATGATGCCACACTCATCTTAAACAACATTCCTCCATTATTTAAGTTGATAGGAGAAAAAAATTAAGCAAAGGGGCAACACAGAAGCATATGGGAAATATGTGGAGAGCTAAACAAGGCAAAAGAATAGGAGCAGCAATGAGAAGAACAATTGCAAAAAACCCAGCTCCTAAATGTAAGAGTGCTCATAAAGCCCTAGAAGAAAGACAGAAAAATGGCAAAACAAAGAAATCATCCATTAGATAGGTGAGGAAGACAGTTCCTTCACTTCAACCTTTGTACTAGAACTTTTAAACCACAAAAGTATTACCATTTCTTTCATATCAGAAACTCTACACAAGACATGACAGGACAAACTTCATGCTGCTACCCTTTTCCTATGCTTTTTAAACTTCCCTTTCCAGACAACAATGTTTGCAGAAGGAACCTGCAAGTTATTGAAAAACTGGTAGTTTCATTTATTTCTTTCTTTTTTGTTCTGTCAGAAACAGCCTTAAGAGAAAGAGAACCAACAACCCCCCGTCCAACCCATTTCTACAAGGAGAGAAGATTCCATAAGGCCAAAATGTGCTTTGGCTATAGCCCAAGCAAGGCCAGCCCGGCTTTGGTCCTTATACCTTACAAAGCAAGGAACTCATTTAATCCCAGTAAAGTTTCAAAGATAACCTTGAAGCAGTTTCTCACCACATAGCACCAATAGATTAGAAAACAAGGCATCCAAGAATAAACAATGAAAAAAATCAGTCAATTCTATTTATGAAATGCGCTCCATGCATAGCACAATACTAGCCAATGTACATGTGATATGTTGCGCGTAGGATTACAAGTTAATTTTGAAAAAAAAAAAATAGATGCCATCATTATAGATGAGTTTTTTTCATGTCATTAAATTTGTTAAAAGAGGAATGGAAAGATGATTTGTGTGTGTAATACAACGAATGAAAAAACATATTAACTGATAAATCAGAAGAAAAAAATTGTTAGCGCCGATTAAAGACTAAAGTGGGAAGAGAATTTTTCCATAAATGCAAATATTTTACCTCAACTGCCCATTTTATATTATACATTTTTTTAAATATCTTAGAGATTTACTATGGTTGTTAACACCATATAATTTTTATTTTTATAAATGCATAATACATGTACAACTGATTGATTTTAAAATCTAAGAAAATAATTAAAAATAAATGACAATAATCTATTAGAGGTATTGGAGGTTTTAAGAAATCAAATAAACCAGCCAAAATATTTATTATTTTAAAAATAGTTAATTTGGTCAATTTTTTAAAAAATGACATAGGATATTTATTAAAACAATTGAAAACAAAAGTCAGGGCTACTGGGGATGGAAGATGAGCCCGCATGCTAACCTAAAAGGCAAAAGCTCAGGCTCGCACTCTTGGTTTCCCTTTCAAAAAAATAAAACAAGCGGATGACAATTGTTTTTTTTTCTAAATTGAGCGGACGACACATCGTTGTCTAGGCAAATGACATGTTGTTCACTGTTACCTTCTCCGATCATTGAAAATCAAGAATTAGGTTTTGTTTTGTTTTAAAAAAAGGTTATTGTTCTTTTTTTTTCAAATTGTGCAGACCACAAGTCTTCTGCCTAGGCAAACTACATGTCATCCACTGTTACCTTCTCCGATCACCAAAAATCAGGAATTGGGTTTTTAGACCCCAAAAACTCAATTTTCAATTTGTTTTAACCTGAAAGCACCTAAAAAACATCAAAGAAAACTCAATAAACCCATTTTCAACCCCAATCACTCTAAAAACTGAATTTAAAAAACTTTCCAATCTACTTTTTCCAGCATGTTCAGAAGGTAACACCACCATCATCGAACTCCCTTTCCAAGACGAACCCTTTAACATAAAGATCAGCCTTTTTTGTTATCGGAATGTGGCCAACCGAACCCTTTCTCTCCTCTCTCTCTCTTTACAACGACTTTCTCTCGCCTCTCCCAAGATCCAAGGAATGAAAAATTAAAAAAATAAATTTTAGCAAAGACCAAATATAAAAAATAAAAAATTGAAGGATGAAAGTGTAGTTTTGCGCACCTTTTGAAAAATAAAGATGGGAAAAGAGTTGTTATTTTTTTTGTTAATGTTAATTTTGATCTTTGTTTCTTTAATTGTTTTATTTACAATAACTAAAATTCCCATCCTATAAATTTGACCTCTCATTTAATACTGGAACATTATTTGACACCTTGGACATGTGATAGCATTGCAATCTGAAGGAAATAAAAAAACATGGGGCAGGACAACATAACTTTTAAGGACAATTTGAAACAAAATAAAGTTGAATGATCAAGTCGAAAAGGATATAAAACTCGAGGGACCTAGAAGTGAAATTTGCCCAATGAACAGTGCTATGAATATTGAAAGGATGAACAAGATTAGCACAATGAAATAAAAGGTTGATCTATTTTAATTTCTTTGTCAACAAATGTAAATTTAGTATATTAAAGATGCTCTTATAATATCTAGATATGCACCTTTACTATGCATAGAGAGTCTCAAAATGAAAGGTCAATCAATTACCAACCTCACAATAAAAACATGTTGCTTTATTGTAGCAAGGAACTCTTTGACTCCTCCATTGTAGAAGTAAAGTGAAGGAAATGCGAGCCCTGCAACACACCTCCATTTTAAAAATCAAGAGAAATAGATCGAAGGATTGATAGATTCAATTTTAAGAGAAATAGTCCTGCAACACACCCCCAAAACTCATAACCTTCAACATAGGGCATAGATACACCAAAAACAAAATAGTGCATAAAAGTAGAAAAAATCACCTCGCAGTAAAATTAACCAAAGATAAATAAAGTAGATGTTCATAAAGAGATATAGAACTAATCATACCTTGATGAGGTAAAAAGTATATAAAATAGAGCCCATCTCCTCAAAACAAATAACCAAAAGGAAAAAATAGATAACATACAATACTCAAATTGCCACTACAAAGTGCCGATTTCTTCAGAATCTCACTTCAATCATCACACTGTGCAATTTTGATAGTTCCATGTAAGTGCGGATCGTAAAAAGTGACAAATCCATGAGAAATATGATGTTTGTGCTCTAACAAATATCAGACATAGTAACACATACTACAAACATCTTAAATTCCATCACCTGAACCATTGACCATTTATCAGACTAAAAGTATTCAAAACCTTTATTCATATTAGTTATTCTACACTATTCCTGGTTTTCCAACACAGCATGGTTGAGTTGAAAAGCTCACCAATCACGTGATAAAACTGAAACAAAAAGCCTCATTTGTAGGAAAACATGGTTTCATTTGTGACAATAAAATGAGAGAAAGTAGTAGTTGGTTGAAAACTTTTTATAACCACCTTGATAACATAATTTTTTATCCTTGCATGTAAACATTCGATTTGTTGGCCTTTACAACTCAACACACCGAGTTGTAAGTTCAAGACTATCGTAGAATTATCCATTGATTTTTATCAATTTGTTAAAAGCACCTTCGGACAGTTAAAAACTCTACATCCTCTATCACTGAAAATTACAGCCTTCATTAAAAGAAAGAAAAAAAAAACATATATACCTGATGACAAAACAACTATTATGTACTGCCACCCAAGCGTCCGAGTATATCGACGAATGGACCTCACATCCGTAAAAGGCACAGCCCTTATGGTATAAAGACTCCTATCTACACGAACAAAACCATGTCACATTTACTCCTCTACATCACAACTCATAATTCACCAAATTAACAGTTCAGAACCACAACCTCTCTCTGACAAGCTCGCATTCGTAATCTGCCCTTTGTACGGAATCCACGTCTGCCATCACATAAACAACAACCCCGTTTTAGAAAAAACGCTAAACAGAGTTACATATAAACAGATAATCAATAAACTGATTAATAAAAACCTAATTAAATTACCATAAAGAGAGAAGAGCCTTGCTTGATAAGCTTCAGTCGACCACTGATTCTCTCGGACGCATACTGAGTAGGATGAATTGTGACGTTATCTTTCAGATATACAACTTCTGCGCCTTCCAGCACGCTCGACGAGGTACTCTTTCCGCTGTCGCTCCGCGTCATCATCATGCTCGCCGATCCCTGGATCAAAACAGCAAGGCACGGAGATGATTAAAGAAAAGGTGTTTTGTGAATTGAATTGAATTTAGTGAAAATGTGAGTGAGTGATTGATTGAGTGCTGTACTTGTTGAAGAGAGGCGGCGTAATCGGCGTCGTCGGATAAATCGTGAAGGTCCGGTTCTTGCATGGTTGATGGTGGTTAGGGGTTTGAGGGAGGAGGGGGAGTTTTTTTGCTTATGGAGGAAGGAATGGGGGATTTGGAGGGAGGGAGTTCTACTGAGAGAAGGAAACGTGGGGCCCCTAAACAGACTGTGGTGACGATGAAAATGATAAAATAATATTAAGGAATAAAAAAAATATTCGGTACACATTTTCATTAATCCTGATTTTGACCCGCTATACGGTGCGGGTCAAATCAATTTGTTGTTAGTGTAAAAATATCCTTCTTAGTGTTTTTTATATTAAAAAATTAAATTGAAAGAAGGTTAGTTGACTTAATAATTTTAAGGCATTTTGGATGAGAAGTAAAAAAA
>Ga0325401_1005161_pt1 | contig 12442 bp, 9 predicted proteins | sample PopdelMetagenome_FD_205666 | JGI IMG/M metagenome (GOLD analysis project Ga0325401, IMG submission 205666) | Populus deltoides microbial communities from Bellville, Georgia, United States - Xylem-PdKOR-R2 | ecosystem: Host-associated > Plants > Phyllosphere > Stem > Wood/Secondary xylem | place...
ATATATATTTGAACATATATTTTCTATGCTAATATGCATATTTAACTTCTTTTATTCTTGTTTGATTCTATGTCTCTTATTTTTGTTTAATTTCAAAGAGGGATACCACTGCTACAAACACAAAATAATAATGGTTATTGAGAATTTATGAATACACGAGGCATGAAATAATAAAAAAAGATGAATTGTGAAAGTAATATTAAACATTAAAATATATAGAAGTAATACTAATAAATATAAATAGTTGGATCATAATCTTAAAATATGTCGTCAATTTAGCTTGACACATCAACTTTAATGAAATTTATTTTTCTTTTTTTTTATTGGTGTCTAGAATTGTAATAAGTGTTTTTTATTTAAAAATATATTAAAATAATATTTATTTTAACATTAAAACAATCTAAAATCATAAAAAAATAATTTCAATAAAATAATTTTAAAAATTGAGTTTTATATATATATATATAAAATCATAGCCCACCACCGTGAATTCCAGAGCCACCATATTTATGAAAGACACCAAAAAAATCATATAACCCTAACCTCCCTCCCTCCCTCCCTCCCTCTAATTTGTTGTGAATCCTGGTCTTTTTTTTCCATAACTAATGCCTTTTCTTTACAACTTATATGGCATCCAATCCGTAGCTCTTTGCATCCCATATTAAGAAATCCTAAAAAAATCACTGGCAATGATGTTTATCAAAATAAATTATAAAATTTAATTCTCAACTAATCTATTATTAAAAAATAAAATTATAAAAAATTAATTATAAAAAAAATACAAAAAACCATCAGAGTCAAACAAACAAACCTATGAATTAGGTCATGAGATCAAGATAAAATCATATAACACAAATTAAAATAAATTATAAAGATTAATTCCCAACCAACACAATATTGAAGGATGAAATTGAAAAAAATTCAGCTAAAAAAAGGACAAAAAACACCTAAGTTAACCTATTTAACCCGTGATCGAGTTATAAGAATATGATAACCCATATAAAACAAATAATAAATTTTTTTATAAAGTTCAATTCCTAATCAGTCCAATATTGAAGTATTAAATTAAAAAAAATAAAAAATAACTCGAGTCAACTGGAGATAACCTACTAAATCCAGGATAAGAGACTAGGACAACTCTATAGAAATCACATAAAAAAGAAAGTTCAATTCCCAATCAATCCAACGTTGAAAGATAAAATTAAAAACAAAATTAAATTAAAAAATAGACAAAAAATATTCGATTTAACATGACTAACCTGTAAAACTTGCGAGTTGGATTATGAGACCATGATAACCCCATAAAAAACAAATGAAATAATAACTATGAAACTCAATGTTTCAATGTTAAAATGATGAAGTTGATAAATAAATAATGAAAAAATGACAAAAAGCACATGATAACCTACAAAACTTATGACCTGAGTTATGAAACCGAAAAACTTTTTAGAAAATAAATTATAAAATTTAACATCCAATAAACTTAACGTTGAAGAATTAATTTTTTTTTTAAACAAGATTTTTTAAAAAGAATCCTCACAATTGTGAGGACAAAGTGAAAAGGAAAAAAAAACATGCACTTTGTTGAGAGTGGGATTTGAACCCACGCCCTTTCGGACCAGAACCTTAATCTGGCGCCTTAGACCAACTCGGCCATCTCAACAAGACAGCGTGATGAGTCAAACTAAAGTTACTTAATAATTATTACTTGTTTTCTTTTCTTGGAAACAGCTTCAAAGCTTTGATAATTGAATGACAACGCAAAAGAGCATGCAATTAAGATGCCTGGTATTCAATTTCCTTACTCGTCAGTTTGATTTTTTTTTAATTAAAATCATTTTTCAATTAAAATATAATTTAAAATAAATCAACTGTTTTTATGCATGCTAAAGAAAACTTTTTTAATAAAAATAATTGAATCCAATCTTATACGAACATGTTTAATAATACAATTGCAACATTTTTTTAAAAATATTTTTTAATTATTTTGAAATAAGAATCTCAAAAAAAAAAAAAACTATCAATTCAGCTAGGGCTATATTTGTTTCCTGGAAAGTGATTTTCGGGAAATCACTTTTTAAACTTTCCAGTAAAAAAAATAATTTGGTTTGGTTTCCAGAAAAGCTTTTTCCTAAAAAATTTGGGCGGAAAACACTTTCTAGAAGCTGTGAAAAATTTAGAAATGTTATATTATTTGCTAATTATATCAAATTTGATCCTCAAACTTTTGATTGCTATATATATTTTGTTTTGAATATTTATTTTTTAATTTCATCTCTTAAAATTTAATTTTTATATTAATTTTGGTTCATATTTTTATAATTATTATTTATTTTTCCCTTATTATTTTTGTATTGAAATTTTTTAACTATCAAATTTGATCATTATTTTTTTGATTGTTACTTATTTTATTTAAAATAATTTATGAAATGTTAATTATTATTATTATTTTAATTTCTTTATCTTTTATTTTTTTTATTTTTTAGATTTGATCTCTATTATTTTGATTATTATTTATTTTATTTGAGATAATTTATGAAATTATATTTTTTTTTCAATTTCATTCTCATTTAACTTTTTAATTTGTAAGATTTATTTCTCATTATTTTAATAAACTTGAGAAAAATAAAACATTAATACATTATTTTTCAGCTCATTTTTCATAATATAACCAAATACTAGAAATTATTTTCCACCTTATTTTTCATTACACTATCAAATATCAGAAAATAATTTATTTTCTTAAATTTTTTTTTAAAAAATACTCTCCAGCAAATAAATGAAAGCTAAATTAATTTTGGAATTAATATAACAAACACGTTCCCATGTTTCAAATGTCCATAACCACTCTTGAATTAACAATATTTCTATTAATAATTTAGTGCATAGTTGTGATCGCAACTTCAAATTCAATTTTCCCACTCATTAACGAAAAAAAAAAAAAAAAAAAAACTTATGTCCCAAAACGCGACCTTATCCAAACCAAATCCCGCAATTCGCTTAAATCGCGATTCGCAGGTAATGCAAGCATTTAAAAAACTCCAAAACATGGGCTCCACACCCTTTAGATCACAATCCAACGGCACATAATTATTCCAACACAAAAAAAATGAGTGAGATTCACCGATGTGGAAGTGGGGCCACCGCCCACACACAACGACGAGAACAGCATGCTCTCCACCCCCCGTTTTGACCGCTTCAATAGCTGGAGAAGAAAGAGACCTGGGCGCGTGAAGCCTTTCTTCCATCTCGCGCGTTGTCCAACCATCACATTCAAAAGTAAGTCAAAAGACACGAGACAAAACATCACTCATTCCCTTCACTCATTCACAATGGGCCCCGATGCTTCTTTGTTCCACCTCCACAACAACGCGCCAGCTTCACTCTGTGCCCTCCCACCCCTGCCTCCGGTCCTTCCCTTTAAGAGTTTGAAAATCCTCTCTCATTTTCTTGTCCTTCAATCAACAAAAACTATAATTGTTTCTTTACACTCTACATGCAAAGAGAGAGAGAGAGTTGGTAACTGTAGGGGCGGCAGCAGAGATTGAGATAATTGATTTTTGAAAAGAAAAGGAAAAACAAAAAAAATCTAATAGAGAGAGATCAAGGATGAACGTTGTAGGAAGACGACAGATGCCGAGATCGAATTCGACGACGGCGCATCACCACCGTCAGTACTCGGATAATTTCCTGGACAGTAGTAGATGGCTTCTTCAGTCATCTTCACAGGTTGGTTAGTTAGTTAATGAGTCAATCTCAATCTTTCTTTGCCTATGTTTCTTCTTAAGAAAAAGAGATGGGTGGCGTTTGAAAATTGCAGGACTTTGGACACAGGTCAAGATCATCGAGTCTAAGAAAGATCGGAGATGATCAGTTCAGTCCCGGTCTATTCGATCTCCATTCTTTTGATACTGACTTGTTGCCAGAGCTAAAACCACTTAATCAAGCAGCAGCTGCAAGTCGAGGTGAAAATAATAACCTTACTAAAAGTATGTCTTTGGACAAGGAAAGATTGAACAGCAACAACAATGTTGCAAAGATCAAAGTTGTGGTATGTTGACTCTGTTTATTTACTCAAATCAAAATCTTTTCTTGTAGTTGTAGTGATTGGTTGAGAGAATTTGTAATCTTGCAGGTACGTAAGAGACCGTTAAACAAAAAGGAGATAGCAAAGAAAGAGGAAGACATCATCACCATCGAATCGAATTCGAATTCGAATTCGAATTCTCTCACAGTTCATGAAACCAAACTCAAGGTGATTACTGCTTGCTGACTAAATGTTTCTTTTCATTGACATTGTTGTGGTATTTGTATGTACAATGTGAATCCAAGGATGTCGTCGTGCATTGAATCTCTATTATTTTTCTTTGTTGTTGTTTTGAATGGAAGGGTGTAAAATGCTATGATAATGTATGCATGTGCAGGTTGATTTGACTGAATATGTTGAGAAACATGAATTTGTTTTTGATGCGGTGCTGAATGAAGGTGTTTCGAATGATGAAGTGAGTATTAGTATATCGACAATTGGTGTTTCATTATAGGAATGAATTATCAGCTGGTTTCATCTGATTTCTTTTTCTTTTTTCTTTTTTCTATTGATGTATCTAGGTGTACTCCCAGACTGTTCAACCAATAGTTCCTCTAATTTTCCAGCGAACAAAAGCAACTTGCTTTGCATATGGGCAAACAGGCAAGCAGTTTGGATTTATATGATATTCTCTCTGCTTGATACTGACGAACAGAATCACTTTCCTTGTTATAAACTCTTCTAACTTATTTCTCCCCATTCTCCTGCTTTTACCTTGGCTATAACTAAACTATACAAGTCAGTGCTTGGTATTCCATGTCACGTAACTTTCCCTGGTTTAACGGCATGGTAAAACTCTTTTAATATTTGGGGTAATGGTGTTTAAATGTGGTCTACAAATGCAGCAAATGACCTTCATAGAAAGTGAAAAAGGGAAGAATAGGAGGAAAGAAATCCTGTGTTTTGGTTTGTTGTTTCTATGGTCTTATTGGTTTATGTTTTCCATGCCTTCCTTACTCCTTTCCATCATATTTTTGTGAATAAACTTGGTGATTAATAATTCCCAACCAGGGAGTGGAAAGACTTATACCATGCAACCGCTGCCTCTCAAAGCATCCCAAGACATATTAGGATTGATGCGCCATACATATTGGAACCAAGGCTTTCAATTGTTTGTCAGTTTCTTTGAGATATATGGAGGGAAACTATTTGATCTCCTCAATGATCGGAAGTAAGTTATTGAAGGTTATAGGTTTTGGGTTGGCTAAAAATCTAAAGTTATGTTCAATCATCCAAACGGCTTCTTGGTTCTGCAGAAAGCTGTGCATGAGGGAGGATGGGAAACAACAGGTCTGCATTGTTGGTTTGCAAGAATACAGAGTTTCAGATGTTGAGGCAATTAGGGAGTTCATTGAGAAAGGAAATGCCACAAGAAGCACTGGCACAACTGGTGCAAATGAGGAATCCTCCCGATCACATGCTATACTTCAGCTTGCCATCAAGAAGTCAGCCAATGGCTCTGACTCAAAGCCTTCCCGATTAGTGGGAAAATTGTCCTTTATAGATCTTGCTGGAAGTGAGCGCGGAGCAGATACTACTGATAATGATAAACAGACAAGGTAGACCATGCTCTTACTATCTTGTTTCTCTGAAACTGTCCTTATTTCAACTAGTTGTGGTTCCATTGGATGCCCAAACAGATCTTCTTGGTCACAAATTGCACCAAGTCAACAATTTGACCTTTTTCTTTCTTTCTTCTACAAATATGACTACTGTCTTAGCACCTTGATGTCAAAAAAATTCTGCGGGGCTCAATTAAACCACTAAATAATTTTTACTTTTTTTTTTCAGAATAGAAGGTGCTGAAATTAATAAGAGCTTACTCGCCCTGAAAGAATGTATCAGAGCTCTTGACAGTGACCAGGGTCACATACCCTTCAGAGGCAGTAAGCTGACAGAAGTTCTCAGAGATTCATTTGTTGGTGACTCACGCACTGTTATGATATCATGTATTTCACCAAGCTCAGGATCATGTGAACACACTCTCAACACTCTCAGATATGCTGATAGGTATGGGCTTTTGTAACTGAAGTAGCTGTGAGGAAGTGAGCTCTATGTTTTGCTTGAATACCTCTGACAGACATTTATTTTCCAGGGTTAAGAGTCTATCAAAAGGGAACAACTCCAAGAGGGATCCATTGTCTTCTTCCAACCTTAGGGAATCAACTACCTTGCCCTTGACTTCATTTTCACCATCTGAACCAACCTTTGTAGATAGCATAGCTGATTTTCCCAATGAAAAGAGCAGGTTTGGATGGTCAAGACCAACTGAGAGAGAAACATCTCCACCTTTTAATATGGACCGTGTTCCAAGCGGAAGGGCAGAGGGAAATTTATCTGCATCTGTTCAAACAGATTATTACAAGGTCCAGAGTGTTGGTCAAAGTGGCATCATTGCTAATGATTGCAATTACACTGAGGAATCCTATGAACATGAAAAACCATCATGGATGAATAATAATAAGAAGGTAGACACCTTCCAAAAATCAGCTTTGGAGGATAGGTGGAGAACTGATTCTCTGATGAAACAGAGGGATGTCCTTGCAGTTCAGGCTAACAATTCTCATTCAGATGATGAACTTAATGTCCTGTTGAAGGCAAGTGCATTCTAGATATTCTATATTGTTTCTGAACAGTTGTTCAATTGCGAATTAAATTTTGCTGTGGCTTCTTTTAGGAAGAGGAAGATCTCGTATCTGCGCACCGAAAACAAGTGGAGGAGACAATAGACATTGTTAGGGAGGTGAGTCATGATATCTTTTTGATGCATCACATTTCTCTGCCATAATAAAACTGAAATAATCTTTCATGTTTATGCAGGAGATGGACTTGCTTGCTGAAGCTGACCAACCAGGCAATCAACTTGATGAATATATCTCCAAGTTAAATGCCATTCTTTCACAGAAGGCTGCAGGAATCGTACAACTGCAGACCCGTTTGGCTCAATTCCAGAAACTTATGAATGAGTATAATGTTTTAGTATCATAATTGTCCACTTGATCAATATCAAAGAGTGCCAGGGATCAAATGCTAAATCTGTGATTATTTGTTGTGATGGCTCTTCTTCACTTGTTGCGGTTTTGGTTTGATTATATTGTAACTTAACCTGGTTACAAGGGGATAATGCTTTTTAGGGTTGGGGTGAGTGGTTGGATTTGAGCCTTGTTTCTTCCCCTAATAGCCAGCAGTATTGTGGCTCGACATGGATATCCTGTTTGGATTGCAAAGCTATAATACACCTATTTTTTTAAGAACCGTGACATTAAAATGTGTTTTAGCAAAAGATATCCTGTTTGGATTGCAAAGCTACAATACAAACGCTGTTGATTGCTAGTATATTGTTTTTGATGGTTACTCTACATGGATCATGCTGGAATTGATACAATTGATTTGCTGTTCTCTGGAACTCTTAGTGAATGAATAATTCTGCCGCTGCATTTCTATCAACAACTTGCTGGTTTTGGTGCTGCGTAGGCATGTGATGCTTGGACATGGCGGTCACTTCTGTATCTCTAGCTAAGAGAGTAGTGATTTTATTTTCATATTCCTTTATTATTTCTAGTAAACTTTTCTGACGACATGCTGGTAGATTATTAGCCCTTTTCGGCAACTGTCACTGCATTTGCAAGTCCATCTCTGCTGCCGAACTCGAGCAAACTTGGCATTTGCTCATGATACAAGGTTCCTTTAACTTGGAGATTTTTTATACCTAATTAGCAACCCAGACGATGTGGTCCTCAGGTAGAAAATAATGCCCTCGTAGACTCGAACTAACCCATCTGAGTTGCATGGTTTAACATGGACCGGAAATGTAAATAGAGTTAAGAGACATGGGTTGTGGCCATCTGGTCTGGATTTCAGACCTTTTCAGTTGCTGATTGTTCAATGGTTTACAACATCATTCCATCCTAGTTTTTTTTTTTTTTTTTTGATTAAAGTAAATGTTCGGGATGGCTTGCGTGAACTTAACGATCATGTAAGTTTCTAGTGGTCTTGAGGTTTCTCTAATGATCTTGAGGTTTGTGAGACTCGAACTAGTGATATTTAGGGAGCAAATCTAGGATCTGATCAGCTGAGGTGTACGCAGTAGTTGGTTTAATTTAGAAATTATTAATTTATTATTATAAATCCCACTAAACAGAAAAAATGAACTTGATATTGCAGCACCTCTATTACATATGGCCTAAAAGAAACAAGACAAATATAAACATGATTAGCAAAACAATGATGGATAGAAACACCAATAGCAGCAGATAGCCTAAAAGTCAGAAGGCCAGAGCCATGTTCTGTCCACATTCATGACAAGCCCACATGATGGATCAACATTGTCTAGCTTATTTATTGTTAAATCCAAATGAAGGAGGAGTGATTCAAGTGAGAAACATGAGAGGACAGGCTTCTTTGGGACCCATTTGAGTTCATCTGTGACTGTGGGCGCATTCAACACATGACACTGCGAGCAAAAGTTGAATGAGAAAGAAAGAGGTGGCACTCTTTTCAATCACATGAAAGCATCGTGGGGCTACAACATTTGGATGATTTTAATGTCATCTTGTTCGGTGGGCACTTGAACTTTAGTTCTGCCACAACGAATCAACTCACACTAAAAGATTGAAGCCACATTTATGTCACCAACATGCTTGTAGTTTGATGGTGCTTTTGTAAAATACAATCGTGGAGGTCTTAGTATAAACTTTTGTGAATCCATTGCCGACGAGTCGCGGTTACGGTGTTTGTCAAGAAGCATTTATTATTTTAAAATTATGTTTTGAGATTTTTTTTAAATTTTTTTATTGACGATTTTTTTCTTGAATTCTAAAAAAAAGTATATGATAGCACATTAAGAAAATGTAAGGGGAAAAATTTTGTTGGTCTAGCTGTCATAACCCAGTTTTGACTTTTTTTTTCTTACTTTTTTTCTGAAAAAAATTCCAAAGATAGCGAAAAATATATTTTTAATGTATTTATATTATTTTTGGCATTTTCAATGTCTTTTCAAAAGAATTAAAAATCTACTTTTGACATGTTCATTTTAAAATCATTGATTTATTTTTCTTATTGAGTCGATGTTAATGTTGTATTTTTTTTAAAAATACTTGAACAAGATGACCAAAAATGCAAAATAAAAATAAAAATGAAGGGCCAAAGTGATTTTGGATTGCTTAGTCACCAAGTTCGTTTGAGGGCTAAGTCATTGGAAGAAAAAAAATAATTTTTTTTGCATATAAATATTAAGGGAATATAATATACAAAGGAGGGGGGGGGGATTGGTAGGAGCATTAGCCAATAAAAAAAAAGCCAAAAAAATTATACCTCACATTCTCTCCCAAAAGACACAAAAAAACCCTATACATGTTATTCCTAAACCTAGCCGCCAACCATACAGAGGAGAGAATAAAAAAAAAAAACACCATGGGGGCCATTTTATCCAACACCATCGTAACCTTTCTCAGAACACCATATCCATCTTATCTAACACCATAATTACCCTTTCTTAGAACATCATAGCCATTATATCTTTCCTAAAACCCACTATCAACTATAACTAGCTGTCAAATATGCTCATTTTCAAGAAATCACAGCACTTTCCCCAAACCACAATAAAGCAAACCAAACATTATAGTTTCCCTATCTCATTATTAAAAGCCCTTCTGGCCACACAAACTAGTGTGATATGAACAAAGTTAGGCCTGGATTTAGTCTTAAAATGTTTGTTGGCTAGTTTTACGAGATTAGACATATCTCTCAAACTGTACATCAGAATAAGTTGAAATTTTACAGGGAGATACTAGACACATAAAACTATAGTTTGGTAAATGTTTAGGTCAAATGGATTTTGGAAACATATTATTTCAGAGAGTCAAAGTTACTAGACAAATCTTGTCAAATCTGTCAAACTAGACCTTTGTGTACTGTTTGGGACATATATGGAGCTACAAGTGGAATATTTTTGCAATTCAAGTTTGTTTGGAATCTAGACATCCAAAACTTTCCAACCATATATGGTAGACCTAGTAATGCATCCAGACGAGAGTGAACAACATGTTTGAAGTTAAGAGTGAAAATCTACAAAGAATGTGTGAAAATTGGAGACGAGCTATATGGAAGAATTGTGGCATGGAGACTTGTTTTTATTATCCTATTTTTTTTTATTTATTTCATTTTGAATAATTATTTTGAATTTGAATTTTTTCTTGCCCAATATATATATATATATATATATATATATATATATATAAGGTATGATTAGCATCCTTAAATACAAAAATTCAAGAAAAATATTTTTGTTAATATCTTTGCATGTATTTTGTTGGATTTAATAACTAGTTTATGAAATTCATGAGAAATTGACCTACATTTTAAAAATAAAAAAAATATTTTTTTGTTCCAATATCAAGGATTATTAACTTATATGTAAGACGTATTTCCAATATTAAAATAAAAAAATAACTCAAGAATGACTAGGCTTGACCTTAAAACTATGGTCCACTCTACTGGGATGAACCAACTTTAACTATTATTTAGACTAACAGTTAGAAAACACAATAACACTTTAGTTTATATTAGATAGGGGTAATACATCCTTTCTATACACAACCAGTCTTATCCAGATTCTAAGACCAGTTAGGGTTCCTAGTGCAAATGCTAAAGAGTTAATTTGAAAAAAAAGAAAAAAATGACTTGAGTTGACTCGGTTAACTTGTCAACCCCAGGTCAAGAGACCTGGATAATTCTATAGAAAGAAAATACAAAAAATTTCGAGTCTAACTCTTTATCAACCCAATATTGAAGGATAAAATTGAAAAAAAAAATTCATTTAAAAGAGGACAAGAAAAATATGAGTCAACCTAACTAACCCACAAAACTCGGGACTCAGGTTATGAAATTGTAATAACCTCATAGAAAAAAAACAAAATTATATGGATCAATTCCCAATTAGTACAATGTTTAAGGATGTAGTTGACAAAGAAATTAATTAAAAAAATGACAAAAAATAACGTGAGTCAACTTGGCTATCCTGTAAAACTTGTGAACTAGGTTATAAGATCATGATAACTTCATAAAAAGAAGATCAAAATAAATTATAAAGTTTAATACCTATTAAATCCAATGTTAGAGGATGAAATTGAAAAAAAAACCTAAGCTTGCAATAAAAAAAAGGTCCTAAAAAACTTTTAGGACTAGAGTGAAAAAGGCTAACTTAGAAACACGTTTCTTGATTCCACTAAAAATTGAGGATGTAGCCTATTGAAATATTTCTAGGCTTCACCATCGAAAGGGTACCTCATCATTTCATCCACCGCATCATATGAATGATGCAATGTCATGTGCTCAACAGTTTTTAGTGACATAAATAACCTTTGTAGTCTAAGTGTGATGAGAATATCTAAATCTTCTATATGTGACAAGAGTCATTCCTCTGTTAGTTTTGGTTTTATAACGAACATACCCATATTTTCTGCATTCGATTAACTCTACATTTTCAAGGTAGACAACATGTAGAAATTCAGACACATGTCAATTTTCTGGTATCTTAGGCTGAGGGGTTTTATCATAGATTTAGCAGCATAAAAGTTTTCTTTTAGTCTATTCTTTTCAGGTAAAATGGTTTTTGCCTATTCAACAATTCTATTGTAACTAGCCTCACTCAACCTATGATATGAATTGATGGTAAACACCTGTACAATGACTGATAATTTACTTTGATTTGTGCACCCATCCCATAATTCTTCATCGGAGTCTTTCAAAAGATCAAAACCTGGCTGCGTCTGCATTAGGTTCATCATCTACTATTAGGCATTGACTGTCATAACCCTGATTCAGTCTCATCACATCCATAACAATATTTGTATAACAATTGCTATTTTCATCTACAACTTTATGTACGTTGTTAGATCTAGAAGTTAACCCAACCATCCTTTCTACCATGGTCTTGTAAGGAACATATGGTTTATCGTGTGCAAACCAACACATGTATCCTTTTTATATTTAATACCACCTTTACTAATAGTTATCGGATTAGATAGTGTATGATTAATAAAACTTTGAACCCCATTATAATAATCCATCCTACGTAACCCTTCGAGTGATTCTTGATACATTCATGAATGATACTTATGTCAGACCTATATAGAATTTTGATAACAACATGTATTAATTAATTACATAAATTAAATAAACAACAAAACATTGGTTTAACTCAAACTTATTTAAACTATTTTAATAGTACAACTAATTCATCATCAATTATCTATAAAAATTCATGTTTTTATACATTTACCAAAAATTTCAACTTAACAATAAAATTGACAATTAATAAAATGAACATATTAAATAAGCCATTATTTATTTCAT
>Ga0325401_1005162_pt1 | contig 12442 bp, 9 predicted proteins | sample PopdelMetagenome_FD_205666 | JGI IMG/M metagenome (GOLD analysis project Ga0325401, IMG submission 205666) | Populus deltoides microbial communities from Bellville, Georgia, United States - Xylem-PdKOR-R2 | ecosystem: Host-associated > Plants > Phyllosphere > Stem > Wood/Secondary xylem | place...
GTCCACTAAACAAAACCCATTAGAATTAGTTAGGGTTAGTTAACTACATCCCTATATATATTAACCAAAAATATATAAGGTGTGAGTTTTTCATTGTAGCACTGAACACATATTATTGTGAATAGTTACAATGAAATTACCTTTTACCCATTGGTTTTTAAAAATACTAGCCTTGGTATTGGGGGTAATTTTATCTTTTTCAATGGCTTAATGGTCATTAAAAGATTCTTGATGGTATATTCATCTAAAAAAAATAATAAAACTATTGAACAAAGGGTTTTTTTTTTTTTGTATTTTCGCTTATTAGAATACAATAAAAAAGAGTTATTTGCCCTTAAAAAACACGAAAACAAATAAGGCATGGGTCTAGGGATATTTTCATCCTTTCACACGTTTTTTTTTTAATTTCCTGAGTTAAAGGAGTATTTTAGTCTTTTTACATTGGATAATTAATTTTTTATTCAAAAAAACTGCTAAAGCATACTCATTACTTGCTAGCGAGTGGAAGACATCTACACCATTTAAGCGACACATAAGGTGCCACCCAGTGGCCAAACTTGCCATTTTGCCATGCCTTTAGAAATATCATCGTGTCCTCTTCCTCCTAGTATGGTGTGTGACGGCATATGATAGATGATTTAATGTCGATGATCATTTCTTTTTTTCCTTCTTTTTAATCTCCTACCCGAAAAAGTACATGGTTTGTTTTTTTTTTTCAATTTTATCCTTATTCTTTTTATTTTTTATTTTCGTTCTTATCAATTTTATAAAATTTTTGTTTGTTTTCAATTTAGTTCTTCAATTAAAATTTATCATATATAATTGTTTTTTTATCATTTTGGTCCTTATTTTTTTATTTATAATTTTTTTTCCTTAGTCTTTTTGTTAATGTTTTATAAGTTTTCAATTTCATCCTTCAATCAAAGTTTATATTGTTTTATTTTTTTTTCAGTTTGACCTTCATTTTTTTGATTTGCCTTTTCTTTTGTTAATGTTATTTTTCTTTTCAATTGAACATTCTTTGTTGCCCTCTAATTTATTTTTTATTTCAATTTTCAACTCTATTCTTTTAATTACAATTTTTGTTTTAGATTCCTTTGTGTAATTAATTTTTTTTCTAGTTTTATCATTTGGCATTTGATTTGTTAGGGATTAAGTTTCGTAGTTTTTTTTTGTAGTGCTTTTAATCACATAATCCAGATCACGATTCTGAAAAGTTAATGCGATTTGACATCTTAATTTTTTCCCATTTTCTTTTATGATTTTATCATTCTACATTATTATTATTTAAAAAAAGATTAGTTTTTGATTATCTTCAATTTCTCTTCTATTAATTTATTTCAGTCTCATAATATAGGTCATAAGTTTTGTAGGTCTTTTTTTAATAGGGTTTTTTTAAAAAAAATTATTTGTATTTAATTTTTAAAGATATTCTGATTCATCCATAATATTTTTTATCTTATACAAATGAAATTTGTTTTAAAAAATAAAAAATTTTATTTGTAAATAATATTTCTAATATTTTCGGCCTTGCATAATTTTTTTATATTTTATTCAATCATCTTCATGTGTGTTTCTATTTCTATTTTTTTTTATTGATCTCAATAAACAAATTCAGTAAATATAATTAGATAAATGTCTCATTTTAACTCACAACAATTTCTTCCCTTTCTCTCAAGCTAACTCTTTACCTTCCTTTATTTATTTATTTATAAACATGGTATGTTCTGAAGCTGTCATGGAACCAGAAACCTATTGAAGTTGGGCCGGACCACAGAAAAGAGCCCAATGAAAAAAGTAGCCGAACATTCGGAGAAGGTAAAGAAACTTTTCGGAGCCCATTGTTCACTTTGTCCACCACAGAAAAAGAGCAATGAAGAACCATGCCGAGGAAGAAGACAACAGATGGCAGAAAACCCAAATGGAAGACTCTCCATTCTCTTCATTTTATTAATTTGTAGAGGACCCTCTGCTCGATTCTATTTTTGTAACATCCTTCTTCTTTTTTCTGTATTAATTTAATCTCTTCATTTAATCTTATTAAGTTAAGATTTAAGATTGATAGCGTTAAATCTTCTGTTAAGTGAACAAGATAAATAACGTCTTATATATTTTTTATAAAAACAGATTATGAAAAAAAGAGAGAACGTAACAGACGAATGTACAGAGATAATTGGGTATTTTGGAAACTTATGTAGCACTCTTTTTATAAAAATAAAAGTTCAAAAAGCTTATTTAAAAAAAGGAAAAATAAAAGTTCAAAAATTAATTAGGATTGCCCGGAGCATGCATACGGGGCATCCCACTTCAGGGCTCTTTTTTCTCGATTTTAATTTTTGTTAAAACTTTTCTTCATTCCTCAAAAAATTCAAGAAATTTTATGGTGTTTAAATTATAATTAATGATATACTATTATTTATACAATAAAACTTATTTTATAAAAATAAATAAATATAAATAGAAAAGAAAAATATTAAATAGATATATTCTTAATATTTTTAATGAATCATGAATTTTATTCTTTTTCTCACTTGTATTGGTTTTTTTCTTTAAAGTGGATTATATTAAATAACTAATAGGATGCTATTAGTTACAACTTGAGTGCCATAAAAGTTTTTTAAAATATTCACATGAGTGATCTTTATTTCTTCTTTAATCTTCATGAACTAAAGTGAGAAATTCAAAAAATTAATCTATATAATAGAAATTTCACAATACTAATATAATAGAAATGATTAAGAATATAGTGTGATCACTTTGCTTCAGATTTATTAGAGTTTTGATAAAAATGAGACTTTGAGATACAAGTTTATTTATTAAAAAAATATTTTATATTGATGAAGAGTGAATTAAAATTGATTTTGAACCATAATTTTTTTTTTAATATGAAAAGTTTGTTTGTAATTTACTTTTCTAATTCAACCAGATTTTACAATATCTAGTCTAAGCAATTCATAAATGGATGAGCATAATTGTATTGGATCATGATTGGAAATATCCAATTCAAAGAAAAAAACAATGTTTTTCTTTTTTTGCTTAAAAGCTTTATGGAAATACCCTATCTAGCCATTGCAAATTTTCATTATGATGCAAAACTCTTAAATCATTATCAATATCAATTAATTAATATTTTTTTTTATAGTGATGGAGGGAAAAAAACCCATATGGGAATTGAGTTTTTTTAGGCTACAATCTTGAATTTATCTGTGAGCTTTCTTACAAAACAAGTTCAGAGTAGTTATTTTTGTTTCTAAAAATTATTGGATGGTTATTTATAGTTCTAAGAGTTGGTGGTGGTTCATAGGATTGCTGGATTGTTAATAATAGTTCATGAAATTGTTGGGAGGTTGATGGTCACGTATAACCAGGCTTTTAATAGTTGTGATTGAGGTATTTATAGACTACTAAGTCCTTGAACTTATTTCTTGGAGAAGGAAAATATTTCCTAGAAATTTGGGTCATTTATGGTTCTATGCTACCTATTATAGAGATATTAGTGATGTTATTGGCCATAATGTTTTGCTATTCCATTGGTGGAGATGTTTGTGGCAAGTTATTGGTTACCTACTCTGCATAGAAATGGTTTGTGTGTATAGAAAAAATTTTATGTATGGAAAGTTTATGTGTGCAACTATTGGAGAATCCAAAAAAAAAAAACGCATAGAGATGTGCGTGGGATAGTATTGGACAACTCATGGCCTGGAATACCAAGATTATAATCCTTCTGGGACAACCAACCATGATTTTTAGTTGTTTAGGCCATGCCCAAACGACTAGCTTAGGTGGTGTATGCCATGCACACGTTACCTATAATTTGAAGAAAAAAAATATGTTCTATCATTTCCCCTCTAATATTTGAATTGTGAGAAATTTTAGAGATTTTCATCAAGTTTTCATTGAGCTTAGGTTATAGTTAGAGAATATTTTTCATAAGTAAAGAATACTCGACAACCATGGCAAAACATTATGGATAGAGACATTTGCATGGGGTCTTTGTCATAAACATGGAAATTTTCATATGAGTGATTAGAGACTTTTATAGATATTGTCATGTAGACTTTTTATAGGAGATATAGAGATTTTCATGGAGATATTTTTGTTAGAGACATGGAGATTTCCACAAAGACTTTTATTAGGGTTATGGATATTTTTCATCAGGGATTATGGAGAAAACTATTACTTTATTAAAAAGTTCAAAATATTTTTCCAAACAAGTGGAGATACAATTTCAAAGATCCTCTGATTTTAGGTATCCCATCAAATTAACATATTTTTTTCTTTTCTTACTCTGACTTTGTTTTTATTTTCATTAACTATTAAAGGAAACCTCTGGTAATTAGTCTTTTTATCTTTCTTTTTTGGGACATGTCATTTCTTAGTGTCATGTCCATGGTTATAATGAAAAAGACGAAACTTATTAGAGTTTCTTGTATTCATGCTCTTTTTTATAGAAGAAGGATAATGCACAAATTCTTTCCCTTTGATAACAGCTAGCACCTCAGCATAAGTGGTGGTCAAATGTGTGGTTAGGAGCTCAAGAAAAGTCAAGCAATCATGGATGTGTCTCTTAGTGTTTTTCTTGAATGTCTTGGTTAGGGGAATGATGAGATCAAATAGATTATTTTTTCTATGGATGCTTGTTTCTTCCACTTTGATATAGTTTTCATTACATGTTTCATACTAAGAGGATTTAATCAGGAAGAGTATATAATCTTTCTTTAAAAAAAAATAGTTGTAGACTCTATTAATCAGAGCTTCAGTGGTAATAGGTTTAAGTAGTCTATTCAAGTTGAGAATTTTCTCATTCAATCTTTGAAGATATGTCCTAGTGCTCTCATCTTCTCGTTGCATGATGGCAAAGATCTTAGTGCGAAGATTTTTAGCTATGATGTTTGTACTGAAGTACAAAATAAGTTTGGTACTTTGATCATAAAAGTTTATGATGGAACCAAGCTTTAGGCTCTGGTACCATGAATGAGAAGATATACGAAGCATTGTTGGAATTACATTACACATGACATCTTTGTTTTCTATAACAAGCTATAGGATGCTTCTCACATTTTATATATGCTCTATAAGGTTTTGTGAGTTCATTGTGATTCTCTAGGCTAGCATTTTTAGAGATGCAATCTTTAAAGAGATGAGTGTGTAGTGTTTTATGATGAAGTGAAAATTTTTCTACTTTATGGGGATTGTGCTTGTTCTCAGGAACTTGTAAAGTTGTTGATGTAGTCTCATATTTTGATTTTTTTTCTTAAAATGATTATGTGAGTTAGATTCAGATGGAGATAGATAGATCTTTATTTAGAGCATCTAGTACAGGAATGTTTTTAATGGTAGTGAGTTAGATTCAGATGGAGATAGATAGATCTTTATTTAGAGTATCTAGTATTGGAACGTTTCTAATGGTAGGGTAATTACTTCCAAGTGTATGATTACAAGTTTCTTCATGCCTACTTGCTTGCATTTGATTCTGCTATGTCTCTTTAGGGAATTAGAGTTGTCTCTTTGCATTTTAGGGAATTGTTTTATGTTGAGAAGATTCCCAAGAAATTTTCTAAAGATGAAAATAGAAGTGTTAAAACATCAATTGATATAAATGTATACATGACCAAGAATAAAGGTAAAGGAATAAACTAATTGGAATATCCTCGAATAATTGGAAGTCATTAGTGTGTTATGAACTGCATAAAGCCTGATATTGCTAATTCAATTAGTAAACTGAGTAGATTTATAAGTAATTCAAGTATGGATATGAAGAAGGCAAAAAAAAAAAGTACTCGAGTATTTAAGGTACACCTTAGACTATGAGCTGTATTATATAGGTTACTTAATAGTACTAGAAAGGTATAATGATTCTAATTGGATATCTAACACTAATGATTCAAAATATACAAGTGAATATCTAACACTAATGGTAGAGTAGTTGTGTCATAGAAATCCTCCAAACAAATGTGTATCGCTAGGTCCACAATGGAATTAGAGTTTATTGCTATTGATAAAGTTAGAAAGAAAGTCGAATGGATTTAGAATTTTTTATAAGATATTCCATGTTGGCCAAAACCAGTGTCAACTATTTGTGTCTATTGTGATAGTCAACAATTGAAAAGGCACAAAATACTATGTATAATGGAAGTCTATACATATATATCATAGACATAATATCGTTAAATACTTACTCTCAAATAGAATTATTTCCATTAACTATGTAAAGTTAAAGGAAAATATTACAAATCCGCTAACCAAAGGTTTATCAAAAGAGCTTTTGTGTAATTCATCGAGGGGAATGGACTTAAAGCCTTTAAAAGATGAAAGAGTGTAGTGATGGTAACCATACCTATTTGATTGGAGATTCTAAGATCTAGGTTTAAATGGAAAACTAAGTCATATAACATTCTTGGCAAGGTTGTTAAAATCACGATTTTGACATGGCATGGAAAATACAAAATAAACTCGGATTGTAAAAACAAATCGTAAAATCGTAAGGAATTTTAAAATACATTAAAAAAATACATGCTTCAAATAAAAATTCATACATAGTTCAAGCACCTTAAAATACATGCTTCAAATAAAATTTTATAATTATAATTAAATTTTTGTTAAAAAAAAGTACCATATATTTTTGTTGAATTCAATAATGCCAAGAGATTACTTAAGATAAAACTACGTCCCAAATAAACCAGGATATTTCTCAGACATAGCACATTTATATGATGAAAAAACAATTAACATTAACTTTAACAAAAAAAAAAAACCTAAAAGGGGCTCAGGATTTATACTGTAGACTGAGAGCTATTACTATGGATTTAAAAAGTGATTTCATTTTAGATCTCTTAATTTCTTGTTTTGCTTTTCATTATGGATTCATCTTCTCTTCTGCAACATCTCTTCTTTCTTTGTTTTTTTGACTTTTTTCACCTCAAACCACATTTTTCATTCTTTCTCCTACTTTTTGTATACCAGATCAATAGATGAGAGTGGATAAACCAAATCAACAATCCATACTGGATCTCGATGCTAATCCAAATTATGACCAAAAGCATCATAAAATGAGAGATTCCTACAACATGGAAGCCAGACTTTTGAAACCAACTGAGGAGGGGGTTAACTACTGTAGCCAAACTTTTCACCAGGCACCAGCGAAAAGAGCCTTACAAATCTTTTAACTACTGTAACCATATATTTTCCCTGGTGCTCTGCAAAAGGTGAAAAACGGAGTAATAAATAATTAACAGTGTGCACTCTAGATCATGATGCTTTTTACAAGAGGTGAAAAAATATAAACAAAATAATTTACCTGGTGGAGACTTGAGAGACGCCGGTTACATCATTGTTGGTGCTCCGGTCATGCCGGTCACTTCCCTGGTGCTCCGCAAGAGGTGATAAACGGTGGCTGGTTTTCTAGACACCGTTTATTCTATGATAAAATCGTTCAATCGGTAGTGAAATCGTGATTTTACACGATTTCACCCGATTTTAACGATTTTACCCGATTTTAATTCGATTTTATCTATTTTCGAGTTTTATGAACGATTTAGCACGTAAAGCCTCCATTGACTCATAAAATCGTATGATTTTATGAGTTGAATCGCGATTTTAACAACCTTGATTCTTTGTAACACTATACAATTATTATTTCTTGATTATTCATATGATTAAATAAGTGCTAGCAATAGCATGATAAAAGGGTGATGTGAGCTTTTAATGATTTTCATATATTGGTACTCCAAGTGGAGTATAACATAATAATATAATGAAAGATCACTTATATGAGCGAGAAATATTTTTGCTTTTTTAAGAATTTTGATAAAAGCTGAATTCTATGAAGCACTCATGAATCCAAGAGTTGTTTCGGGCCAAAATGAACACAACTGTGAGAACTAAAGGAAATCTCTAGGTACAGAACTATGTGAGTATTATTGTCTTAGTTTATATAAAAATGTTAAATAGCTCAAGACATCACGTTTACTATTTAACCAAGTAAATTCGATGATATTTCTCTAAGTTCAAAGTCAAAAACTATCTATTCTAATGTAGTAATCTACCAAATCAGTATTTATCAATAAATCTTTGAGTCACTTTTAAACTAGTTAGACAATTTTCATTCATATGAGGGATTGTTGAAAATTTGTTTTAATTAAAAACAATTATGAGTGAATGAAAAATTCATCTTTAAGAACTCTTGATTTTTATATATTTAATTCTTGATTTATAATGGCTAATTAAAAGTTGATAATGAAAGAAATTAATGCTTATTAATTTTTCAACCTTTTAGCTTCTAAAATTCACTATAAAAGAAAGGTGAAGGAAGAGTTTTAAACTTGAATTTTTCAGATTTTACACACTTTTCCTCATCTCATTTTTAGTGTTTTTTTTATGCTTTGATTTTCCTTTTAAGTTTAGAGTTTAAGTTCATCTTGTTGAGAGATATTTAAGTTACATAATCTTTGATTCAAAGACCTTGTTTAGAAGTTCATCTAAATCAATGTGGTGTTGTTGGAATCTTAAGAGGTATATTGCAAACATTTTATAGGCACAAATAAAAAGCAATAAAGCTTTAAGAACAACTGAGTTATTCTTAACAACAACAAAAGTCTCATTACTTTAAAGTTCTTCAACCTCCATTATTTTATCTTAAGCACGTATTTTTATTATTAGTATGCATGTTAGAACTTTCAACAAGTACCCTCCGCTTTTCCACTTGATGAACAATGGAATCACCGAACCTTTAGTTTCTTTGTAATTGTGATGCAAGTGATGTGAAATTAAGTTCTAAAAATAATGAGTCATTATATTTTGCTTAGATCGTTTTATATGTTTATTATCGTTTAATAATAAAAATTAATCCATGTACAAAGTTCTTATATTTTTTTTAAAAAAAGGTACCTTCAAGTTTTATTACAATTATTTTTTTATATAAAAAAAAATTATATTTTTTTTCTTTTATCATAGCGAGGCTAATAATTACATTGCTCTCATTAATATACAATTGAGGCATACATTGAAACATCATTTTTTTTTTATTCGGTATTTAGATAGATAGATAGCATATGAAACCTTTTCCAAAATTGTATAGTAAAACAAATGCCATTAACTTCAATTATACTCTATATATTTTAAGAAATTATATTATTTTTTATTTTAGTTTTAATATGGCAATCTTTTTAATTTCATTTCAATCAATAAATAAATTAAACATTAATATAATATACCATAAAAATCATATTAAGCATGAGTTAAGCATTTCTAATGGGTATGCGATCTAGTTTAAACCCAATGTTTAAAAATATAAATAAATATAATTATAATAACTACGATAATATTATTAATAATATCAGCAGCACTAAGCCAATTTCCAAGTGATTGGTTATATATATATATATATATATATATATATATATATATATATATACAATCAAGAGTGTTGTGTTCTTGTACCACAGGGCACACGCACAAATATTTGATTATCTTATACCATTACTACCGCCCTAATATAATTGTTCTTCCACTTAGCAGCAGTTTAAAATTACGTTAACGAATGCAGTTTCTTGAAAATTAAAATTATTTTTGTTTAAAATTAAATTTTTTATATTTTCAAATTGATTTAATATACTAATATTAAAAATAATTTTTTTATAAATAAAAGTGAAAAGTATTTTAAAAAATAATTAATACGACACTCCCAAACACCCTCTTAAAAATAATTAAATCCCGTTTATTTTTATATTTTAAAAACGTTTTTAAAAAAATTTAAAATATTTTTATCTTTTTCCTTACTTCAAATTAATTATGTTTTGTGTTTTTAGATCATTTTGATGTGGTTATGTGAAAAATAATTTTTTTAAAAATATATTATTTTAATGCATTTCTAAATGAAACACTTTAAAAAATAATTATTATCACGCTTTCGAGCAGCGTTTTTAAACTCGGCCCGGTGGTCGACCCGGTCCAAGACTTTAGTCACGGGTTTCAGTAAAAAATAAAAAAATAGTCAATGGATTGTAGCCGAGTTTTTGACCGGGTCTTACCGGGTCACCAAGTTTTTAACTATCTTTATTTTTTTATAAACCAAACCCAATTCTAGTCCTGACTCAGCTGGGTGCTGGATGGATCTGTGCTGGCCAAGCCAGATTTTAAAACTATTCTTTCAATTACTCTATTGAAAAAAAAAAAAAAAAGAGAAGAGCAGAAAATAAGTGGGGGTAGAAACGGTAGAATAATAGAAACGGTAGAATAAACGGAGGAGCATCCCACACCAAAGTCGTGGTCATAAAATAAGTGCCTTGTAGACATGGACAAAGCAAAACGTGGATTCCCCTTGAAAGCAAAATTAACGTCCTCTCCTTTTTGTGATCGGAGAGAGGCAAAGCAAACGCCTGGCAAGATTCATGTGGAACAGGTCAAATGAAGCCGACCCCTCACACGTTGCAACATTGCATGCCACTAACAAATATTCTACAGTGTATTATTTATTTATTTATTTATCCTCGGCAGCCACAACCACCGCACATGGCTGCCTCTCTTTCTTGCTTTTCGAATAATTTTAATTTTATAGGTAACATCAGTGCGGTGAGACATGAACAACGTGGAAATATCAAGGGTTATTTGACTTGGACTCGTGGATAGGCTCTGAAAGGTTCACACAGAATGCCTCCTCACCTTCGCTGAATCTGACTTCGCCGCTGGATGCTAATTAATATTCTGAACTATATACCAAAAATAAATAACCCCTGCCGCCATTCAATTGTTATTTTCACCTCCAGTTTTTTTATATATATATATATATATAAAACCTCCCTCTCCTCCACCTCGTTCTCTTCTCATCTTCCCCACCAAAAACCATCGGGTTTTGATGTTAAAACAGCCACCACATTGGCTGCCATCCATGACTGAACTCCACAGGCCAGCCACCATCCTCCTCAGATGTTGTAAGGGTCGTTGGAAAAACCAAAGCCAATTTGTCTTTTCTCTTGGATTTCTTAAATTTGAAGATTTTTTTATATTAATTTAATTAATTAAAATAAAGATGATTTGTTTGGTTATGAAGATTTTAATATTATATTAAAAAATTAAATCAATACAAAAAATTTAATGTATTAAATAAGATTCGAGAATACTCTAAATAAGCACGAGTTTTCCAAGTCACAATCTCCCTCGCTAGAAGGTTGTGACTTTAGTGATAGGTTGACGAGATCGTGAGCTACACGATACGCTTCTCACGCGCTACATGAGTCATTGGAGTAGTCATCAGCGATGAGGAACGGAAGCACGTTGAGGAGTTGATCTTATTCGTTTGTTTCATATTAATCTTCAAAAATGTCTTTAGCCTATTTTGGATTTTATTTTTTTTTCCTTTTCACACAATTTCATTTCAAATGACTTTTAATATGATGTGAATTATTTCTCAATTTGTTGCGTTTAAGTTCAAAATTCCACGTGTGGATTTTTCAAAATGTTTTCTTTAATTCAACGTGCTTCATTAATTCCACTCCATATGTGTGGATTTTTCAAAATAATTTTCAATTCAATACAGATTATCTCTCCATTCGTTGCATTTAGAGTTTTCATATATTTTTAAAATAATGTGATTTATTTCACTCGACATTATGTGTAGATTTCTTTTTCAGATGATTTTTAATCTGATAAATTTTAATTTCATTGTAGATTATTTCTCACTGTTCATTAATTTTCTTCATGACTAAACCAGTGTGGTTTATCTCCACTAGTTCTGTGTGGGGTTTTTAGATTGTGTTTATTTTTAAAATAGCTTTTATAGTTATAGTTTTAAAAAATTAAGTTTAAAAAAAATGTGGTTGGTTAGATTTAGATACGTGTTTGGTAAAAATTATGGTTAAGGTTTATGTTTAGCAAAAAACATGTATAAACAAAACTCAGTTAAAAAGACACGTAAAAACTGCTTTTCAAAAATTACATTTCAAACTCAATTTTTAGTGAGTCCCGCAGTATAAAACACAATTTGTTTTGTTATCAAATACCTTACCGTATTTGTTGTACCGCAAATACAAAAGCAATTGCAAAACAAACGCAGCCTTTGGATAATCTCAGCCTGCTATGAGTTTATTTTCAAAATTAATTTTCAATTTTCTAGCTTCTCTTTTATTCTTTTCCAAAACCAATCCAACGTACCTTGTTTTAAGGTGACTTCCACATCTAATATTGATGTTGTGGACATATTTTTATATAATAGCGTTGTGTTTTATTTCAACTATGTAACATTTTTCAGGTTTGATTTCATTGTATGCCATGTTTTATATTCAAAATATAAAAATATTGTCTTTGGTTCTTTGCGTGTTGCATGTGTGTGTATTATTTGTGACTTATTTCCATCTCGTTCAGTACATTGTTGTGTTTTAATATATATATATATATATATATATATATATATATATATATATATATAAAAAAATAATAAAATATTCAA
>Ga0325401_1005163_pt1 | contig 12441 bp, 16 predicted proteins | sample PopdelMetagenome_FD_205666 | JGI IMG/M metagenome (GOLD analysis project Ga0325401, IMG submission 205666) | Populus deltoides microbial communities from Bellville, Georgia, United States - Xylem-PdKOR-R2 | ecosystem: Host-associated > Plants > Phyllosphere > Stem > Wood/Secondary xylem | place...
GTCAATTCCATAATTGCAATCGCACGAAATTAATATTAATACATTTAGAGTCCTATTTTGGTCAACGAAAAGTTTAAAGAAACAACACAAAAAATCAAAAGCAATTAGAAGGGATTAATTATATAAAAGGAAGTTTTAATGCAATAGGTCTCTTCCACGTCCACCAAGAAAACATCCAAAATCCCTAAACCCTCTTCCTTCCTTACCTATTTAAACAAACCCCTCTTCCCTGACCTCTCCACCATCTTCTTTCTTCAACATTTCTCCTCCTTGCTCTCTGCTCTCTTCCTACATACCTTACAAGCTAAAGTTTTCTCCATTGCCGGCCATAACTTTCTTCTCTTGTCGTCAAGCTTTTATTCCTTGACTCGGGACAGAAAACAATCAGGAGATCACAAGAACAAGGTGTGTGTGTGGCCTTTCACCTCTCTATAATTTTATTTATTTGCAATGCTAATTAATTAGCTTTTTTTTTCTTAATTTTCTTGATCGATGAACATGGATGTATGTATGTGCATGCTTTTCTTTTATTTAATGTGAGTGGAATTTCGGTTTGTAATGCAAAAACCCTTTTCTTTTATGTTGTTTTCACATTCATGGCTGTGATTTTTATTTTTATTTTCAAATTTCCGGCCATCAATGACCAAGATCTTCTCCTCATAAGTGCTAAAAAGTAGCCCCTTTTTATTTTTAAAATTAGGTGAGATCTTAAAAATGAATGATCCTGGAAATCCCACTTAAAAGCTTACAGGGATCACTAATTTATTTAAACAGTTTTTTTTCTAATTTAAATATTAATTTTTTTCTTCAAGAAACACTGAACCGGTGGAAATAAAAACAAAAAACAGTTGGGTGTTCGTTTTTTACACTCTTTTTTTGTAAACGAATGGCATATGGTCCGTACACGCGTCTCTCAACGGCCCCATAAATGGACTGGGGAAGAAGGCCCTTTTGACCGTCAGACCGAAGTACAGTGCAAGAGCTGGTAACTTTCAACGACAGCTCTTGATCAGAACTTCAACTATATGACACGTGTCATATGATGCTTTGATGTGACCCATACAGGGTTGAGATTGGAAGTCAGACCGACCAGGAGCCTTTCTTCAGTTAAGTTCTGGTAGTTTTGGGGAATATTGTAGAGCTGTAGGACCCTCCCTCATAGAGAAAGGATTAGTACTTAAAAACGGTTAAAGCATGTAGTGATGGTGATTAGTTGTATGCTGACAATACACTTTTTTGTTTTCGCTTTTCTTTAACAAACCCTTTTAGGGTTAGGATGTAATTGGCTTGGGTAAATTTTAGGGTTTTGTTTGGTTTTGAAGACTAATAATCTAGGGATCATAGGTGATAGTGATCTCACCAGGTGTCAAAAAGATTTTAGGTTATATTTGGTACCGTGGCCTAGCTGTCCGATGCTTTTAATATAGTTATCGTGCAATTAAATGAGCTTTTAATTATGATTAATATAGATGATTAATTAGGATTTTGTTCGGTTTTGAAGATAAATAATCTAGGGCTCATAGGTGACAGTGATTTTGCCAAGTGTAAAAAACAAATTAGGTTATGTTTGGTAGCGTGGCTAACTTGTAATTGTTCGATAGCCACTCTCTTGTTGTTGGCGGTGCAATCAAATGGGCTCTTAATCATGATTAATTAGTTAGATAATGCATACATTCCACTAGGAGAGAGAAAAATAATAATAACTAGGTCCAAATTATTTCTGGTCTCACAGCAACAGATATATAGAAATAAAGTTTTAAAAACAAAAATACAAAACAATGGGTGGAACCAAGAGAAAAGTGGGTTTTGTTTTAATCAAACAACCCTTTAATCTCGCTTTGATTTGATCTAAATTAGTATTGAAAAAAAGGACTGTTGCTGTTGGTCCGTGATCACTTAACCAGCTGAAAGTCATTAATGAATTGATTAGCCCATGAAAAGTGTCATTAGCAAAGATCTTCATTCACCATGCATTGCCTTTCCACCTAATTACCTTAATTATAATATTGCTTAAGAGCATGATACTTTTTTTATTTTATTTTCTGCTTATATTAAATCGAACTGTGTTTTCCAGGTATTTTCTTTTCTATAAGACTTTGCCACCTGGTCTGTGTTTAATGTTGTCTGTCTTGGTCCACTTGTGTATTTTTCAAAGCCGTGTCTCTTGTTCAATAAAGAACCATTTCTCCTGCTTACACGTGGGTTTGGCGTTTCTTTGTTAACTCGATTTTGCTTCTCAACCTTCTTGTTGTTTTCTTTCTATGAACACTTTCGGTCACACTAAGTCAATGGCGATGATTGTTAACAAATATGAAAACCATAGGATAAATATTTGATTTTTAATATCAACATGTATTCGAAAAACATAAAAAAAAAAAAATTAAACCTAAAAATTCAAAAAAATTAAAAAATAATTGAACTACAATACCCCAAATAGAAATTTTAGTGTTAAATTAATACCAAGATACAAATCATGCAAAACAAAACAAAAAGAAATCCTCTGCGCTGTTTTTGTTTTTTGTTTTTTCCCTCCTAGTAAGGCTTCCTTTTTATGCTTTCTTGATGAAGGGACATAAAAATCTGGTTTTTTTAGTCGGTACGTGGGTGTCTAAAGAGGTTTCTCAATTCGATTAGGTGACAAAGGGGGTTATTTTTGTTTCTTGCCAACATGATGAACTTAGGGTTTGCATGCCTAGCCTATGATATTACATACTTTTTTCTTGTTTTTTCTTTTTATGGAGTGGATGTCTTGTCCTTGATTTGGCTGCTTTTTCTGGATAAAATCAACAAAGTTATTGCATGTCTCTATCCAATGGCAGGTGAAACTTGTCTCACATGGAATTCACTATACCATGATAAGGAAAATATTTATCTTGGAAGGAAACTTCTTTTTAGAACTTTTTTTTTTAATCTGTGTGGAAATTAAAAGGAATAAAAATTGCTTTGAAGTGTTGGTTTGCATTTGTCCTGATTTCTTTCCTACTCTACAACGCTTGTAGCTTGATATGATTTAAGGAGAAAATTAATGGTTGATAGTGGCTCCCCAAGAAATATGAACCATGCACAACTACTTGCGTTTCTATTTTCTAGTGTGAAAGTATTGTATTCTAAAGAATATTTTAGAGACAAGTCGAGGAATCATGAGGCTGAAAATTTGAAGTGAAGATAGATTCCAATTTAACTCAAGGTTAAAAATTTAGTGGTTGAGTTTTTTTGGTAACTCAATATTTGGAGAAAGAGGGGAGGTGAATTTATTCCCCCCTCAGGATATGCCTTGCTACCTACTGTCAAATCGATTTCCCTAAAAAATTTACATTAATTTTATGTTCAATGAAATCTTAAATATCTCAAAAAGATTTAGAAAAGCTTATGTATTAGTACTATAGGATATTGAATAGTTGGTTCACTGAGCTTAGTTATATATTAAATTAATGTGTTTTTTACCTTGAAACACGGTTTGGTTTGCAATGTAGCAAGCCGCGTCATAAGAACTCTTTTACTTGGGGGTTTTTTGGGTTTATATTTTATAATTTTATGGAGTCTAATATGTTACATTATCACTTTCACGTAATGAAATAACAAGAGAAAGTATCTATACAATATACAATCTGAAGTGTCCATCAGGAGTCAAATTCAAGAATTCGATACACCTGCACTATCTAGGAATCATCTCCTGTATACGTAAATGAATCCATATAATATAAAGATTGTGTTTGTATTAGGTCATGTTTTGGGATTTGTCCAGTTGCCCTCTTCTGCTCTTATGATAAAGAAATCATTCGGTACCGTTAATTAAGTTTTAAAATTCTGTATGAAGGGTCAACAAGAGTAATTCTGGTAACCAACATAAGTAGTTCATATGAATTATCAACTAATTAATTTTGAGCATGTATATGAATGGGAGCTAGCTGTCTCTTGGTTTGGTTTGAGGCCTGGATGTTTACATGTTAAAAAGGATGCATGTCAGAAGACAGTTTTGAGCCACACTCCAAAACGCACTCCTCATCAGTCATTCTCATCTTGGTATGCTTTGACAATGATATAAATTAATAAATGATTCAAAATATAATATATAGAGGTAACTGCGCATGGATGGGTCAATGTCATTGTTAATACCCTTTTGCCCATTTTAAAAAAAAAAGATTAATCACTTTGTTTATTTTGTTTCTTTTTTGCTGTTGTTTATTAATTAGAAGTTTGAATGATTTTTTCTCTTTATATTGGTTTTTGATCTAATTGTGGGTACTCGAATGTTTGGTATGTTGGTTTCATTGCAGGTCCTTTAGATATTAGCCAGCTGAAGAACTCGAAGGCGCTAACTGAGACAGCATATAAGTTGATTTTTCCGGAAAACAGATATGTTTAAGAGAAATTTTGCAAAGCTTAACCAGGCCATGGGATTTCAAAGATCTTCCAACAGGCAAAAGGTGCAGCCTGGTGTTAGTGATCTCTCTTCAAATGAGAGAGCACCAAATTCGTGTCATCCTGTAATCAATGGATCAGCTGTTTCTGATGATGCAAATTACAGTTCATGGATGGTGAGTTCAATTTCACCAGTATTTTCCATTGCATTAAAGTCAAACTTGCTTCTAATTTGCATCAAGCATCTGACCACAACACATACCAAACTATTAGGTGGACCATCCTTCTGCATTGACCTCATTTGATCAGATGATGAAAGATGCAAAGGGGAAGAAGATCGTCGTGTTTTTAGACTACGACGGGACTCTCTCGCCGATTGTAAATGATCCTGATCGTGCTTTCATGTCTGATGAGGTAATCACTAATGCTTATGCATGTAAATGAGGAGAAACTTTTCCGAAACATGATCACACACAACGTTTTCCTCTCTCGTATCTGAGTTAAATCCACAAGTACAAGAGACTCATGCTGAATGTATTGAACAGTTACAAGAAAATAATGCGAGCTATGCAATCGTTGTTAAAGCAAGAAACTCATAAATCATTAAACCCTCAATGTGCAGATGCGTGCAGCAGTTCGTGAAGTTGCAAAATACTTTCCAACAGCTATAATCAGTGGTAGAAGCAGAGATAAGGTAACTACATAGGAAGAGTTTTTTGCTTGCTTTTAGCAATCTTTCTATATATTAGATTTTTGGGGCAATTTATGAGGCAAAGTTGATAATGTATCCATGGTGTCTTCTCTGCAGGTGAAAGGATTTGTTCAGTTGAATAACATATATTATGCTGGAAGCCATGGGATGGACATTATGGCACCACCTAGGCCTGTTAGGTCTAGTGAGGGGAAATATCATACTGTATCCCTTGACAGAAAGGTAAATATGATTAGTCCATTTTTCCTGTTTTTTGGTCTAGACACATGCACGTTCTTTGCTAAGAACCATGAGAATGAGTTAACGAAGAACACAGAGGGGGGAATGCTCAATCGTAGTAGAACGGTTTTCGAAAAGAAGAGTGGACATTCTCTTAATTCCCTCATAACTGATCACATGCTTTGTTCACTTTGGTAGGGCAATGAAGCTGTCTTTCAACCTGCTCAGAAATTCTTACCTTCAATTCAAAAGGTAGGTCGGCTTCTTTATTTTTGAAGATCCATTTTAGTCTTAGCAGACACCAATTCCACCTCATGGTCATGTAGTGACAAATTCTGTGTGTTCGTAACAGATTCTGACAGAACTGGAAGAGGCAATTATGAAAATACAAGGTGCCAGGGTAGAAAACAACAGATTTTGTGTCTCTGTACATTTTCGACAAGTTCGAGATGAGGTAAAAATAAAGCCCTAAGCCCAAATCTTTTAGTTCTGTTTCATTCCAGCATCACCATCACCACAACTATCTATATAAAGCATGACATTATGAGTTAATTTGTATGGGAAGAAAGGATTTTGAAATACAAGGATTATTTTCGTTTCGAAACCAGGATTATGGGATCTTAGAGGAGAAGGTGAAGTCTATTCTGAAACACTATCCAGACTTTCGTTTGGGTTGGGGTAAGAAGGTATGCGCAAGTGTCTTTGACATTCTATCAATCTCTAAAAGTCTATAACTGATTAACATGATTGTCCTCTAAAGTTTCTGTGATTCTACATGAAGGTTATGGAAATACGACCATCAATAGAATGGGACAAAGGCAACGCCCTAGAATATTTGCTCGATACTCTAGGGTTAGGCAACTGCACCGATGTTCTCCCGGTTTACATCGGAGATGACCGGACAGATGAAGATGCTTTCAAGGTACTGTTCAAGGAAACGATTTCTTTAGTTCAGAATTCCTGCTACCAGATTAAGTTGCTGAATCAGTCTCCCTATGTTTACACTCTTGCAGGTAATTCAAAAGAGAGGCCGAGGGTATCCAATCGTGGTAGCGTCCAGTCCGAAGGATACGAAAGCTTCCTACTCCCTCCATGACCCGTCGGAAGTCTTGACTTTCTTGCTGCGTCTAGCAAGGTGGAGGAAGGCCTCTAGTTCGAGCAGGTCACTGTCTCAGATCTGGGGTGTAGGTAGCTAAAAGTCGAGACAGGTCTTGTGCGGAGAGGAATTTTGGATGGAAATAGAGATGTGTTTATACATGCAGGGAGGAAAGCCAGGAGCCATTTTATTTGTTGTTTTGTATAGTAGTATCATATGCTCACGGCTTGTAGATTAGCCAATATAAATAAAGAACAATGTTTGTGAATGACTGCATCTTGACTCGCCCAGATTGTATCATAACCCAGTAGTTTACTTCACCACATTAATGTCGGAAAATCTTTTAACTGTTTTAAAATTTCTGGCCAAAACCCACTAATGATTTTTATTATTTGAAAGACCTGTCAAAAAATATTTTCTTTAAAACTATTCAAGCCTGAAACTTTAAACAAACAAGACTGGGTGGACTATGCTCAAACAAATAAATGAGAGGAGAAATTACCGTTTCAAGATTAGAATCTGAATCTCATACAACTCAACATGCCCAACGTTGACAGTTAAACACCAATGGCTTCCAATAGTTGGCTGGGCATATTGGTTTGAACCCTTCTTTAAGAAATCTGCCACTAAAAAAGATCCAACTTCGATATTTTCCTGTCTAATCATTTTTTTTAACACTGTTTCATGTAAAAACCTAATGGGTGTTGAAACCCATGGTTTGTATTGAAGAAACTAAAGCACAACCTGTACTTCTCATCCATTCCTCCGAGCCTCGTCTCTCAGGAACCATTAGGGGGCCACTCGGAACAATAATCCTCTTGCCATCTACCACAGTGTGCACTCCCTCCTTCCTCGCATTTCTTCATCATGTCTTTCAGATCTTCATGAAAATGGGTATAGTCGGTATCTATCCTTTCTGTAAAGTATGTGCAGCAGGCATGCTGGTATAAGACATTGTAAACCAGCGACCAAAAGGTCAACCTTCCCCTGAGAGGGGCAAACTGAGGGGCAGGGTGAAGTGAGGCTTACCCGTGTAGTTCCTCTTCATCCCACCCACTTCGTCTGCCCGGTTCAGATATGCAAGAGGAAAATCTGGTTTCTGTGAATGAATCATTCTTTGGCACGCTGATCTAGCCACGTAATCAAACCCTCCTGAGAAGATAAGTACATCAACCATATCACACGCTACTCTGATGAAATATGCAACAGAAATTAACGTGTAAATCAAAAAATTCAAGGTACAAATGAAAATGGCAATTCAACAAGTAGCTTGGCAAGAATGCTATCCAGCTGAATAGTTCCCCAAACATGCTTGACCATAAATTTTATAATCTCCAAAATAAGTTTGTCCTTGCTGCTCATGATTACTGTAATCATGAGCAGCATCCTATCGAGCACATTTCCACCCAGCTACTTGAAATAACTAGTATGTATGGCCTCAGTAGGGGCAATCCTCAAGACACAACTTCATGAAACAACTCGGAAGCTCTTTCTAGAAACCTCTTAAAACTTTATAGCATGCACATTGAATGGGCCATCTATGACAAGAGGAAGAGAAAATACCTGTGAACCCGGGGTGAGGATGGCTGATCTGGAGAAGAAAGATCAGAATCTCTTCGGATATCTTGTTGCTCATTAATGTCTCTTGATGAATCTTCACGAAGATGCGGTGATGCCTTATCAGCTGTGAAACGAGCTGGTCCTACAAATTCTAGATGCTGATCAGGAGAATTGTAGCCTGTGTTTTGGTCATATGGATAAAGCATAACTACAGATGCAGAAACTCCACTAGTAGTCACAACTGGTACTGGTGGATACATGCCATATGCCGCATTGGTAGAACCACGGTCCGTGGAGTTCGAGAACCTAAATGAATTGCGGGGATGGTATCGTGGAAGAGGATCTTGCTTTGAGTTCCATGACCTGTCAGAACGGCGATTATTTGCTGTACTCCTATCCATCCTAAAGGATGACTTCTCCCCTTGGTTCTGACTTTGACCACGAGCACCAGATCGTGGTCTTGGGTTGTTATTCCAGTTTCCTTCCCTTTCGTCATGGTGGTCCTTCCGGTCATAGTTGTAATTTCCCCCATGATTTCTAGTATTGGAAGATTGTCGATCCCTGAAAGATAATTTCTGAAGACAGAAAATAAAATTTTACAATAAACCACAATCACCTCCAAACATGCAAGACAACCCCACAACTGAAAACAGAAATCAATGCTGATAGGACATGAAAAATAAAAAGGAAAGGTCGATCAACATCAAACCAAAACATGAAGAGAGTCGCAAATTCAATTAAAACCAGTATCGAGATACAAATTACAAGAGGTCTTATCAGTTCAGAGGCAGCATAATATGGCTCAAAGCAAGTCATTTATCAAAATATTACAGCTTCACTGAGCCGCTTCTACAGAGTTATATACAATTATATTGCCATTCTCGTACTTCTAAGAGGGCATATCTAATACTTATTTTGCATCACCCGGAACAGCATGCAGTGTATATATGAGCTAAGATGACCTTGGATAGTCTACAAGAGTATGACATTTTTCTTTCTAGTGACCCAAGTATCAACTGAAATCATAGACAAATCAAGAACGAACTAATCACCCTTAGCCAAGAATTCAAGAAATCCCAACTCCTATCCTCAAGAAAGCCCTCTTTTCAGAACCTCAAGAGTTAATCTGTTGATACAAAGAGATCACCACGGCATTATAGCACACATGTTTACATTTCTACCCAGGACCTATTTTCCTCCCTCTTCCATCAGATCATAAGGATACCCTCCTAAACAGAGACAATCCTTGGTTTAAAAGAATGAGGTAATGCTTAAATTTGAACATTATCTATTGGAAAGAAAAAAACCTTTCGCCTCCATTAAATGGCATCCATTATAAGCCACATAAGAAAAATATCTTTAGCAATTGAAACTTGCTGCAAAATTAAGAAAATACAACTAAGCGAATATACTAGTAGCACATACAATGGAATCAAACTTTCATGAGATATAATAGAACAATAACCATGGCAACAATTCTTGCTGATATCCTGGTCCTCAAGTTACATAGAGAAATGAAAGATGTCAGGCATAGTTCTTTACCAATAGAATTTATCGGGGGAAAGAGGTCAATTTACCGGATTGGGCAGGTAAGTTCCAGTTCCAGTACGATATCTAGGAAGATCATCTGCATAATGTTGATAAAAGCCCGCCTGCCTACTAGATCCTGGCTGGACAGGAGAGACGGGGATAAGATGAGGACCATTCATATGTTGAGTGAAGAGATTCATGTTTGCAGGTCTTCCAGGACCATCCCACGGGAAATGTCCCTGGAAGTACATCGGTGGTACCACAACAGGATATGGACGGGGCAAGGAATCTTTATTTGGAGCATTTTGGCAAAGCCGCCCATACTGTAGATTGTTCCAGTGGCTCGCAAAATCACTATTCAAAATGTCAGATCTGCTCTGTTCAGAATGCACTAAGGAAGAAGCATTATTCACAGATGTAAAAGTATTTAAATTCTCTGACTGGTCAACATTCTCAGATGAATCTAAAATTTGATTCGAGTGACTATTTTGAGAATTATTGAATTCTTCGTCCCTATCGAATTTTCTGGTGGATACAATTGAGGTTCCTGCTTCAGTTGGAAGGTTGTAAGATGGATACGTAGTTAGAAAAGGCACCGGTGGTCCTGCACGATAAAATGCAACAGGTAGTGCTCCATGGTTAATGTTAGTTCTCTGATGCGATTCAGGACCCACAAACATTGGAGCAAATGGAAGCATTGAATTTGATCTACTCATTGATGATGGATCATAACTAGGTATTTGATGAGTCCAAACATGTGAAGAAGCACCAACACCAGAAACCACGCTTTCTGACAGTTCAGTGCCTGAGGTTGACAGCCGAATCAACTCTCTGTCATCATCATCTGGCTGAGAAGATATGTGATTAGCTGATTCATCTCCATGCTGCCTTTCATTCTTATCCATCCCATGTGCAATAGGTTGATCTGTAGAAAGAAAAGATTTCTTTCCCTGCTGACCCTTCATTGACTTGTGAGTCCTCAAAAGTGACCCATCACCATTATCTTCAGATTTGCTTCCTGAGGAGGATGCTTGTGAAACGGGTACAATTCTTAAACTGGCCAATGAATAAGCATCGGACTCCCTACGTATTTGATATTCAGCACCCTCACTGTAATTTTCCCTAATCAGATCTCTGTCTTCTGTAATTAACTCATGATCCCTTGGTGAGAAACTGCCGGAGCTACTTGCATGGGTTGAATGGACATGGCTAGACTCAACAGAAGCAAAAGGTTGCCTATGCTCCTGCAATCGAGATTGGGAGCTTCTGTTCTTCTGTTGATTTCTTACAGAATCTGCAACTGACTTAAACCAATAACCATGATCGCTCACCTCTTGCCTAAACTCTGTAGATGCCAATTTAGCATCAACCTTTTCAATCATCACTTCTTGATCCAAGGTCATTCCCATGCTTGGAAAATAGTGGGAAAATGGATATGGAATAAAACTTGGATGATAATGCATGTTCGGCACCCAAGGGGACTCAAAAGGAGGAGCATTTATGGGAACTGTACCAGTCATTTGTTTTTGAGCATATCCAAGATTAGCAGGTGGTATTGCAAAAGGCGGTTGACCAGAAGCTAAATTCACAGGCATCTGACCCTGTTCGTTGACACTATAACCACTGAAAGATGCCATGTTAACACGATCTTGCTCTTCCTGATGCAACTGCATTGTTTCAGAAAGAGAGAGGTGGTCATCCGTGGTTCCTTCACCAGAATCACCAAAATAGCTATTTGAAGCACTAGTAGAATCAACAGTAGCATCAATGCTCTGATGGGATGAGGTATGCCTTGAAGATGGTGAATTTTCAGTTGAAAATCTTGCACCATGGTTCTCCAAAACCTCAGGAACCAAATTTCTCCTCCTATTGTGTGACCTCATAGAAGCAGTCTGGCCATTTACTGTCTCTGATGCCTTGTTACGCCTCCCTCGAGAAGGGACTTCACTGGATGTAACAATCAGTTCAGGACTGGATTGAGTCCTTGCAAACTGATATCGAGCATGCCCTTCATTCCCCAAGTACTCTGTTCTGGAACTTGTTGTCTTTTCATTATGTGCATTCTCATTCAAACTATTGGATCTTAAATTTTGATTATTATGATCCGAGTCTGTGGAGTTAGTCGTCAAGTTGGCCTGCATCCTCTGGCCTAGATTTCCAGATATAGCTGATATATCACCAGGTGTGGACGTTAATTTTAAAATGTGGTTACCATGCTTGGAGGAAACACCATCAGATACATGAGCAGCATGAATCACCCCAACCTTAGATTGATGACCAGAAGGATCCTCTTTTGTCTTTTTGCTGCTTGAGTAATTTCTAAAAGTCTCAGAACCATCAATTATATTTGACTTGATTGGCCTTTGAACAATGTGAACGGGACTTGGAGCATCAGGGCGATGACCTTTACAATGCCTATCCCATGTGTTCATGAAAAACTGGTTGAATTCAGCAAGCAGATTCTCTTTTGGACAGTCAAGTAATCTGGCCAGACGTTGAGCTCCAAAAGCAAAAGCACTACGAATCCTATAGAAGTTACCTAGCAAAACAATGAGGAATTAAGCAATTAGACAGCACTATAAATGAAAAAAGGAACATAAATAAAAGAGGCGATCCCTATCTGATATTTCCAAGATCACATTTAACAAGAGAAGCATGTGAGAACCACTGAAACTGCCTCAGTCCTTGAAACATAGGAACAAACCAACATAAATCATTGCTGAAAGACCATTAAGAAAGTACTCCTGCTAACAAACAGCAGGCATGTTTTTATTCAAACCAACTCAACCAGGCCTCAGTTCTGAGACTTCATGATATCAAAGCATAGTGTGTGTTTGTGTGAGTGTCTGACTGCAGGGATATCGAATACGCACATACATTCATGCATGTATGCATAAGTGCAAACAACTTGCTAACTCAACATTAATGTGAAAGTTATTCCAGCTTTAGTTTGGAGCAATAC
>Ga0325401_1005164_pt1 | contig 12440 bp, 13 predicted proteins | sample PopdelMetagenome_FD_205666 | JGI IMG/M metagenome (GOLD analysis project Ga0325401, IMG submission 205666) | Populus deltoides microbial communities from Bellville, Georgia, United States - Xylem-PdKOR-R2 | ecosystem: Host-associated > Plants > Phyllosphere > Stem > Wood/Secondary xylem | place...
AACCATTCCAGAGATATCTTTATGACAGTAATTGCAGTGGTATAGTGCCAGTTTCCCTTGACCCTTTTCTTGATATACTGCATTGTAGGTAGTTACAAATTATGTACTGATTTGCATACAAATTTCAGAGGACGATTAAAATATTATACCTGCTGGAAATGCAGTCTCTATACTCCCTACATTGGAAGTCGTCTTTTTTCTTTTTGAAGATCTACTAAAAAAATAAAATTAAAAATAAGCGCAAACCTGCAAGAAGCTAAAATAATTGAAATTCCAAAAAAAAAAAAAACAATTCAATAAAAGAAACAATTCACTTGTCAGTTATATATATTTGAATCAGAAGCTTCACATGACTGGAGACTCAAGTTGAAATTAGAGATTTTAGGGTAAAGAAATTTCCTCAGCAACCAAACAATACACGATAAATAAATATTAAAAATTTCTGCACAAGCTAAGTGTGAAAGGTATACCTATTGTTTGGATCATCAGAGGCGGCGGCGGCAGTGGAGGTTCCGGAAGAAGGAGGGCGACCGCGCGAACGACCCATGGTAACAGTTAGTTGCAGTCTGGGAAACCCAGGCGTTGGAGAGGGTGGGTTTTTTATTTTTTATTTTATTTTTTAGGATTCTTAAGTGAAGAAGATGATGTTGCCACGTCAGAAACATTTGATCCAACGGTTAAAACGTTTTTTAAGGGTTAAGAGCTAAAGGCCATCTCGCTGTGTCACTGACTCACTGCGACACGCCCTTCCCTTCATTATTAATTAAGTTTTAAATCTTTTAGTCTTATGCAATTTGCTCCAAAAGTAATCTTTTAGTCTTATAAATTTTATTTATCACTAACAATAGATCGACGGAGGGGTAACATTGCTTAACTTTTATTACATAGGGAATAAAACTGATAACATCAAAAGCTTTGGACTAATTGGTAAGGGTTAATCGAGTATCGTTGTGTTTTTTTTACTCTCAAAACAAAATAGCCCGCCCCCTTCTCTTGCAGAACAAAAAGCGCAGCAGCAGAGACTACGTTTCATTCATGTCCTAAAAGTTGGAGGCTAAAGACCTCCTCTCAGTCACTGTTTTCTTTCGGTTCTAAGCAAAAAGGCTGTTTGTTATTGTTTCCCAGGTTTTTGTTTCTCACTCACTATTTTCCTTGGTTGTCAGTATTCATGTTAATTCTTTCCATGTTCGCCACCTGTTTGTGAAATTGCCTGTGTCAGTGTTTCACCCCCCCCCCCCCAACCGTTACTAAAGTTACTTCAATCGTTCAGAGAATACCGAGACTCAAAATTTGAAAAAACTATCAATTTGGTTTTCTTTTGATTCTTATAGGGTGAATTATATGTGATTGTAACCACTGTTTTTCTGGGTCTGTTTTTTATTTGAAGAAATGGTAGGCCTTTCTCTTGGTGAAAAGCATTTCATACAGGGTGGTATTGATCAAAACCTCCGCTCTGACGGCCGGAAAAGAGATGCTTACCGACCTATTTCTATTGAAACTGGGGTTATCCCTCAGGTATAGCTCATTCTCCTATCAAACCTGCTTTGTTTTTATTGTAAATCAAATCAAATTACGGTATTGTTTTTCTTTTTAATGTTTCATGAATTTTGCACAGGCAAATGGCTCCGCACGAATCAGGATAGGTGCAACAGAGGTTATTGCCAGTGTGAAGGTATTTTATAGCCTGCATGACCCATACTTCTTCCTTCTATGTGATTTCTTGATGATATGGACTTGTTCTTATGTTTTGCAATATAAATTTTTGTGGTAGCTTTTTTCTGATTCGTTGCTTATTTATTTAAATGCAGGCTGAGCTTGGAAGACCAAATGCATTGCAACCTGATAAAGGAAAAGTTGCTATATTTGTTGATTGTAGTCCAGTTGCAGAACCAATGTTCGAGGTTGTATACTTTTATATCCTGCCCTTCCCTTTTCTATAGTCTCTGCCCTGTTAATAGAGCCTTGTTTGTAGCAAGTCATTCATAAGACATTTGTCCCAACCAATCTAGTGAAAATGGTCATAGCTCCTGAGTGGAGTTGCTACTCTATAAATTTTCTTTGCACATATGGCCACGCTTCTCAATATACTGTGCAACATAATTTCTTGGCAATTAACATTCATTAAATGTTTATCCTTATCTTAGTTTAAAACTTGTAGGTCTCATTTATCCATTGTTTGAATCTGTATGAACTTTAAATCAGTGTTTTGCTTGTTGCTGTATTCCCTCGTTCTTTAACTGAATGTTTTCCATTACATAATGAAGAGCTCATTTGAAATTTTCCAAGCTGTTTTCACCAGTATAATTCTCTTTCTTCTTAAGTTAAACCTGTCATCATATCTTACTCAGGGCAGAGGGGGCGAGGAACTGTCCACAGAACTCTCAGTTGCTCTTCAGCGTTGTCTCTTGGGTGGTAAAAGTGGAGCAGGTTTGTATTCTCAGTAGTGCATGACAAGTTCCACAAATCTGTTGTGTCATGTGTGCTCTCTAATTTGGCATTTCACCCTGCATCCTCTAATAATGCATTATGTTTATGGGTTCTTGCTATTTAAATTGATTATGAAGTGGTTGAATTTGTCTCAGGGGCTGGAATTGATCTATCATCTTTAATAGTCGCAGAAGGAAAAATTTGTTGGGATCTTTACATTGATGGGCTTGTCATCAGTTCAGATGGAAATCTTCTTGATGCTCTAGGTGCTGCCATCAAGGTACTATACTAGTTATTTATATGTTTGATAGTGGTCTCATTCATTTTTCCATATCCAATCAAACCATATGGATCGATGTGATGGCTGTTGGTAACATATGGTAAAAACATGGTGACTGGATTGGTTGAACATGGAATCACACTTTTCTCCCAGACTTCTCTCAGTTCTATTATTGTCTCCTTCGAAGTTGATAGAATGTCAAAACTCACCAAGTTTGGGCTTGTCTGATAAAAACATGAGTTTTATAACAGTCTTTGCACCTTGATATTGTCTCTGCCACAACTCCCAACCACTTGCTATTCTAAAGTTGCCTTTGTTTCGAGAGTAGTTGATTTTTGTAGTTGAAACTGATTACTAATATACATGCTGCTATCTCCAAAGGCTGCCTTAAGCAATACAGGCATCCCAAGAGTCCAAGTTGCAGCCGGTGCATCAGGAGATGAGCAACCCGAGGTTGACATAAGTGATGAAGAATTTATGCAATTTGACACTTCTGGGGTCCCTGTTATAGTTACTCTAACAAAGGTGATCCAATTAAACTGTTTCTCTTCACAATTTTGACAACCTTAAAGAGTTCTATGTAACCATGAATTTCCAATCCTCTATCTTAGGTGGGGAGGCACTACATTGTAGACGCCACTTCAGAAGAAGAGTCTCAGATGAGCTCTGCTGTCTCTGTTTCTATCAGTAGGAAAGGGCAAATTTGTGGGCTTTCCAAACGAGGAAGTGCAGGTCTTGATCCGAGTGTTATTTCTGACATGATTTCCGTGGCTCGTCACATAAGTGAGCAGCTAATTAATAAATTGGACTCTGAAATATCTGCTGCTGAAGCTGATGAAGATGAAATGTGACCTCTACACAACCCTGGTATCATTGACTCAAGTAAGCTCTAATAGGACTGTTGATTGAATACTCTGAAATCTCTTAGTTTCACTTTAGAGATAAATGTAATCGAAAAATTGTTGTACACTTATCTGAACATGTCAACGACATTTTTGAAAGCAGCAACGTGATTAATTTGTCAAGTATTGGAATTTTTTTATTTCTTTTTTATCACCCAATACCCGCAACCTCATTTCTTAAGGGAAAGGTGATACAACTCTTTGGGGGTTATGATAAGTAATTTACTCTTGGGAATGAAGTTTACTACCATCTGATATGATCATAGTACTATTTTGTGATGAGGCCTAACCATAGAAATGGTCGCATATGATTACCATTCTCCACGTTGGAGACCCAATTAGTTGAATTAAGAAAAACCCTAATTTTCTATGAAATTGTGATTTATTTTATAACAGTAAAATTGAATTGTTGTATTCGATTTTAGATTAGCTTAACTATTTGCATTTTTTATATATATGAAGAATCTCGAACAACACTATGGTTTTAGATTGACCGGTAAGCATGTCTTTATATATATATATATTATTAACATGGGTGTCCGGGCCAATTTACATGCATCTCGACTAATCCCATGAATTTTAAACTTGAGATCACATAAAAAGTAAATATTTTGATTCCAAACTCTTATCACTGGATCACGTACTAAACCGGTAAGCATGTCTTTTTATTATGGATTTGTAGCATCATTCCCATTGGTCCTTATTCTCTCGTTGCTAAAATAGGAATAATATTAATAAAATACTGCAAACAGAGTAATGGATGCTTCTTTTCTTCTCTTTCAGTTTGATATTTTGTTTTTAAAAATGATTTTGAATTCACATATAGTTACAGGCACTTTGCCTCATCATAAAAATTTGTATATGTACAAGATGGGTTTTTTTCCCAGAAAAAAGCTATATAAACTTGACTACTTCGAAGAATTTTTATGTAAAGTAAATTTCCTAATTTGCATATCCATGGCCATGAGAGGAACTTCAATTTCTCATACGCTCCTACAACTCCACTGTTCCTTCCCTGCACTCTCTACTTTTGCTATCCAGATCTTCCTATTCATGCTTGTAAAGTACTGGAAGAAATGCAAAACCTCAAAGCTCCCTCTTATAGGGAACTTGCACCAGTTGAATGGTGGTCCGTTACCTCATCATCGCACTACAGAATTATCAAAGAAATATGGACCTGCTATGCAACTCAAGTTGGTGAAAAGTTTGCGGTCGTTGTATCATCACCTGAAGCAGCAAAAGAGGTTTTTAAAGACAAAAGAACCCAATTTTGCTCAAAGACATGCAGTTCTGGCAGTTGAACTAGTTTCATACGATGATGCTACTAGCCTTGAATTCTCTGTCATTGATTAATGAAGCTATACGGGTTTCTGGGGGCTTTAACTTGTCTGATCTGTACCCATCATCCCTTAAATTCTAATTTAAGGGATGATGGGTACAGATCAGTCAATGTGTGTGCTTCTATACATATTCGAATGCGTTTGAATTTATTTAATTTTTTTTATCTAATTTTGGTCCTTATTATTTTAAGTGATATTTTTTTTAATTATTTTTCTTAATTTATAAGAAAAGAAACAGGTAGGGAGGCCATTCATCAAGCAAGGAAGATCTAATGGATGTGCTTTTAAACCTAGAAGAGTCTAGTAACCTTGACTTCCAAATCGCAGCCAACATTAAAAGTGGCATGAACATACATCTAGCACCTGGCCATGGTAGAAATCATCACTGACCATCGATAGCATATGCAGATGTTGTTGCCACATCATATTCCCATGGAAATAATGCTAAACTCTTCCTAAATATTATTGATAAACATGAATAAACACTATAAAACACAGTGCATTGAAAACTAACTCTTTAGAAACAATGTGTACTGTACATCACAAATTCTCAATAATCTGTAACAAATTCAAGCACCTAAATTGTAAGAAATACAGAGCATTTCGAGGAGGGAATACAAGGCACCAAAAGACTCGTATGGTTGGCAGGCCACAGAGTACAGTGACTTCTGAAAAATTCAGATTACAGCATCTTCTGATATAGATCCAACCTAAATATATAAAAAGAAGCTCAAGGAAAGATTGGACCATAAATTACGGTGATAGCACTCAATGTGTTGCTGACTCCATAAAATACACACGCAAAAAGATTCTGAGCATGTTAGCAATTTAGTCCATGGAACTAAAATTCAGTTCAGCCCATTCCAGGAAATGTTTGCTGCAGGGAGTGATACCACGGTAACAACCATAGAATGGGCAATGTCAGAGTTGCTGAGTGGCCCTGGAGGATTGGATAGGGCACAAACTGAGGTGTAACAAGTCTTCGAAGGAGAAAACTAGAAGAGTCGAACACTTGGAAACCAAATTATCAGAGATCAGTTGTCAAAAAACCTCTTCAGGTTACACCCTCTAGTCCCCTTACTTCCACGAGAGGTAACAGAAAACCAATGGGCATATGATATCAGAGAGAAACAGAACGATTATAATGTGTGGGCAATAAGTAGAGATCCACAACAAGGCATTGATGCAAATTCCTTTCAACCAGAGGCTCCTCAGTTGTTCCATCAGTTAGAAGGGACCAACTTTAAATATCTTCTATCGAAGCAGGAAAGAAGATATGTCCAGGAATATTTTCCATTCCAAATATTGAACTTCCACTTGGTCAGCGCTATGCCAGTTCGGCTGGAAACTGGCAAATAGGGAAAGAGTAGAACAGTTTGATGTGACATGGATCCTTAGACTGTTATTTGGAGCAGCACTAAATTCTGCTTCATTTCCACCCCTTGCATTCCTTACCTCACTGATTAATTGTAAATAGGATCAAATCTGGTTGTAAGGACTTTTAAGCTACTATCCACCACTGTCAAAGTTAATCTCAACCATTAGAAAATTATGGCTACAATTCAGGCTCAGGGTTGTTCCTAAAATAAGAAGTTGCTTCTCTGGTTTCCTTTTGTATTTCAGTTTCCTTGAGGCTCTAGTCAACATCTCATAAAGTGATCTATCTTTGGATGAAGCTACTGTAATTTCTATTTATGATTTTATCTTTAATAAATTTTCACCCTGCCTGACTGGAAAATGACGGAGATTTTCTTTCCTTCACTAGAATGAAAACAATTAGTTCAATTTGACTATATCGAGTTTAACTTTTAAGGATGATAGAAGGGCGTGGAAAGAAACAGCAGCAGATGTTATGAACTGGGTTCCACACACTAAACAGTTTTCGCTAAGAAAGATGGAACTCCTATATTAACATAAAAAATAATTTGTCATATCGAGGACCAACGAAGCCAAAACTAAGAAGAAAAGATTTGGCATAATCCAAAACCGGAAAGATGGTTCCATATAATGGAAGATATTTTTAGCATATAATAAAAGAAACAGAAGCATGAGCAAGAATATTTCTTAAACACATGAAGGCATCAACTATGCCCAAGAGTAAAACCATGCACAACTTGTGGTTAGAAATAAACATGAATGTGAAAGTACCTTACAGATGTTTGACAGGAAACTCCTTTAGTCTTTCGCTCACTAAGTAAGAGATGTACTTCCAAATGTCAAACTTGCCTAACCTATAAAATATACAGTCGAAGCACGAGCGTTAACAGCATTATCCAAAGGTTCTGTTCTCTTTCTCTGTCATAGAATTGAAAGGTTCAGCTCTGTCAAAACCTTCTGGAATTAGATGTCTTGCTTCCATCTCATGGCATAACTTCATTGCCAAATTTTCTTTTCCACACTGGCAAAGCCCATCATAAATTTCTAGTAAGGTATTTGAATCAGAAGCCATAGACCTCGCAAACATATCCATCAGGACATTGAATGCTCCTTCAAAATCCTCATTCTTGACAAAGGCAGATGTCAACATCTTGAAAGTTTGCTCATTTGGATGACAACCACTCCTTACCATGCTTTTGTACAGCTGAAAAGCACGGTCAGAGTTCTTCCTTGCACACTGTCCACTAATGAGAGCAGAATAGGTCGAAGCATTGGGGACTAAATTCTCTTTATCAAGTTCTTTAACAAGAAATGCAGCTTTCTTAGTCTTACCCTCTTTGCATAGCCCCAAAATCAAAGCATTATAAGTCAATATGTCAGCCTTAACTCCATTTCTCATCATTTCTTCATAAACCTTACCAGCCATATTGCTATTACCCACTTGACCATATCCATTTATCAAAGTATTGTAAGTCACAGTATTAGGAGTGACATTCATAACTTTCATCTCACTAAAAATTCTATTTGCTTCATGCAGTTTCCTTTCCTTGCAAAACCCATGAATCAAAGAGTTAAAAGTAACCACATTCGGTTCCAAACCATTCTTCCCCATCAAGTTCTTAAGCTTGGTAGCTATGCTCAAAAGACCCTTATTGCAATGCCCTGCAATCAGAGTATTGTAAGACACAACATTAGGAGTAATTCCCACACTCTCCATCTCCCTAAGCACTTCAACAGCCTTTTCAAGTTTCCCAGACTTGCAAAGGGCAGACAAAACCAGGTTGAAAGTGTATGAATTCGGCGATATCCTACACCGACGCATTTCTCTATAAAACGTCAAAGCAATATCCACCCTATGAAAATCAAGCAAGGAACTCAAATATGCATTGCAAGACTCAACAGTAGGCAAGAAACCATAATCTTTCATTCGAGAAAAAACATCAGTTGCATTCCTAAACTTGTTCATATGAGCATAAGTCTTAAACAACGAGTCAAAAACCCGCGGCGAAGAATCGCACATTCGATACGAAAAAAGAAGGGTATCAAACAACTTACCAGGCAAATTAATGGAACGGGAAGCAAGAAGGGTTCTGATAATGGATTGTGCTGACTTGAACTTGCTCTTTTTGGTAAGAATGTGGAGAATAATGGAATGGGTTTCGAGAGTAAGGGATATGGGGTTAAGAGTTTTGAGAGAATTGAAGAGCTCAAGGGAAAGAACATGATCTTTCTGGATCTTTAGAAGAATATGGTTAACTCTAAAGGGAGTAAAATGGGTGGATAATTTGTTGAGCTTATCCCAATCAGAGTGAATAAGGTGACTATGTACAACGTTAACAAAATCAAGGTCTTGTCCTTTGGGTTCAGGGATTGTTCTGTGTGGGATTGGATTGTTCCGATTGAAAGTTGAAAATCGACGGAGATGTAAACAAGTTGTCATGCTTTCAAGGACTTTGGTTTGTCAAGGAAGGAAGAAGGGATAGAGGGCAGTCTCAGCCAGTCGGTCTCGGTGAAGGAGGGAAAAAGATTGTGAGTGAGCGAGATAGGAGAAGGAAAATCGAATTTTTTTATTAAAAAAAAACACTGATTTTTGAAAATTTATTTTTTTATGTGATTGCTTTATTTAAATTATAAGTGTGGTTAAAATTATACTTTAAATTGCTTCTTTATTATAAACATGTAAATAATATTTGATTAAAATTATAGTTGAATATGAAATAACTAAATAAAACATTAATTTTTTCAATGCATGACATTGAATAATTAATACATATTTATGATTAACTATTTGTAAAGTTAAAAATCTTATAGTTCTCCCATCAAACTTGAAGAAATTCCATCTCGAACATAAGCTATATATGAAGTTTCATTACCTCCATATATTTATGATCGTGGAAGAACATCACGTAAAAAAATCCTAAGACATAAATTAGGATGACGTTCAAATACATTAAAAGCAGCATCTTGTACAGACTTCCTTCTTATGTAGTTATGAAGAGCCATTGATGCAGCAACAATCTGCACTAGTGTCTTACACGGAAATACTAGCATGTTCTACAAAATTCTCCATCATTTTTTCCACACCCTAAACGTTCGCTTAATTACAAATCAAACTGAGGAATGAACTCGATTGAACAACTCCCGACTTCTTGGCTGACCTCGACAATGAAATTCTGGAATATGATCAACTCCTCCCAACTTCTTGGTTGACCTCGACAATGAAATTCTGGAATATGATATCTTTCACCTTTATATGGACCCAAAAATCCATATTCACTTAGATAACTGGAGTCATCAACGTAATATTTTTCTACATTCACCCAAGACATTTAAAACAAAAAATATTTTGTACGATGCGACCAAAAATTAAATAAATGAAAATTCTAAAAGAAGCTTTGTTGTTCTATCTAAAATACCTTTTGGTGGTTTTGAAAATTTGATATTTAGATTATAGATGGCTTCATGAAAAATTCTTGAATCATGTGCGCTACCTTCCTATCCAGCCCAAATAATAGTAAATTGCATGTTAAAACTACATGTTACCATAATGTTCTGCGTTGGTACTCCTTTCCTTCTAAAAAATAGTATTTGATTTTCATGAGACACAAGCACACACATGTTCCATCGATTGCTCCTGCACAATTCTAAAAACAATATTTGAAAAACATTAATTGTAAATGAATTACCAAATGGATTATATGATGAAAGTGGAAAGATAAATATATTCACTTTTTAATAATCTTATATGTTACCTTAAACTGAGGCATATATCTCAGGTTCATAGCGATTTCTCGTGGTGTTGTCAAAAAATATGGATCAACTGGTTTTATTATGTCAACTGGTAGCAAACACACAGCTTTAGAACCTCCTTGATGGATTCAGTCCATACTGTGTTTCTAAATCAAAATAAAGAATCTAGATGTCGTTGCATCCATCCTAAACATATTTACACAACGTATACAATGCCCATTTAAAATTTCATTCAACCACTGCATTCCTATGTTGTACAAAATCATACAAGGTTGCTTATAGATGTAGTTATTGTAATACAATGTAAGTCCGTCTGCTATGCACAATATTAGTTTACGAAGATCAAATTCTCTGTGCCAAAATGAATCGTCAGCATCATCGTTGTCATCATCTATGTTATTATCGTCATTGTCACCATCATTATCTGAATTTCTATCATCAATAACACCATAACTATAACTGATATGACTACTACTATTCTTACTAGCGTAGCCATGTGAAACATATTGAACGACATTGTTCATGACATTTTCATACCCTCTTTCAAAAAGGCTATTAAACCAATTTACATCCATATCTACAATTTTAATTAAATAATTATTAACAAAGAACAACATATTAATTGTTTTATTAATGTAGATGTGTTGCAAGCTTATATGCAAACCTCAACAAATCACATTACTTTTATAGAAAATATAATTTTTATTATCCTATTAATCCATTTATTTTTTTAAAAAAAAAAATTAAACACTTCATACATTATTCCATTCAATTTCATTAATTTATCATACTCTTTTGTTTTAAATAAAAGCCATCTCATCCTAAAATATATTAAACAATTAATATATATCTGACAAGAAATTTGTAATTGATTATATTAATACATATATTATTTATGTTGAAAGTAACAACAATGTCATTAACAAATTAGGTCTAACATAAAACATGAATATACAATGAAAGAAAGATAACTTATTACTTTATGAGATGTAAGCTGATATATTTTAATAAAAATGCATTAAAAGAGTCATAACAGATTAGTCATTCCATAAATGTTTTTAAAAGTGATGTATTCAACTTTATTAAAATGGTGAATTATATAAGGTGGAAAAGAGTGACCCGTGAACTACACAATACAAGCACACTCTACCAAACATTCAAACCTAATTTTTTCTCCTAAAAGTCTTATGGTCAACATGCTATAATGAATAACAACATAAAGGCATATTTAGGAGTTATTGAAAAAATGAAGAAAATGTTGGTTATAGAGCACACAACTACAAGTCTTTATCAGCAACATAACAAACACACAAAACACATGAAAAAAACATGGTATATCCTTCCGAAGACAACAATAAAAAACTAGCAGCAAGAAGCACAAATAAAGCTCCATGTCATCAACACCTTAACCATCCAAAGAAAGCAACAACATAAAAGACATCAGCATAAACAGTCCAATATCTACAATAAAAGTTATGTGTCAATCTGTTTCTCACAGACATTCAATAAAGACACAAAGCAACCATATTGTAAAAACAAAGGTTCACGCACTGGACATTAGTTTCATAAATTTTTCTTAAAATGAACAGAATGTTAGATCTGGACATACAATACATCTAAAATTAATACAAAGTTATCTATAATTGAAGTGCCCTTCAAAGATTGAGACATACCTCATGGTTTGAGGTTTGATCTCCTTTGAAACATTAGTTTTAGTCATTAAAGTTTTCTTTCTATAGTTCTTAACGTTGCCCACATTTCTCTCCTACTTCTAACCATGAATATTTAGTAGCAAAACAATAAAATTCACTCCAAAAAGCAACTTTATCTATGGAGTGAAACACCGCTATCACTTCTTCAATGTTGCACCATTTCCTATCTATAAAACCAGATGTGCAGTCACTTCTTGTAGAGAAACTGTCAATCAATTTATCTAAGCACAAAAAAAGTTGTGCTCCCATTCCAGAATCTCTTTTAGTTTTAACACTCTTACTGGAACAATTTTGAGTGGCTTTTCTCTTTCCACTACTACTAGGGTTATTAGTACTAACACTAACATTAACACCAACAACCATATTGCTGACATGTCAACAAAGTTTGGTATACTATCTTTCTTGGAATCTTCATTACCTTCTTCTAGGTTAACATCTTCATTAGATGTATTTTTGGTCTCATCACCCACCTCAAAATCACCCAAAATCATTCCTTGAGAAGGTGCCCAAACAAACTTATTGGAAGCCACAATATTTGTAAATATGATATCATATTTACCATAAAAATCTGGCTTGATATCGAAATGCTTAAATTTCTTAGCTCTATGTATTTCCTATAATTAAAAGAAAACATTACTTAAAATGAATATGA
>Ga0325401_1005167_pt1 | contig 12438 bp, 8 predicted proteins | sample PopdelMetagenome_FD_205666 | JGI IMG/M metagenome (GOLD analysis project Ga0325401, IMG submission 205666) | Populus deltoides microbial communities from Bellville, Georgia, United States - Xylem-PdKOR-R2 | ecosystem: Host-associated > Plants > Phyllosphere > Stem > Wood/Secondary xylem | place...
ATTTACAATAATTAGTTCCTTATTAATAATATAATTAATTAATCAAAACTAAATTACTCTGTGCAACGATACATTAGGCTGTTGAATTTCAGAATGGATAAGCAGAGGCAGTTTTCTGGTGGATTTGCACAGAACCCAAGGGCCAAAGTACTTTCTCTCACCATCATGAATAACTTTGACACCCCCAATATAAAATTCCAATAATGTCCTTAGAAAAATAGAGTAATATTGCTGGTTGAGAGAAGACGTTCGAGGTATGGCTTTCACATGCTCGTTGAGCATGATATTGTCTTTAATGTTATATTTTATGGTATGTTCGGAATTTCTTAACTGAAATTAATTCAGAAGTTTCAGTAAAATTTTATACTTGACATTATTTTGATACGTTAATATTTGAATTTCAAATCTTTAAAAATACTATAAAAATCAATTAGAAGTCAATCCCTTTAATATTTTTTTTTTAAAATACATATCTAATTTAAAAAAAAAATTTGAAGAAATAAAATAGAGATAATAAAGGTGATACAGGAAAAAAAATGAATTGAATTATATTTTTTACAAACATAATTTTAATCACTGTAATTAAATTGAATTACAATAAACAACTGTCCCGAATAAGCCCACAAGAAAAACAGATACATTTCCTTCATGGAGAACGAGCTACTGCCTCCCTCCATTATGACAATTGACAGAGGCACATGAGCCAGCCAGCCATAGTTGTCACATGTGACATGTTTTTCTGAAACACACCAGAAAGGGAAAGCCAGATTAGTATACTGGCATAGAAGATGGAACTTGAAATCATGGAGGCAGGCAAGCATCAAACGTGTTTTTGCAAAATCAACCACCTCCTGATACATTTATTAAACATTTTTGCAAAATTGACAGTTCAAGGTGCCAAATACATCCTCCACACACACACAAAAAAGAGAAGAAAAAAAAGCAGCAGGAAAATGGGTTCGAGCCCACAATTTTTTAAAAGTAAGAGCATGAAATGGCATCATCACTGTGCCTTCCTTCCGGCACAGAACTTCACAAATCAGGCAATAACTCTAGAGACCAGATGCATTTACTGCCCAAGCCAGGTTTTTCTGGCTTCACCCCATTAGTCAGAGTAGTGTGCTTCTTTGACCCAAGAGGTCATAGCTGGTCGGTCCCTATCTCCTTCCTCCATTCTCTTCTCCCCCTTGCATGGTTGCTTGTTAGGTATCCTCTGCTCCATATCCAACCCCAGATTCTCTCCCCCCCACACCGCTAGCACAAACACGCTCGATAAAACCCCAAAGAGAGACAAGCAAGTAAGCAAAACCCCACATCGAAAAGCCTTCCATGCCACGTGACCCTGTGTACCAAAGCTTGGAAACTTTAAGACATTTTTATCCGCTTGGGGCAATCACCCGAATCAGAACACCTGTTCTGCTCTATCTTTCTCTTGATTGCTACGTGTCATACACGCTCCAAAAGTGGGTGCTTAAATCCAATTACAAATCTAAAATAAGAATCTTGTCTGAATCCTCCAGCTAGACATGCCTGTAGTTTATATAACACAAATCCCAAACGTGTCCTTGAACTCTCTCTCCCTCTCTCCGTGACTCATGACCTCCACTATTTCACTGTCTTCTCTGCTCCTTCAAGTACACCCATTTCCCCGCTCAAGTTTCTCTCCTTCACACTTCAACACAGAGAAAAACTAGAAAGTTGGGGTCTTTAGTGGTCAATAGCAATGAAAGGAGAACGGAAGATGATGATCAAGTCCAAGATGAAGTGGGTTGGTTTAGTCGGGCTAGTTCTATCGGCTTTTTCCCTGTTTGTACATTTCTTGCTTGCTAGATTCACCGAGGAAGGCATTACTGATTACCAGTCTTCAGTCACGATCTTTTCCTGGAGACCCGTCTTTGAAAATCCTGACTTTGCCGAAAACGTATGCACCACCACCACCACCACTTGTTAACAGTTTCTTAATTGTTTTCTTGTACCGTACTGTTTGTGTTTTTGAGATTTGGTTTTGCTTTGGTGGGTTTTGAGTTGCTTTCTTCCTAGTTTGGCTGGTTTGTGAGCATTTCTTTTCTTTTATCTTTTTTTTGTATCTCAATGCATGCAGCAGTAAGTTTTCATGAGTTTAGGCTTCGTTGTTGAGTGCTTAAAGGTTTTGTGTGGATCTAACTAGAACTTTCATTGAAACCCAGATAATTTTATTTGCTTGTTCCATGGAACTTGACAAATTTTGTCTTCTTGACTTCAGTTTGGATCTGTTTTTTAAGTCCTTTCAATAATATTTGGTTGGTATTGGTGGGATTTCTAGAATTACAGCACGAGGATCATGAAGTCCCTGATTTCTTTTCATGTTTTGTATAATTTTGTCTATTTGTGGTACTTATTGCTTTTAACATGTGGTGCAGAGTCCTTCGTACAGAAGACTATGGGGTCCAGTAAGGCGCCTTGAATCTTTACATCCAGATGCAAATCCCAGAGGATATTATACTGGTTAGCTATCATACCAAGGATTTAGTAATTAACAAGCAATTTTATAACTTACACTAGATTGTCTTGGTGTTTTAATTAAGAATACAATATGAAATCACTGCAATATTATATAGCTAATTGTAGTTTATCTCGGTTTTATAAATCTATGTTTTAAGTATGAAACTTATTTCATTAAAAATTGAATACACAAAATTACTTGTAAAAATTTAAAAAATTAAACACATAAACACTGCAAATTATTACTGATAAAAGGTGCCATTACTTAATTTGCTTCTCAGGGAGATTTGTAGGTTATGCCTAGAAACACAGTTTGAGATCTTTCAAGTTATTGAGGGGATAAACTTTGGAGTAGGTTTCTGTACACTGGAATCAGTTTTATAAACCTAACTGGAACTGGAACTTAAAGAGCTTGTATCATATTGGAGATGTTATTTGTGGAACTTAAATAGCTCAAAATGGAACTGCAACCAAGTTGTGTTCTGTATTTGTTGCTAGACATTGTTGCTAGTCTGAAATTTTATGATAATGGGCATGCTAGGATATGTAAAAAACTTGATTGAAAGACCATGGAAGTTGGATTGCGATTTCTTTTGCAGTTTGGTGTGGATTTGCAATAGAGAAATGGCACAAGTGAAATTTGGCTAACAACCTGTGTGGCGTATGTGACTTGATTGCTTTACCTGGTTGCTTCCATGTACATTTCATTCTTTTGTGATGGCAGTTGGTTCTGTGTTGCTGTATATTGGACTCCCTTTAATATAATATTGAGCTGGCATTTCTTATGATGTTTCTATCCCTGCATAACACATTACCTATCCATTTTTCTTTACATGGTGTTAGAGTTGGATAATGTGGTTCTTCTCATCAGAATGTTTAGTTTTGTGTTCCAAACTTCATTCAATCCGTGAATAATACAAAAGTGGTTGGTGAGGAAACTAGGCAATTGTTGTTCTTAGTGGATACTTTTTTGCTATAATATTTTTTTTGTTCTAGTTTATATCTTATGCAACATGAGTTTCTAACTTTAATATGCATACAACAGATCCCAGATCAGAATCAAATGGGTATGTCTTTGTTAGGATACAAGGTGGATTCCATGAAATAAGAAATTCGGTGAGGGTAAAATGCTCTAGTTGCATTATTTGCTATCGATGTGTAACAAAGTTAATCTGACTTCCAAGTCTTGTTGATTTTCAGATATGTGATGTGGTTGTGATTTCTCGGCTTCTTAATGCTACTTTAGTTATTCCTGAGATCCAATCAACCACTAGGAGCAAAGGAATCAGGTGACTCCTTTTCTGTGATACCCTCATAAAATTTATATCAATGGCAAAATTAATTTAACCCTTAATAATTCTTTGTCTTACAATTTATGAAATGTTCACTGCAGCTCCCAGTTCAAGAGTTTTGCGTACCTTTATAATGAGGATAACTTCATGGCAGCTTTAGTGAAAGATGTTAAAGTTGTGAAAACCCTTCCGCAAAATCTTAAAGATGCCAGGAGGCTAAAAAAGATCCCATCATTCAGAGTGCCTAATTCAGCTTCGCCATATTTTTATTTGCATCATGTTCTCCCAGTACTTAATAAGCATGTGGTGGTCGAACTAGTTGTTTCCGATGGGGGGTGCTTGCAGGTAGTTGATTTTCAACCATTGTTTTGCTATAGGTGTAGACATGTAGGTATTTCTAAACCAGATATTCAGAAATCTTGTATAGATTTATTCATACTCTATTTTGTTTCATTTTAGATAGTTTTACATGATTCATATATATTTTTTTTAACTTATTTCTTTCCTTTTCAACTCCTGCCTTTTCCATCTATTTTGGAGTAGCTCATTGTATTCTCACACTGGCATCTTACCTATACTCGATTCCTTTGGGCATTCTTGTACTTAAGCATGCAATTGTGTCACCCAAAGTTTAGACGTGATGTGCTTTTTTATGACTTGATACTGTCTCTCTCTCTCTCTGCTTTTGTAATTCAAAGTAATGCTCTGGTGTTTTTGTTTCGTTTTACCCTTGAAGGAATGAAACTTGACCTATCTTTATGTGAACACGGTTTTAAGTTTGCTTTTTCATAATGATGTGATTGATTTTTTTTATATCCTAGTCATGTCTCCCTTTTGTTTGTCCTTAGTAACAATCTTCTCCGCAACTATTGTTTACTGGTGAGATATTTTGTAATCCTTCTGGTTTTGAGAAATTGTGACCCAGATTTTCTTTTCCGAATTTGATGCCATCTTTCTGTCACATCACGAGGTTAGGAATAACAACCATCTTTCTGGTCCTGATGTAGGCTATCCTTCCACCCCAACTTGAAGAATATCAAAGGCTGAGGTGTAGAGTTGCTTTTCATGCCTTACGGTTTAGGCAAGAGGTCCAGGAACTAGCAACTAAAATGTTGCAGAGGTCAATGATTGCTCATCATTTAATTGAAGGATTTATTGTAATATTCTGTTTGTGATTTCTGAACTGCCAAGTTATTTCAGGTTACGGGCTCCTGGCCAACCATATATAGCCTTTGATCCTGGTTTGACAAGAGATGCCTTAGCATACTATGGCTGTGCTGAGCTATTCCAGGTACCCGCACCAATTCCAGAATTCATGATTGATTTTGATTTTGGAACCTTTGAACAGCAAAGCTTATTACCTAGCATTTGATTGTGTTGTGTCTTGGAGCTCTTCCCAAGGATGTGCACAATGAACTTATTCAGCACAAACGAGCTTGGATGAAGAAACGTGGGATTGTTAAGGGGAAGCTTTCTGTAAATTCAGCTGAACAACGTCTCAATGGTTCATGTCCATTAATGCCAGAAGAGGTAAGAGTTTGTGCTTATCAAATTTTGTCTTGTTTAGTGATTCATGCATGGGAAATGTGCTTCGGATTCCCTCCAAATCTCCATTTTAGGTAGCTTAATTTTTCTATTTTTTGTCCCTGGGAATGTTTTAAGAATGTAGAGCAAGACACTGCATTTCGAGGCTATTTCTGCCACTTAACCAGCACAGGGAGTGGGGTTATCTCCAGATTTAACTTTTAAATAAGGATCAGCCTTTCATTGCATTGCATTGCATTTTATGGTTCTCAATGACTGGGTGATGAACAAGCTTATGACAATGGTCCCAATACCAAAAAATAGCTGTTCAAGTCAACTCTTTCACTTTATTAAACAGGAAAGGATATCATATAAAAAGCAAGTTTTTAAAGATGCTAAGTGCTACTTTGGTCTAAATTAATTGGTTTTCTACAGGTTGGCATTCTTCTACGTGCATATGGATATCCATGGGACACTATTTTATATGTCTCTGGGGGAGAAGTTTTTGGAGGCCAGCGGACACTGACTCCTCTTCATGCTATGTTTGAAAATATTGTTGATAGAACTTCTCTCAGTGCTGCGTGGGAGCTCAATAGAATTTATGGTCGTGAAGTGAACCTTGTTGGCACTAAATTAAGGGCTCCACCTTCTGTAGTGCAAGAAAAAAAGCATGAAGTATGGAAAAATGAAGGCCCACGTCCCCGTCCACTTCCACCCCCTCCAGCTAGGCCTAAATATCCATACAACATTGAAGGTTGGTGGGGTTGGGTGGCTGAGAGTGATTACGAGCCTGAGAGTACAGTAATGGAGTTAAGGACTAATGCCCATAAACTATTATGGGAAGCAATTGACTATTTAATTTGTGTAGAAGCTGATGTTTTCATCCCTGGATTCGATCGTGATGGGAAAGGACGTCCAAATTTCGCCAGCTTGGTAATGGGGCATAGGCTTTATCAATCAGCTGCATCTAAAACATTCCAGCCAAACAGGTAATCATCTCTTTCAACAGAAATGCGCTTGCTTGTGAATAATTTAACTATTGATGTAATTTAGAATTGCAAAAAGTATTTTCATGGAAAACACTTTATCCTCAAACACACCCGCACACCTCAAATAATGGGAGTCCCGTATCTTCTCTGGCCTCTTTTCATGTTATCTTAAATGACCACCTAGTTTCTTGTATTGTGATTAACTGAATAAGGTCGTTTGTATAGTCTCCTTTTCCAACTAATTCTTGTTAGATGGACCATTTGCCTTTAGATTTTGGCTATAAGCACTTCATGCATCTTTATCTAAGCTTGTGCTTATAAAATTCATTTCCTCATTCAGTTTGCATAAATCGAAGTGGAGATGCACTCCAGCATATAGAATCCATACAAGCAAGCATGATATCCAATTCATGCATCCTTGTGAAGTAATCTCCACTAAATTAAGAATCTTCATTTTCCTTTTTCTTTCTTTTAACACGGGTTATTTTTCTCTCTCTGTTACCACAGAAAGGAAGTTGTAAAGCTTTTAGAAGAAAACCGTGAACACCTATACCAAGCAAATCATACCTGGCTGACATCAACACGCAGCCATCTTAGAAGAAGTTTAATTGATGGAGTAATAAGAGCATCCACAGAATCAAAGCCATTGTCATTTCTCTCCCATCCAGTCCCAGAATGTTCTTGCTTGAGATCTGATCTTACCAAATCAAGCCCTTCTACTTGGGCACCAGTGGAGGCTGCCCTAGGAGTTATGCATCACTGCCCTATGTGGATGGATATTGGGATAAAAACAAAATTGAAGGAAAAAGAAATTGAAGAGGATCCTGATGAAGATATTTCCTCATCTTCTGGACTGTTTTTCAGGAATAGTGGTGGAAATCATGAGAGTGGAGGTGGGGAATTGATCAAAGAAGAGTCTCAACTAGATGATCAAGAAGAACTGGAGGGCGCAGACTGAAAAGAGCCCATGAGATGTGCTAGTGGTCTCTTTGAGTGCCTTTGACACCGTCTCCTACCACGCTGTTCTGCATGCATGGGGTATTGATTTTTGCTAACTTGGAGGAAGGTTGTAAAGAGCAATTGTTGGCTTCTGTCTTGATGGGAGAGGGGAAGAACCTGATGGCTTGAGCTCTTAAGCTCAACTGCAGATACATATGCTCAGGTTGAAGCCCTTTTACATCTACATATACTGTTGCAAGCTACTCAAGCTCCTTTGGGAAAAATTCAGCCTTTATATTGCAACCGGCAAATCAATTTTGATGTGGATAGCTTGCTTCTGATGGATAATCCAGAAGCAGACCCATCTTAGGGAGCTCCTATATTCCTAGGCATGTTAATGTAAACATATTTGATAGCAGAACAGCACATATATAGAATCCATGGCTATAGCCATTCCGGTGGCATTTCTGCTCCTCTGGTCTGGCCTCTCTGTGTAATATATGCGCTCATGCCAAGTAATGCTGCTCATGTTTATGGCATCTATCTATTTTTGTCTGGTTTCAGCTTTTATTATATGCTACTGTACTGTGCTATGATTTCAGCTCACAGCTTTAGATTTTAAGCAATAACAAGGGGTATATTTTTTACATTTATATTTGATATCTTATTCATATAATAAAAAATTTAGATATTTATATTTTATTTTTTTAGATTCCAGTTTTCATATGAATACCTGAGCAATTATCCGGCTATTATATGTTATTAAATATATATATATATATATTCAGAGTTATTAAATATATATATATATATATATAATAACTCTGAAAAAAATTAGATTTTATTTATTCTATCCATAATTTCCATTAAAATATGTTATTTGTATTTTTATGAAAAAACCCAATTTAAAAATAAATAGATTTGGTGCGCCGGCGACAAAAAGCCGTGCAACAGAGGAAAGCTATCAAGAAAGGTTTGTCGTCGGAAAAAAAAAGTAGTTTCTAAAAATAATTATTTACACTATCATCATATGTTCGAAAGTTGGGAAATGTGCAGGGACTAGTTAGTTAGACCAAAACAATTCTCCACGTAAAGAAATGAATATATAAGCATTTTCAACGTGCTTTTTAACGTAAAGAAAAAAAAAATTATAAATAAAAAGCCAATACATATATTTAATTAAATAAATAAAGAATTATATACACCAATAAATAAAAAAATTGCTAAAAATAACTAAAGATTAAAATAAAAAGTTAGGAGATAAATATAAATAAAAATATTTAATCTCACAAATAAGTCATGATCGAGTTGTGATTATTAACTTTTTTTTTAGAATCAATTTTTATTTGATCAAACAATAATAAAAATAGATATGTATGAGAAAGAGATTGAATGAAATCAAAGGGAAAAAATATCATATAGGTTTGCACAAAAAGATCGTCTACTAATATTAAAAAAAAAAATATTATAATCTTATCAGAAAAACAAGTAAAACCTATACATATTTTATTAAAACAAACATATTTTTTAAATTTGATTTATTTTAATACCACTAGGCCAGACATCTCACACACACATTTAATTAATCTATTTCAATATATATATATATTAAAAAAAGGATGCTTAGGTTTGATGAGAATCAACAAGCATCATCAAATGACCCATTAGAAGTACTAATTGGTCCTATTACAAGGTTTAAAACTAAAAATATATAAAAAAATTTAATGGGCTAAATCAAGATATTTGAGTTAAAAAGTTGCAAATCTAACAAACTAAACCTTTATGTGTGTTTTGGATCTTATATGAACTTACATGTGAAATTTTGTTTTGTTGCAATTCTATTTGAGCTGTAAATTAAACATCTCAAGATTACCATATATATATATATATATATATATATATGTGGTAAGATCAGCAACTCATTCAACTTAAAGAAAACAACGTGTTTGAGGTCAGATTTTAAATTTTCTAGCAAACAAGAAAAGTAAAAAAATTATTGTTTTCCATTTGATTTGTGGATTTTGACGAGGCAATGCTTTAATTACATGTGAAATCCTTAGTTTGAAAGGATTCCTTACTTTTCAAGAAAATCAGTTAGGTAATAATCTTTATTTTGAAAGTATTCCTTATGGAGCAACAATTCTTATTATTCAAGGATATTAGAGGCGGTTTTGGAGCTTTTTTTTCTTCTAATATGCAATTTTACGCTAACAAACATATTTTTTAATAAATTGTTTGATCGGACTGAATTTTATCAGAACATTCTAGATGCCTTGTTTTATTCAGGGTTAAATTTTATAGTGTTCAGAGTTCAAGAAAGCCTTGCAATAAAACCTATAAATACTATGCGAGAATTGCATTATTTTCCTAGTTAGTTAGGGTTCTTAGGGTTATTTTTTATATTTTATTTAGAACTTTTTTGTTATTATTTTAGCATTTTTTAGGATATTTTTCCTTGTATAAAAAGGATTATATATATATATATATATATATATATATATATATATATAAAAGAGAGAGAGAGAGAGAGAGAGAGACTCAGTTATTCAGAAATAATATTGTGTATGTATGAGACTTTGCTCATACTCTTGGTTCATTCTTATACTTTCATTTCTTAATTCTTCATTATCAATAGGTTAGGGTTCTTTCATCCAATAACCTCGGTTTCTTAGTTCAGGTAATCATTGGGTCAGGTTTGTTAAATAATATTTATTTAGTCTTATTTATTAAGGGTAGAATAATATTTTCAGTTTAACCTATATATAATTTCTTTGTATTTAGGTTAACTTAAGCACTCATAATAAACAGATTATTGAGAATTCTAGCCTCCTTTTATGTTTGATTTGAATTACTTTAACATGGTATCAGAGCCTGGTTGGTCGAACCCTTGACTTGCTAATTTTATAGAACTCGCTGCCCCTGTAGAAATCATGTTCACTAATGTCAGAGCCACTGTTGGTATCCAAATCGTTATCATCATCTAATTCATTCCCAGTAGGATGTTCCAGCACACTCAATGTGTTTCTTTGAAGCTTAACTTTATATCCATTTTCAAAACATCAGACATGAGTTGTTTGACCAATTAAAAGATGGAGGATGAAGATCATGTTTTGTGCTTGCGGTTGAAGAATTAATATCTGAACCTTTATTTTGGATTTATCAATTTCTACAATTTGGTATTTGCGTTCAGTTTCTGTAATTTTTTTGGAGTGATATTTTGTCTTCCGCTTCTGCAAAATCTGGTATTTCAACTTTCCTTTAGCTTCTGCAATTTGATATTTTTGTTCTGTCTCTATAATTGTTTTGGTATTTCGTCTTCTCTTCAGTTTCTGCAATTAAGTATTTGCGTTCAGTTTCTGCAAATTTTTTTTGGAGTGATATTTTGTCTTCCGCTTCTGCAAAATCTGGTATCTTGACTTTCCATCTGCTTCTGCAATTTGGTATTTATGTTTTGTCTTTGCAATTATTTTGGTATTTCATCTTCTCTTCAGTTTCTGCAATTTGGTATTTGCGTTCAGTTTCTGTAAATTTTTTTAGTTATATTTTGTCTTCCACTTCTGCAAAATCTGGTATTTCGACTTTTCTTCAGCTTCTGCCATGGCATCTACTACCAAAGAGATTGTTTGGTTACGTTGGTTACTTGCTGATATGAGAGTTTTCTTTTCTCATCCTACTCCTATGGATTGTGACAACCAAAGTTCTATTCAGATTACTCACAACTCGATTTTTCATGAGCGAACTAAGTACATTGAGATCGATTGTCATCTTACTCGTCATCATCTCAAGCACGACACCATTACTTTGCCTTTTGTTCCTTCTTCCTTGCAGATTGCATATTTTCTTACCAAGGTGCATTCCATCTCTCATTTTTGTTTTCTAGTTGGCAAACTTTCGATACTTATAGCTGTCGCATCGTGAGTTTGAGGGGAAATGTTAAATAATATTTATCTAGTCCTATTTATTAAGGGTAGAATAGTATTTTCAGTTTAACTTATATATAATTCCTTTGTATTTAGGTTAACTTAAGCACTCAAAATAAACAGATTATTGAGAATTCTAGCCTCTTTTTATGTTTGATCTGAATTACTTTAACAAGGTTTTCTATCAATTTGATTTTAGCTTTTTTGGGTTATTTCTATCTTGTTTGTGGGCTCAAAGATTCTTACCCTCCATGTTCACATCAAGGTGACATGATAATTGCACTTCTTTTTTTTTTGTGAAAAAAGTAAAGGCAGATGATGCGTCATCTACTTCCTAATTTGTTTTACCACTAGAGAGTGGTCGAAAATAGAGCTGGAGTTTTTTATCCAAAAATCAATTTTAACCTACTTTCACCCCAAAACACCTAATAAACATCCTTAGAATCTTAACAAACTAATAGATTAATTCAAATCATCTCTAAATGTGTCCCAAAATACTAAATCAAGCTAGGTAAAAAATCTTCTCTCAACCCCGATCACTTTTTTCAGGAAAGCAAAGGGCAAAAAAACACCTTTATATAACTCTACTCGTTGAATGGAACCCATTAAGACTAATAATGACTTTTTTCATGGCTAGATTGCGGCCAAACCAATGATTCTCTCTCTCCTTTGCTTGAATACGACAACTTTCTCTCATCTCTCAAAGTAGGAATTAAAAAAATATAAAAAATAAAGTTTTATACCAAAATGAGACTTACAAAAACCATAGAGATTGTGGTATAAAAAACATAGGGATTGTGGTAGAAGAAAATGGAAATCAAGGGAACTAAAAAGAAATTTTTGTGCGAATTTTAAATTGTCCAAGCTATTTTGCTCAATTTTACACATTGATCATCAACCTTTTAACTATCTCCCTATAAAAAAATTATAAGAAATTGGTCATTAATTGCATCACAAAATGCATAGTTATAAAATTTAGACTAGCTTAGGAAGTTAACGCGAGACATGTACTAGTTCGGGTTGAAAAGAATGAGATAAATAATTGACCAAGGATGACCTATATTGACTTGTGATTAGATGACTTGGGTTAAAACCTGTTCTCTTTGATGCTTTTTTTAAAAAATATTTTGGGCCAACCCAGGTTGACACTCTTAACTCTGGATCCAGGGCTTGATCAGAGACTCGAGGCTTGGCCTGAGTTAGGTGTTATAAGTATGAAAAAAGAATTCAATTGAAAAGAAAAAAAACAGGAGCATTTTAAAAAACTCAAGTTGACCCTTATGACCGAAGACT
>Ga0325401_1005169_pt1 | contig 12437 bp, 4 predicted proteins | sample PopdelMetagenome_FD_205666 | JGI IMG/M metagenome (GOLD analysis project Ga0325401, IMG submission 205666) | Populus deltoides microbial communities from Bellville, Georgia, United States - Xylem-PdKOR-R2 | ecosystem: Host-associated > Plants > Phyllosphere > Stem > Wood/Secondary xylem | place...
GAAGCTGCAATTTGAAATAGACAATTTTCTTAGCTTAGGGAACTTGATGATGCCATCTCTGGTGAATGTATCTCCTTCTACACTGTAAAATATTTGCTTTAAATTATGAGCATTAAAAATCCGCATCATTTCCAGGTTCAGAAGGCTTGGAGACACAGATACAGGGAAGACATATTCCAGTTTACCACACTCTGATATGATGATAGTTTTTAATTTTGGGAAGCGAGGAGACTCTGGAATTATTTCTCTTTCACCATCCTCTTCTCTGATAATATGCTTCAATTCATGACAATCTCTTATCTCAAGTGTTTCTAGCTGTGGTAGACTTTGAAGAGTTAGAGACATGGAGACAGGGAAGACATATTCCAGTTTACCACACTCTTCTATGATGATAGTTTTTAATTCTGGGAAGCCAGGAGACTCTTGAATTATTTCCCTTTCACCATCCGCTTCTCTGATAATATGCTTCAATTCACCGCATTCACTTATGTAAAGGCTTTCTAGCTGTGGTAGACTCTGAACGAGGGACGGTGTGAAGATAAATGTCAGTTTGTCCAGAGAATCCAAATTCAGATGAGTAAGACTTTGGAGGCTGACATGTCTGGTAGGCCCCTTCCATATGCATTTGAGCTCAGGTAACTGGTACAGCTGTAACCTGGTTAAAGATGATGGAAGCGGCAGCTCCTTCTCCTCACTGCTTCCTTCATAAGGCTCACCTAATTCAAATACCTCTTCCAATGATTTACAGCCCCAAACAATCACCTCCTTTAGATTTTTCAAAGCTCGCAGCAATTTTGCTGGAAATGGAATGCGAACATCCCCACAATCGTCCACTTGTACAGATTCTAATCTTTGTAAGAAGCCGTTTTGCTGCCCATGGACGACCATCTTATCAGAGAACAATATTATATTTTTTCACTCATAAAAACAATTTATATGATGAGACAAAAAAAAAGAAAAAACAGGATTACATACTTTTTAGAGATTACATATTATTGTTTCAGTTTTTTTCTTAATTAGAGATAAGTTAAATAATAATTAGATTTTTGCGAAAAAAGGTTCCTACAACTCCTAATAATTAGTTTCATGTAAAAAATAAAAATAAAAATAGTAACTAATATTTGTATTTTAGCTATAAAGTTAATAAATTTTTAAAGATATTTTAATTGAATTAAATATTTGAACACAAAATAAGCTAATATGATTTCTATGATTAATTGTTGGTATTAAGTTTCTTATATTTATATATGTTTAGATAAAACAAAAAAATAAGCAGTGACGAAGAAAGAATAGATCTAACAGATAATATAAATTACGTAAACCATGAGGCAGTTAAATCTAACAGATAATATATTTTAAATGAGGCAGTTAAATCTAACAGATAATATGTTCTTCCATATGATTAATTTTTAATAACGCAGACAACAATGAGGCAGTTAAGTTTCTTATATTTATATATGTTTAGATAAAAAAACAAATCATAAAAAAATAAAAATAAGCATTTATCAATTACTTTACTTTTAGAAATTGGGAGGAAGAAAGAATAAATTATCGCAATTGACAATTTAAATTAGTGGAGAAATATAAATTACGTACTTGTAGCTGTGCCAACCAATTACCCACTTCTTCGTGGCCTTCAATGGTTAATTCTTGTAAAGTCAATTGAGCATCAAAATTCCTTGGACCTAAAAAGCTGTAATTTGATCTGAGCCGAAGAGACAATTCTCTTAGTTGAGGGAACTTGATGATGCCATCTCTGTTATGAGACAAAGAGACATATTCCAGTTTACCACAGTCTTGTATGAAGAGAGTTTTTAATTCTGGGAAGTAAGGAGACTCTGGAATTATTTCCCTTTCACCATCCTCTTCTCTGATAATATGCTTCAATTCACCGCAATCTCTTATGGAAAGTCTTTCTAGCTTTTGCAGACTTTGAGCGAGTGACGGTGTGAAGATAAATGTCAGTTTGTTAAGAGACTCCAAATTCAGACGATTAAGACTTTGGAGGCTGACATGTCTGGTGGGCCCCTTCCATATGCATTTGAGCTCAGGTAAGTGGTACAGCTGTAACTTGGTTAAAGATGACAGCAGCGGCAGCTCCTTCTCCTCACCCAATTCAAATACCTCTTCCAATGATTTACAGCTGTCAACAATCACCTCCTTTAGATTTTTTAAACCTTCCCGCAATCTTGCTGGAAACAGAGTGAAAACATCCCCACAACTGCTCACTTTTACAAATTCTAATTTATGTAAAAACAATTGCTCAAATATCTTCGCATTTAAGGATGTACCACCCACAATTAAGGAGGTTGGGTATCGATCCCTAAACATTCTAGGATATGCATAAGCATTCCCTAATATTATATGATATTTGCGCAAGCTATCTGGAAAAACAAAATCTCTGGGAATGCATTCAACCTTCGGTATCCTCAATGATAATACGGCTAATTGAGGCAACGAATTTAGTTCTTTTAGGCTTGCATTCATTCCTCCTGTGCTGTCACATCCAACAACATCCCATCCATCAAAGCTGTCTTTCCCGATCAACAATTCTTCTAACTTCTTCAACCTTCCAATCAAATTCACAGGGATCCTTCTTAGCCTTCGACAACCTGTCACATCCAGCAACCTTAACTCCTTGAGCTCTCCTATTTCATCAGGTAATTCTTCAATGGATAAGCACCACATAAGACCAAGAATCTCAAGTCCCTGCAGATTTCTCAACCGAATGAGGTCCTTGCATACACAACTGATCAACACCAACGATTGAAGTTTCGTTGAGAGTTCAAGTGATTGCAATGACAAACGCCCTCCCTTCAGAGACAAAACTTCAATTTCTTTCATCCCTTCAAAAAACCTCTCTGGAACATCCAAACCAGAATCCACTTCTAATAACAGAACTTTGAGCTGTGGGCATACCAATCCTTCAGGAAGTTCTGCTAGTTTATTGCCCATTAACGAAATTGTTTTACAACCTTCAAAGCTTTTCTTGCCCATTGGCCACTTCTTCAACCCAATGCCAGCCTTTACCATGAATCCATATTCTTCTGATGATGCTATCTGAATAGCAAAGTCACGAACCAAGTCATGCATTTTCACATGTTCTTCAGTTTCAGTGCCCAACAGCATGCAACAATCTTTGAGGTATTCGATTGCCACAAAAACTCGTTTCCTTGCATCTTCAATGGACTCCGCATCTTGACATAACCCATAGCCAACTGCATATCTCGTCAAGTCCTCGATTGGAATATCATAGTCTTCTGGAAATAAACAGCATAGCACGAAACATGACTTGGTTTCCTTGAACCTCAAATAATCATAGCTCAACTTAAGACATGTATAAGCATTATTTTTTCCGTCAATTTGTTCCATGCGCCCAAATTGAGATTTTTTGAGCTCTTCAAACGCTAATTCCCACTGAATTGCAGATTTATCTCTTAGAGCCCTTCCCACTGTGACAAGTGCTATAGGCAAGCCATGGCATTCTCCCGCAACCCCCCTTGCCACTGTGTTCAAGGTAGAGTCCCCATCACGTAAACCTGCATTGTTTCTGAATAAAGCCAATGCTTCTTTTTCAGGTAAGGGACTTAACAACACTCTTTGCTGGCACACCATTGAAGAACATATGCCTTGAAGACGTGTTGTTAGAAGAATTTTACAACCCCTGTGATCATCACCAAATGGGATCCCTATCTCATTCAAGTCAATATGATTCCAAACATCATCCAGGATTATAAGCATCTTCTCCACTTGCTTCAGTCTCTGCCATAATTGATCAGCTCTAGTACTATTTTCTTCAATTTTCAAACCTAACGTATCTGCCATTCGTTTCTGAATGTCTATGACATCTGGATTCTGCGACATCGTAGCCATCAAAACTTCATCAAAAAGCAGCGACTCTGTGGCTATCCTGCCTACTTTTTTCACCAAGGTGGTTTTACCCACCCCTCCCATGCCGAACAGTCCGATCATATTGACGTTGTCATCTTTGAGAGCTTCAATAATCTGTTCCAAAGCTTCTTCTGACGATTTTGAGGGCGTGAATTCCTTTGATGTTAGAAATTCTATGCGCTGAGGAGGACGTTTGTCGGCCACTTTTGTAAACTTTTCGCTACTTTCTCCAAGTTTTCTGAAAGTCTCCGACTTCTTGGCCAGTGCCTTGCTTAACTTGAATTGTCGCATGCAGTTTGGGCACCAAGTAAAGCATTTGCCATTTTTTCCTATTTCATTTTCCAACGGCTTCGCACCTTCAATTTCGTTGTTTGCTTCTTCCAGCCACTTTTTGACATTTTCGTAAATTTCTTCAGCATTCCTTTCAGCAGCTCTGACAACATCTTGCAGACGATCTTTTGCCGAAACCAGGTTCTCCTTTCTTTCTTTGAATTCTTGAGCAAAATTGTTGAAACAGAACATGTAACGGAACTGCCTTCCTAGTGGTTCCACCATGCGTTCTGCTAGCATAGCTATAATGGATCCACCAGCACTTTCGAGAGCCATTTTCCACAGGTCTGAAAATCAAAGAAATAAGGATACACAGAACGTGAGAGTGAGTCACTACAAGTAAAACAAGCGCAGAGAGAGTGGGAATAGGAATTCATTACCTTAATTTGGGAAAATATGTGCGCACAAGCACTGGTACGATGTGCTCAATGAAATAGCGGGAGGAAGAAAAGGAGAAGGCCTTTAGCTGTGTATGGAATCCAGCTTCAAAAGCAACAAGGCAAGGTATAAGTACAACAATAAAATAGTTTCCATGGATTCTAACTGACTCTTGTGAGTTAAGGCAGTAGTTCCCATTAAAAATGCATTTTGATGACATAATTAAGATAATATAGAGACAGTGACAAACAAATAAAAAAAACTAATGTGTAAAAGTACAGAACGTGAGAGTGAGTCATTGCAAGTAAAAGAGGCGCAGAGAGGATGGGAATAGGAATTTCATTACCTTAACTTGAGAAAATATGTGCGAAAACCACTGGTACTGATTGCTCAATGAAATGGAGAAGGCCTTTAGCTCTGTATGGAATCCAGCTTCAAAAGCAACAACGCAAGGTATAAGCATTTTGATGACATACTTAAGATACTATGCGTAGTAATATAGAGACAGTGACAACGAAATAAAGAAAAATAATGTGTAAAAGAACTCACCTAGCAAAGAAAGAAACGAATGAAAGGTTCGGATAATCCCTTAGACGCCTCCATGGATGATACCAGCTCGCTTCCAACAACAAATATAATTAACCTAAGCTGTGATCGGTCAATGTTTTTTTTAGTTTTCTTCTTTTTTAAAAAAAAAAACAGATCATCAAGGGAAAAGACTTGCAAAGAAGTAGAATTAATGGAACGAACACAACAAAGGATCAAACTCAAGCTATTAAAAACAGATCATCTGTGCCACACACTCAAGTGAGGAGAGAAAAGAAGGAGAAAGAAAGGAAAGGGACAAGGAAGGCAGAAAGTCAGGTCACGTAGGGCCAGACTTGTAGAAAAACTAGAAAGTTTGAAAAGTAGCATTAAAAGAAGAGGATAATATAGTACTATAGTAGTTGTCAGAATCGAAACACGTATAAACAGAGGACAAAAACAGGGAGGGAGGCTGTTTGTTTTTTTAACCGTGTCTGAGTGCTTTTTATAATTATATTTAATTTAAAAAATATTAAATTAATATATTTTTTTAATATTTCTTGTTATTATATATATATATATATTTAATATTTAATAAATTTTTAAATAAAAAATATTTTAAAAAGTATGTGTCACAATACAAAATTATAGTATAAATTAAAGGAAAAAGGAGTTTTATGCTCATTACTATTCACTAGACTTGTAGATATTAATAATAAAGTTTTTGAAAGTTTTCGATCTAGTATTTGAACTTTTTTTTTTTTGCATAATTGAATTTTTTTAAGCTTAATTGCATATTTTTTAAAAGGAAATAGGTTGAATTGAGAAACAGAGAAACTCGGCAAAAATATGTGGTTAAAATCAATCCATTTTTTTTTAAAAAAAACTCCTTAGTTGTTAAGGAAAGATTGGTAGTGGGAACAAATCACCAAAGTCAGCAGCAATGAAGTTCCAGGAAGTGGGCAGCCTTTCTTCTGCTGTTCATGTGGTGTTCTGCTGTTCATGCAGACTAAGAACTCCTATATTTTTAAAATAATATATTTAAAATACAATAATAAAAATGTAATACGCAGCTAATTAATGTATTAAGCAGCTAATTAATGCTGTTGTTCTTTCTTCTTGTTTTGCTATTTTCATTTTATTGTATTTTTTAAAAACATTATGACTGTGAAAGCTAGCCAAACCATGAGATCCAAGCAATTTATGAGGGTTTTTGAGAGTCTAGTTGGTATTGTTTTTTAAAGTATTTTTTATTGGAAAATATATTAAAATAATATTTTTTTTATTTTTTAAAAATTATTTTTAACATTAACGTATCAAAATTATTTAAAAGCACCAAAGAAATATTAATTTGAAGTAAAGAAAAAAACAAAAAAAATTTCAAAAATATTTTTGAAACATAAAAACAAACAGAATGTTAGAAACTAGTGTAGCTATGCCCAATGTACTTTTTATAATCTAACTTTTTTAATATATTTTTTATTTAATTATGCAATATATTCATAGAAAACACTCAAAATAAAATTATAGACAAAATATATATATTTCATCAAAATTCTCTAGTTTGATTCATGTATTTTTCTCAAAAAAAAAAGTTTTTGACGATATAAAAAGTAATAACAACCAGGAAAAGTATCCTAAGAAACTGTAATGATTTGAACTAAAAAAATATTTTTTTATTGAAAACATAAATTTTAATTCATGCATTTTTTTTATTTTTTTTTTTAAAATTTATGAGTAACATTATTTTGCTCAAATGTCCCTAATACATAATTATTTATAAAGTAATGAAAAAATCATAGAATAAAGAATAAAATGATATCTAAGATAAAGGTCATACAAGCCTTCAAAGATAATATATGTACGTGTATAATACAAATTAATAAATTCTAAGTAGCAATATTTAATGCAAGTTTAAGAATAAAAGTTTGCTTTGTGTTTTGTTGTGAGATTAACCATATCAAATTATATATTTAATAATAAATAATCGTGTTGTGTTATGAGTAAAATCAATAAATCTTATATAGAGAATGTTATGCTTTGATCATGTTACATGTTATCTTAATTGAGATAACAAAATGATAAATATTGAGTATATCATGAACTATATGAAGGTATTTGAGCGATCAAGAGAGGATTTCATCATCCTATGTGAATTAGAAAAAATGTTCAATCTATTCTCAAATAGTATTGACCGAGTAATCCTTGGCCAAGGTGGAATGAGATTTAAAAAGGATTTGAAATCTTATTCAAATGATTAATTAGTATTATTTAGAGAATGAACATAATTTAACATGACAAATATGTTTCATGCTTTAATGTTAAATAAGAACATTAGTGATAAAATGATATTAATTACAATGAGAAACCGGTAATTTAAACCACTAATAACTATTCTAATATTTAGGGTATCATGACACGTTACTAGACAATACACATGATCTTCAAATCTTCAATTGTAATTTATTTAATTATAATTATAATTTATATTTGGGCCAATATAATAAATTGTGATGATTTAATTAAGTATAACTTGATTAAAATATATTTTAGAAATTAAGAACTACAATATAATTAACACAAGGATTATATTTCCAGATCTAGAAAAATCAGGTAAGGACTAGTGGTTCATGTGGTTTACCGTTGAAGGACGAACAATTGGACGACTTCTAGTCTGCAACAACCCAATCTTTAAAAAATTATTCAAAACAAAAAATGATCAAATTTTCAGGTAATAAATCCCTAAATAACTCTAGATCTGTTTAACAAGATTATAGAAACTCCTGAATAATTTTATTTTATTACTTCGGCTGCATATAGGCTATTCGGCAAACCCAACACCAACTTCATCGTGAATTTAACATTTCTTTTACATGTTGGGAATTTGGTATTAATTGATGTATTTTTTTAAGTTGAAATAATGCCACACAATCTAGGTTCAAGTGGGTTCATAAATCAAATAGTGGTTGTTATTTGACACTGCAATTGGATGACTCATATTTGATTTATGGAGCTATGCTAAGGGAATCATGCTTGTATCACCATTAATAATAATAATAATAATAATATTTACATATTAACAAGCATCATTTGATTAGTAAGTTTCCAAATTCTATCCACAAATATTATAACCTCTCAAGTATTTTGTTTGTGTTAAAAATGGAGACTTTTTGGTGTTTGTTGTAGCTTGGGTATTCTAATTCTAGTATATTAATATTAAAAATAATTTTTAAAAAATAAAAATATATTATTTTAAAATAAAAAACATGTACTTATTTAAACACTTAAAATAAAAATCTTAAAATCACAGCATGATAAAAGAAGAAAGAAAGGAATGGGATAAAGAAGAAAGAATAAAAAAAAACCCCTAAAATCACGGCATGATCGAAGGAAAAAGAAAAGGATGGGACAAAAGAAGGAAGAAAGTAAGGTCACGTAGGGGACAGTATTGAAGAAAAGCTAAAAGAACTATGTTTGTGAGAAAGAACCAGATAATCCAAGGAACCAATAGATTATCGCCACATGTTCAACCTTATCTCCACATGTTCAACCTTAGATTTTATTGTGACATGGAGATAAAGGTAATCTCAAAAGTTAATAGATGGTCGCCACGTGTTCAACTTTATCTACCCACTAGGAAAGGATAGAAAGTGGGAGAGAGAAAGGTTAAAAAGGCTTTAAAAAGAAAAGAAAAGGAAAGACACGGTTGAGATAAGAGGGGGACGTGGAAATAGAAAGGAGAGGTTGAGGGAGGCTGCAGAAACGGAAGGAGACATTGAAAGATCGGAGGAGAAAGGAATGGGACAACGGAAGAAAGCAAGGTCACGTAGGGGGGTCAGTATTGTAGAGAAGAGGAGATGAAAGTTAGTATGAGAAAGAGGATGATAGATAGAGTGGTTGTCCAAATCATAGTGGTTTTTATAATTATATTTAATTTATATAAATATTAAATTAATATATTCTTAGTATTTTATATGATTGAAAGGAGGAGTTTTGATAAAAGGAGAAAGAAAGGAATAGGAAGGTTTTTTGGCCTTATGTAGTCTTTCTTCAATTATTTTTAATTTTGTTGCTTGTGTTTAATTTTTTAAGAGGTTAGTAATATTTATCTGTAAATATTTTTATATATATTTCAGATAGATTAAGTATCTAATTTTTATAATAATTTGAATATGTGTAGCCTTGCATAGTTTTTTTTTCCTTTTATGATATTAAAAAAAAAATTAAGTGTGTTGATTTCTATTATAGATTGATTTTAGTAAATAAATTCATTAAATATAATCAGATAAATGATCCATGTTGCAATATTAAATACTTTATCTATATTTGTTTCTTAATTTTTCTACTTGCATTTTTAATTATCGGTAATGACTTCATTTTTTTTTATTTATTTACACAATTGTTTGTGATTTTTTTAATTTGATGGGTGTATAAGTTTTTCAATTTACATTTAGAATTTTTTTAATGTAAAAAAACACGTTGAGAAATTCTTATTCTTATGATTTTAGTTTGATGATTTTTTATTTTCTTTCTAACCCTTTTATAAAACAAAAAATTGTTTATAATTTTATCCTTCATTTCAACATAATGATGCATTTTTTTCCTTATATATATTCTTGTTTGTTATTATTGCTTTTTTTCTTTATATAATTCATATAAAACCAGCTTATTTAATCGGTCAAGACTAAATAAATAAATAAAAAAATATACTCTGTCTTCCCATTTCCTCTCCCTGGTGAATTTTGGCGACCACCCACACAATGATAGCCTAAACAACCACCAGCCATGCCACTTTTCAAGACCCCATCTCTCAATCTCAAAACCAGAAACAGCCCCTTCTTCCATTTAACCGAATCTCATAACTCCAGGAAAGTGAAGGACTAAACCATCAATCTTAAACTATCTCTGTTACTTTCCCTCAATTTTCTAGACAAGCAAAAGGAGCTAAACTTATTCCCGACCAAAACGCCAAGAATTTCAGTAGAACAAAAGAAGAGATTGTTACTTGACCATAAACAATTAGTCAGCACCCAAAGAAACCGAGTGAATGAGAGAAAATTAAAGACTAATAGCTAGAAAACAATCAACAGATCCAATAATTTTCTGTATGGTTTCCAAGAAAATGAAACGAAACGAGCAGCACAACCCTCTTTCTCCTCCAAGAAAAGAAAGAAGAAGAAAAAGAAAAAGAAAAAGAAAAAGAAAAAGAAAGGAAAGAAACAAAGAAGTTCGAGGAAAGAAAAAGTAAGGAAGATGAAACCATAAACCTGCAAGTCCTACAAATCATAAACATTGACTTTGATTTTTCCTTTATAAAACCATAAACCTGCAAGTCCTACAAATCAACATGAAGACTTATCAGATCCTAATGAAAAGCTGTCAAAATCCTGTCAGAAATTAAGGAAGATGACGTTACGTTAACTTCAAATCTGAGGATTAATTGTAGCAGATCTTATAGGGTTCAGCTGATTGCTTTACTTGTTTAAATAATTCTCTTGTAAGCCTAATGGTTCACGTCTTCCATCATTGCAACCTTTTTTTCTGTGATTGAAAAATCTATAATAGGAACCTGCACTGCATCCCTTCTATGCTGTTGTTCTTTCTTCTTGTTTTGCTATTTTGATTTTATCATATTTTCTATGATGAAAGTTGAAGAAATTCTACTTCGAAACTAAAGACAAAGTCTCTCGGACTGCATATTAGTGGGTTGCTCATTGGGATTTCTATAAACAACTGATTCCATTGCAAAGCAACATTACGAGAAACTGAATATTTCACACATAGTCTAATAAAAGTAGATTCCATTGTCAATTCCTTAACATTTTCCAAACAAATCCATGCTCCTCATTTTATACTTTCTTGAGGGTTTCTATTCTCTTATTACCAATTTCAGTGAGTTTCATAATAAGCTGCTTAGAAAGAAGCTATCTAACAGGAGGGTGGGGCTACTCTTAGCCAATGAAAACAGCTTCACATGCTATACAGCAACGTGAAAAAAAGATTCTCAGCCTGTTCTCTCTTTAATGAACACCCTCTTGGATTCTCTAGCATTAGCCAACAAGGTATCTGCTTGGAATTACTTCCACCAATATGAAAAGAACATACAACCTATTTAATATACTTAATTAAAGATCTATTTTATAACCCTATATATTTTTTAACTAAACTAATTATTTTTTTCAAAAACCAAAAAAATAAACAGTTTTTCAGAAATCTAATTCATAATAAAACAAATAATGAAACTTGATAATAATTCACTAAATACCCATCAATTATTCAGCAAACCAATCTGAAAAAGCTAATATTAAAGATAGGAACAAATCTAGAATTTTATCATATTTTTAGAGGTCAAATTATAATTTTATCAAATATTGTAATAGGTCAATCATATTACTCGAGTGTGTGACACAGAGATGATCATCATAAAAAATTACTTTTAATTGCTTGAGTTTTATCCTTAGATGACAAACTTACCTTGTCCTACTAATGCTTTTGCTTTCATTGTTTCGAAAGTAATTAAAAGAGACATGAACATAATCATTTCCTTCCTTTTACTTTCCACTTCTTTGTAATATTGGATTGCAAACGGGATGGTGCTTAGGGGGGCCAGTTTTTCTTTTCCTTTCTTTTTAAAATCTTATTTTTTATAACACTATTAAATATAAATAAATAACTTACTTTGTAAGAATTTATTTTCTATAAAAACTACCTTTTAAAAGAAACCACTTTAAATAAACGGGGCTCAAATCTCACTCTCATGGCTTTATTTATCTAGTTTTAAGAGATAGATAGACCTTCATAACCGCATGTGGTTATTTATCATAATATTACCTTCTTCTGGAATTAGGACATGATGAAAATAGGTAAACAAAACCTAATAATTTAGTCATTCTCAATGTTTTGGAAGATTTTTGCGAAAGAAAAATTATTACAAATTTCCCTAGTCATGATCATATCCATGACATCTGACAAAATTATTATAAACAGTTTTTTTTTTTTTGTAAACATTTAGAAAAAAGAGTTTATTACTTGGCGAAAAACAACTAGTCATCACCCAAAGAAACCGAGTGAATGAGAAAAAAAGACAAATAGCTAGAAAACAATCAACAGATCCAAGAACTTTCTGTATGGTTTCCAAGAAAATGAAAAGAAACGAGTAGCGCAACCCTCTTTCTCCTCCAAGAAAAAGAAAAGTAAAGGAAAGAAGATAGAGAGTCAAACTTGGCTGAATTGGCACATGATTTGAGTTCTAAGTTCGGTGGGTTAATGTAAAATGATTCAAATCAATAATTTCTTCTAAATGATGAAAATAT
>Ga0325401_1005173_pt1 | contig 12432 bp, 11 predicted proteins | sample PopdelMetagenome_FD_205666 | JGI IMG/M metagenome (GOLD analysis project Ga0325401, IMG submission 205666) | Populus deltoides microbial communities from Bellville, Georgia, United States - Xylem-PdKOR-R2 | ecosystem: Host-associated > Plants > Phyllosphere > Stem > Wood/Secondary xylem | place...
AGAAAGAGAGAGGGTGTGTATTGTAAGCTTTTCAGTATTGTAAGCTTCTTGTTTCTTGAAATAAAACAGTGTGTTTTATCCCCTCCGAGTGTTTCAAAGCCACCACCAGTGGTCTCTCCCACCAACAGTTTGCGTGATTGTTTCTGTGTTTCAAGCAACCACAGTAAATATAATATTTGGTAATGTTAAAAATGTTATGATCAGTGGGGCCATGTCAATTTTAAACAGTAAATATAATATTTGGTAATGTTAAAAATGTTATGATCAGTGGGGCCATGTCAATTTTAAACAGTAAATATAATATTTGGTAATGTTAAAAATGTTATGATCAGTGGGGCCATGTCAATTTTAAACGCAAAATTGATGAAGCAGTTCCTGGCTGCTTTTTTAAATTTGTGTTCGCGTGCACAGTACAATTCACTTACACTGTTCGAGTGAACTTCTTCTTTTTTTTTTGAGTATGTATAGTTTTTGTATATATATTTTTTAAAAAAACTAGTTTTGCATTTTCATGAAAACAATATTTTTTTTTCCTGAAAAACTAGTATAGAGAGAATTAAATTTACTCGCACTGTAATATCAAATTAATTTTATTCTTGATAATATTTTATCTAATTTTATTGCACGCTCAAAAAATTATAGAAACTGTAGTTCTTGTCGAATGAATTTTGTACGTAATGGAATTGTAGATGGTTTAATGGCATAATAAAAAATATTTTATATAAAGTATTATTTATTTCATAAAGTAATAGCAATAGTTAAATCTACAACATTTAAATTAAAAATCATCAATTTTAATATATATTTTTTAAAATTATTTTATAACTTTAATTTCAAAAGCATTCTTAACCAAACACATTAAACTACTTTTTATTTAACTTCAATTTCAATCACAATTTTAACCAAACTCCTATTTTTTCAAACCAACCTCAATTAAAAATACCTTTTATAAAACAACTTTTTTCAAACCACAACCATAACAGCTACAATAATAACAAACACACTCTTAAACTTGCCCATGAATTAGTAGTGTCTTGACAGTCACCTGTCTGTTCTTGTCGTCGAGGTATCTTGCTTAATTTATTCTGTTTGTTTTCTTGTTCAACATGAATAATCAAATTTCTGATTAAATCGAAGTTGGGTTCCTGTGAGCTGTAAGAAATTGAGTTGTTTTTGCTCAACTTTTTTAGTTTTCGGAATATTAGAAACCTCAAAAACGGCTTCCGTACAACCCTAGAATCCAGTGCTGATTCTCCAAGGATCATGGGTGCCTTACCTGTGATTATGGCATAGTCAACTCCATGACGATCGTTACAGTTTGGCAGCTGTCTGATATATTTGTTGTGATTTTGATGATATAAAAACTCTATTTTGATATATTTTGAAATTAATTTTTAAAATTATTGTGAAAAATAACTTATAAATAGTTTAAATAAGTGTTTAATCTACCAAGTTAAAAAAGAAAAAAAAAACCTTTAATGTATAATAAGAAAAAAAAATTGAAATATCTTTTGGGTCTAATTTAGACATTAAATTATGTAAGTTTATTACAACTAATTAATTTATTATAGAATCGAACTTATAAAATGCAATGGTCAAATTTTATCAGAACCTAATAATCAAATAAAAAATGATATTCATTTTCGTTAAAAAACTTATTTGATGCGTTCAAACTTGCTTAGCTGTTTCATAAACATATACGTACATTAGAAATTCCTCCAAACATAACTTCTATTAAAAATCCCTACAAAATATATATTTGGTAACATCGATCGTGTTGGTCACATTGTTTCATTAGAGGCAATATTAATGTAGAAACAAAAATGGGGTTATTAATTACCTAAACACACAAATCAACAACCACAAGGCCACACCCAAGATTCAGAGGCACCACAGGCTGAACAAATATTTGAGCCAGAAAAGGAAGAGGTTCGATCCACACAGACAAAATATCGTGTGCTTGGCAGACGTCTACTGAAATAATACTGAACAAGCAGTCCAGCATTCAACCGAGCAAACAAGCTACATCAACATTAATAAAAGAACCGAATCTGAAATTTAATTAGTATTACGTACATTATAAATAGAAGAAAATCATGGAGTGGTAAATGACCATGGAGTTTAATTCATTACGTACAGTAATTAATTAGCTAATTAACAACGCTAGTGATGAATTGCTAGTAGGGCTTGCGACTGCTTTTCGTAGCGGAAACCCTCGGCCTTGGAGTCATCTGCTGACCAAACGAAAATCCCTTGGAGTTGCTTCTGACTCTTAAGCTTACTGCAGGCTGTAAAGAAGCCATCTGATGGAGATAGCCCGCCGCTTCCATCACTGATAAAGCTCACCAAGACTTTACCACCATTGTAGTTAGAAGTCTGGGTTTTGAAGTAATCCAGAAACTGGGATACTGAGGTACCCTGATCATATGCATAAAATTGGAAGTTGACATAGTCTATTTGATGCCCATATTTCCTCCATAAGGCCAGGTAATGGTTTTGAACTTGGTCATCATCGAAAGGAGCTATAGAGGCAAATGAGATGACCCCATTCCTCTTAAGGGTTGTAATGAGCTGTCCTATGCACTCTGCAAATGTCTCAGGATCAGCTTGAAAGTGCTCGTAATCAATATCAATCCCATCCAAATTATACTGCTTAATGATCCGTGTGAGTGAAGAAACAGCATTAGATACCCATGAATTAACCGAGGAAGGATTAAAGTAAGCATATCCATTCTCTACGCTATCCCCTCCAAGACTCAAGGCAACTTTGACATTGGAATGGCGGTTCTTGATAGAAGAAACCTGAGAAGGGCTTAGATTATCGGAGTCCCAAAAGATGTTGAATTTTCCATTGGTGGACGAAGGAGAATTCGAGGTGCCATGGTCTATGGCAAAAGAAAGGATGAAATGGAATTCAACATCTGGGCTGATAGGAACGTCGGTGAATCTGACATTATTGGACTCGGCTCCAATGTATTCACGGAAGAGGTTTGAGTTTGCAGGGGCTGCTTGGATTGATGCATGAGAGGGGAAAATAGCTTGGAGAACAACAAGAGTGGTGATGAGCAACATTGAAAACTCCATTTCTTGTTTGCTGATCAAGAGGTGTGTTTTGCTGGGTGCATGTGCTCGACGTTGTCTCTATATACACACACACACACAGTGTCAAGCTGGCAATGAATTCAACAAAGCTGGATATTACTGAAATTTTCAGATGGCAGATAATTTCTTCTTGATTCATCTTGTAATATTGAATGACAGCATATTTTTCTACCATCTTGTAAATGAAGGGGAACAAGTTAATTTGTTTTATTGGGAAGGATACTGCGACGACCGCGCTTGTTTGAAACTAAAAAATATTTTTTTTTTCTATAATCTAAATCCTTCAGTCTTTTTTGGATATTTATTTTTATTTTCGCATGATTATGATTGACTTTCAAAATGATTCCTTATCTTCGTTATTTTCTCCACTCCACGTTTTATTATACCTATATTACTATTAAATAACATAGTTATTAATTTGTTGTCTATGATTATAAAATACTTACATGTTTATCTATATTTTATTTTTACAAATAATATTAATTTTTTATTTTAGTATTCACAGCTCATTTTATAATTTATTTGGTTATATTTTTTATAACTTATTATATTAAACACACGCATAATCTTTTTATGATATTCAATTAATAAATTTCATGATATCATAAAACACACCTATTACTTCGACATCTTCTTTCAATATCTAGGATGTACTAAAATATAGTTATTTAATGATAAAATTAATTTTTTTTATTAATATAGATCTCCGGGTCAGTTTGTATGCACCTCGACTAATCTCACGGGTCCTGAAATTAACAATCATGTAAATTTCTAGTGACCCTGAGATAAAATTAATCTGTTTTTTAAAACAGAGAAGTCAAAGTGGTTCATTTTTCAGTTTAATGTTATTCTTGAAATATAAATTTCATTATACATTTACATTGCTCTTGTATTAATGTTTTATATCGTCCATTATAATACACGTATTAAAATCTCATGATTAGCAAAAGGCCACGTCAATGCAATTAGAAAAATGCTTCAACTTCGGAGCTCCATGAATACATTTAGAAATGTTTAGAAGAGGTGGTAATTATTGTTTTAAATATTTTTTATTTAAAAATATATTAAAATAAATATTTTTTTAGAATTATTTTTATATATTAGCACATCAAAATAATTTTTTTTTAAAATTAAACAAAAAATATTCAAATTTTAATAAAACACGCAACTCCAAAAAACAGGGACATGATTTCGATCTCAAAATTTGTTCAGAAACTATTTGCCTCTGATTGAATTATTTCAAGATTAATTATTCTTTGACCGGGCGATGTAAATAAAAAATCTCGTCACGGCCCAACTTGACAGGCCTTTCCCAACAGGGCCCAAACCAACTTGACAGGCCTATCTCAACAGGGCCCAACCCGACAGGACTCGGCATTTCTCTCCAGGACATGAGTTTATGAGAAATTTCATGGTGCACAAATCTATCATTACTGAATATAATGTATAAAAGAGATAGAAAATGACATCAAACCTGCTAAAAAGTGATAATAATTCAATAAATTATTTAAAAACTATGCTATAAAAAACCAGAAGTCACAACTTCACCGTCATAGAATTTATAAGAATTTTCCATCTTGTTTGTTGATTTATTTATTAGATGAATTTATATAAAAGGTCTCAATTGAAAGGTTTTAGGAAGTTTGGATCCTAGATCGAGATCCATTGCACAACTGAGGTTTTTCCAAAAGAACTCTTCACTAATCCTCCACGTTTCGAACCCCTACTGGTCAGTTACGCAACCAACCACCACCTCCTGTCACCGAAACACCCAAATACCAATCTCCCGAAATTAAAAATCTCACAAATTTATAAAAACCAAACACAAAACCACTCATGTCCAAAATTATGGAGCCAACAACACACTCCGACCCGAATCTAAACCCGATCCGACCAAACGAACCAGAGCTCGACCTCTACACCATCCCCAGCTATTCAAGTAAGTCGTCTCTTCTCTGTGTTACAAAACCCTAACTCTCTGTTTGTTTCCCGTAAAAAAAAACTTTCCCAGAAAATCTACAAAATCTTCTTTTCTTTTATTTTCTTTGTATTTTTCTCAGGTTGGTTTTCATGGCACGATATTCACGAGACAGAGAGAGTCGCTTTAAGAGAATTCTTCGACGGGAGCTCAATAACGAGAACTCCAAAAATCTACAAAGAATACAGAGACTTTATAATCAACAAGTACCGTGAAGATTCTTCTAGAAGGTTAACATTCACGGAGATTCGAAAGTCACTGGTTGGTGACGTTAGTTTGTTGAATAAAGTTTTTCTGTTTTTGAATAATTGGGGATTAATTAATTTTAGTTGTGAAAAGAATGAGGAAATTGGTTTGGGTTCGGGTAATGTTGATGTTCGGGTTGAAGATGGGGCACCGAACGGAGTTCGGATTGTGGAGATGCCTGATAAGTTGAAACCAATTTCGGTGGGGTCGGTGCAAAGTAGCGCAGAGGGTAGTGGTGGTGGTGGGAGTGGGTTGAAGTTGCCGCCTTTGGCGTCCTATTCGGATGTTTTTGGCGAGTTAATTGGGAAGAAGAAAGAGGTTGTTTGTGGAAATTGTGGTGGAAGTTGTGATTCCGGCCAATACGAGTATAGTAAGGTAATTGAGATTCGGGTTTGATTGCAGTGGCATTTGATTTTATGTTGGTTTATTGCGTTCGGGTTGTTTATCTTTTGGGGTCTTAGTTGTGAATTCATTATCACATTGTATGCTAAAATTTTGTTTGTGCACTTTTTTGCCATGGAATATTTCGGTTCATCATTCGATTGCAGGTTCATTTGTGTTGTTCAATTTGTTAAGATATAGTGGTTGGTTTGGTGCGTTGACGGTTTTTCATATTGTAATGTGACTGTAATTTTGAGAATATATGCTAGGTTAGGACTTCAGACCATCGAATCAGTAGATTTTGCCTTTTTGAATTGTCTGGTGTTCTGTGTCTAGGCTAGTTAAAGAGAAGAGTGGCTAAACAACTGTGTTTAGGTATGCTAGGAGATAATCTTGGTCACCTAGAAAGCAGCTTTATTTACCCTGACAGAGTGGTGCATGTTTGGACTTAACACAGCCTGTTCTCTTGTCCCTGCCATTAAGTTAGGTGATAATGATATGAACTTTGCGGCATTGTGGATTTGTTAGATGCGTTGTGAGACTGCAGATAATTCTCTTCTTAAATATCTGGAATCATTCACTTCAATTAGGCATTTACCAACCAGTGCTTCTGTGCAACCCTATCCATTTTTGCTATTTTTATATTTGGGAATGATCTCTCTCTATTTCCTTCTGTGGGAGTGCTGATTTTATTTTCTTGTTCTAACGGGTGAATTTGCAGGGTGATTACTTAATCTGTCAAAAATGCTTTAATGATGGAACTTATGGTGAGAACAAGTCTAAGGATGATTTCAAGCTTAAGGATAGTGCTGAAAACAATGGTAGCAATGCAGCTGTGTGGACTGAGGAGGAGACTTTGCGTCTTTTAGAATCTGTTTCGAGGCATGGGAATGACTGGGACCTGGTTGCTCAAAATGTTAAAACCAAGACTAAACTTGATTGTATTTCTAAGCTCATTGAGCTGCCATTTGGGGATCTTATATTGAGTTCTACATATGGAAAGGGCAATTCTAGTGGGCAGATTGGGAGCACAAACAACTCAAAACAAGTTCCTGCAGCTCCATCTGAGCATCACGATGATACTAAACATGAAGATCAATTGCATGAGCAGATGAATGCAAATGAGGAGAAGGGAGATGTCATGGATGATGGTCCCCTTTTGAAAAGAAGACGCATCACTTCTGTTTCAGATGCTGGTGGCTCTCTGATGAAACAGGTAGAATTCACTGCTACAAAATCCTACTACTTTTAACTTCTTACCAGACTTTCTTGTTGACACACCTTCAATAGGTTTATCTGATTTTGTTAATTAGGATATGTTTCAATTGTAGTGTTTTTCATCTTAGCTTATGTTTTACCATGCAATTGGTGATTTTTTTCATTAGGTAGCTCACATCTCAACCATGGTTGGCCCAGATATCACAGCTGCTGCAGCTGAGGCTGCTGTTGCAGCACTTTGTGATGAAACTGCATGTCCAAGAGAGATATTTGATGGTGAGGAGGATTTTCCATCTAATGGGTTTTCTTCTCCCTCCTTCCATTCCAAGTCTAAGAGGTTGTTTATTTATGTGATTTTTATCCTCTGCTGTTCCTGTGATTATTGTTTTGCCCCTGCCTTATTGATACATGTTAAAGTTTTCTGCTCATTTTTCTGTTTTAGAGTTGACGAGGTTGATGCCTCAGAGGTGAAGCAAATACCCACTCAGTCAGGTAATTGATACAATGCAACTGTGCAAAAAATCGACTGGATGATATCCAAAGAACTTTGTTGGAGGGGTATCTGCCTGTTCTTAATGTTATCATATGCTTCTTTATGTTTTGTTCACTTGTTGATTTCAGTTTCATTTGCTCAACATGCTTGTTTAGGTACATTTGCCATTTTTCTTGTGAATGTTCGCATGTGGTTTTGTGGGGAGAGGTGGGGGCATATCCACTTTGCTACATGCATGATAGTATGGCATTCTAGTCTGCTAATAGTTTAGCTTGCAATAGACCCTACGTGTAACTTGCTAGTAATCCACATCAACCATATCACAAAGTATGGCATTCTAGACTGCTAATAGTTTAGCTTGCACTAGACCCTATATGCAACTTGCTAATAATCCACATCAACCAAATCACTAACTTCTTTATGTTGGCCAGCTTTCTCCTATTGTTTATATAGTGAATATATATTTACCAATCCTTTGGTCTCTTCACATGTCTATCTTCGACAGGAACCGAGGAGGCATCTGCATGGCAGAATGACATACCTCTATCTTTGCGTTTTAGAGCTGCTGTTGCAACAACACTTGGGGCAGCTGCTGCTCGTGCTAAATTACTGGCAGATCAGGAAGACCGAGAAGTTGAGAATTTAATGGCAACCATAGTTGAGACACAGGTAGGTCAGGTTGTCTATCTCTGTATCCATTCTATACATTTTATACTGAAGAAATTTCCAGTTTAGAGGATGCAGCTCTTAATATTCTTTTATTAAATGAATGGAACATTAGTTGAAGAAACTGCACCACAAAATCAAGCACTTCGATGATCTGGAGCTGATAATGGAGAAGGAATACGCTGAATTAGATGAACTAACAGAGTCCTTGACCGAGGAGCGGATTGATGTCTTGCAAAGGGCAATTCGTGCAGGCATATCTAAATCAAGGGATCATGCTCCCATAAAATTTCACATGTCAAATGTAGTTTGAAGGAGTTGTAGATCAATTTAGCATAAAAAAGTGGCAGAATGCACATGATTTAAGCTTCACCTGTTCCAGTTTACACCTTAGATTTCCAATGTATTTAGCGATCACTTCTTTTAGCTAACTGTAATTGAATTTGCAATTGGGGCAGCTGAACATAAACTTGCGCGTCACTGATTGCTTGTAGCCTTTTGGAATGCTAATAGTTCAGTTTAGTTTAGAACACATTTTATTTGCATCCTGCCAGGTTATCTCGTTGTGCACTATTTGTCATCAGCGTCATAATTGTCTTATTGATATTGCAAGAATCCTTGAGATGGGCTGGATGAGGAAGCATGATCATGGCAGCTTAGGGGATTTCTTAACCTGTATAATGATCGAGTTTTATTTGAAAAATCTAGTTCCCATTACTAGCGTCAATTGTTTCAAGGTTGGTAGCTATGTGGGAGGCGTTCCTTTATCCTGAAAAGAAACAGGAGAAAATCCTGTTGGAGCTTAGAAGAAGGAATCGATGAATGGGATGTTAAAGTCTGTTCAATAGATGCACTTTAACAGGGCAACAGAGCCCCACCCTGGTGCAGCTTAGGGAAACAGTTCATAGAATATGAAGGCATGATTCTTGTTCAAACGAGTTGAAGCTAGCAAGATGTCGATTGAGCTAGTGCTTTGAGAGAAAAAATCATGGCAAAAACATACTTGCCTCTTTTAAGAAAAGATCTTCCATCTGTCTCTCACAATTACAAACCAATTTCAATCTGTACACTAGCTGTACATAAACCATGAAAAATAACAATAAGCTTTCAAGGGTATTTTGCTGTGTTCTACTGCTTCAAGTCACTTATGGTCCCACTGAACTGGAGTCGAACAGTTTGTTCTGTCGTTTTTGGAACGTTAACAAACGATAAGCATATCACGAGTGGGATTTAGTTGAGTCCAAAATTCTGGAAACTTGGGCATCTGAAAAGGGCCCCAAAGAGGAAACTTCTTGGTGTCTCCCGGGGAAATTTCGGTGGCATACTCAAATTCCCCTTCACCTGTAACACGGTTTGTCCCATTTGCTGGTGAATCAGAAGGATAGTTTTGGGGTCAACAGGGTTGCCAGACACATCTGTGACAATATAACTATGTTTTGCTTTCCCATTCCTTGTCGAGATTTCTGCACTTTTGGGCCACAAACCGTTTTCACGAAGTATCCTTGTAATATAAGAGAGAAGTCCAAAATGGTCATCTGTGAATAGCTCTAGTGGTAGACCCTGCAAGATATCAAACAACCTGTGAAAATGTGCTACATGGACTGGGAAGATAGAACTCACAACAGGAGGTAGAGCAATACTTCTGATGCTCGCCTTTCAATGGCTGCCTGAATACATTCTATGACACGTTGTCGCTCAGCTTCTGAGCTTGTAGGGAATCCATCCACATGTCTGATATAGTATTCCTGCAATCATATAATTAACTGTTGTCAAGGTTCAGTTTTACACAAAACCCTCACGCTTAGGCACTAAAGAAGTCCACTAATAGGCAGAGAGTAGATACCTGATAAGCTTTCTTGCTATCTGTGATGACTGTGCCATGGAACACCAGATACTGCATGTCTGTTAGAGTGCACACGGTATCAAACACTAACTTTGGCCGGTTGATGGATGTTGCTGTAACAACAGTGTAATCTCTATCAGGACAGTCGAACACAGTCACGTAGGGCCTTACACTGTTGTCGTTCTCGCTGCCAGGCCTTTCAAAATCCCTGGCAGCAAACATCATCTGGTGCAACCTTCTCCCTATATGTATTTCCCCAGGGGAAGAAATGGAAACTATTGGTGTCCTAAAATCGCCATGACCTTTTAGGACATTATAAAGAAGTTCCTTTATCAAGGAAAGCTTCCTTGGGTCTTCGATTGCAGTTCCAGTTGACTGGTCTGCAATGTGAATGACTGCTGCTGCTCTACCATTGTGTGCCCAAATCTCCGCATTGACAACATTGCACCTCAGGTCGGTCAGCACGGCACATACTTCTGACAACAAACCAGGCCGGTCAGTGCCGGTTAGTTCAATTAATGTGTGCTCTTTAGAAGGCAGCATCTTCCCCGTTGACTTAACCATGCAAGCATCAGTCTCAAGAGCCTGCAAAATCAAGCAAAATAGTTGTAAAGATTATTCTCATACAAAACCAGCCAAATTGAGAACTTAGTAGTGAAAAACCGAGCCAAAGAAAACCGAAATACTTTGGTAATTTTCAAAACCAATTTGATTGCATGGTGAATAGAGAATAAGCAAAAAATTGAATACCTTCTCTATGCAATTGAAGATGCCTTCATCTCTGATTTTGTTTCCATGGTCATCAGTCACATAAAACACTGAAAATTGAAATAAACAGTCAAATTAAGGGAGCAAAGAGGAGTAAATTTCTTCATTTCTTTAAGAAGGTTTTCAATTAATTATACCGTTCATGAACCACACTCCATCAGAAGACATGTATGCTTTTGTCATTACAAGGTTTAGGTCTGTGAGAACTTGAACAACTTCAAGTAGAGCACCTTGCCTTTTGACAGTATCCACCTAAACAAGAAAAAAAACAAATTAAAAAGTATGAATAAGAAACAACTGGATAACAAAAAACAAAAACAAAAACAAAAACAAAATTCTAGATGGATAAACCTCACCATCAGACAATCCTACATCCTTACAACATGAAAGTTCCAAGGTGATTTACCTGAATGACTGTTGCATGCTCACAGGCATCATTGTCAACCACAACTCTGCAACCACAAAGTAGGTGTCAGGTAAGGACTATACTTTCTCCCACAAATGAACAAGTGGGACTTGGGAGAGAGATGAAATACCTTGGAGAGTTCACTCTCCTTAAAAGCTTAGCATATGCATCATCATCATGGTCATCCATTTCTGGGTTTCTTTGATCTTCAGTGGAAATTAAAGATCAACCCACCAAAACTCTCACAGTGGCCTAAATCCAAAGTGAGAAACAGAGTGGAGTGTTGTAGCCATTTATAGACAGAAACCTCGAAGAATACCAACGACAAGCAAACTAGTTGGTTACATGTAAAAACAGTCAAGGTTGGTTACCTATAAAATAAGTAAAGATTCCACATCCATCAAAAATGGAAAATAAAAAAAAAAAAAAGAGAGAAGAGAAGAAATTTCTTAGATTCCAAAGAGCGTCTTGTTCTCGGATTCTATAGCCGTACCATTATTGGACTTCAGGACATAGGTAGCTTAGCATTCTTGAAATGTTGCCTCGTGACAGATTTAACAACTTAAAGTTGATTTATTCTCCATTGAAATAAGGGATAATTACAAAAACTATCCTTTAGTTTTCTCTTTATTTACACATCTTAAAATTTATGTCTATAAAAATTTACATTCTCATGCTGAGTTGCTGACTCTTAGCTAACAAAAAAATATTGAATTATATTTATTATATTTCATTTAATGTCTAATAAACCCTTACAATATTAATATTAATACTTTGTAATTGAACTAAAAAACCTAATCAATTTAATTTAAAAATTTAAACAGTTAAATAAGATTTTAAAATATAATTTATATTAATTTTTAATATATCTTTTAAATAAATTTTTTTTTAAACTTAAAAAGTATAATTGGGGAATTTAATTAGTTTATTGGATTTAGTAATCCTGAGAAGCATAATTGAGAGTTTTGGCTAGGATGAGAAGAGAAATAAGAGATTCTTTCAGTGTGATTTTGTGGAGATTTCTAGCGTGTTTTATTGTTGGATTGAAAGTGGGAAATGTGTGGAATATTGAAAATTGTTGTTGGGTTTTTAGTTTGTGAAGTGAATATGAGTGGATTTGGAGGGCTACGAAAGTTCAAAGTGGTGTAGATGGAAGAAGTAAGCAAGCATTTCTCCAATGGATTCTAACAGAACAGGCGAGGGCATTCCCCAGAAACATTGTTTGAATGAGATTTGAAATTTGGCAGCATCGGCCGTGGAATCCAAGATTAATGGTGACCGACACCACTAGATCTGTCGATCGAGACTTGATCTTCTTGCAGTGCTGCAGC
>Ga0325401_1005175_pt1 | contig 12430 bp, 10 predicted proteins | sample PopdelMetagenome_FD_205666 | JGI IMG/M metagenome (GOLD analysis project Ga0325401, IMG submission 205666) | Populus deltoides microbial communities from Bellville, Georgia, United States - Xylem-PdKOR-R2 | ecosystem: Host-associated > Plants > Phyllosphere > Stem > Wood/Secondary xylem | place...
TCGAGGGTGAGGACGTCACGCAGGAGCGCCTCACCCGCCGCGGTCGGCATGCCCTGCGCGGCGGCGAACGACGCGGCCGCGTCCCACCGCAGCTCGGGCAGGGCGTACCACTCCACGTTGTCGACGTGCGTCGACCCGATGTGCAGCCCGTAGGGCGCCACCGGGTCGTGTCCCGGGATCACCGACGAGGCCGGCGCCACCACGTGGGCGTGCGCCCACGCCGAGGCCAGCTCGACCAGCTCCACCTCGACCTCGACCCGACGGGCCGTCGCCCCGGTGATCCGCTCGAGCAGCACCGCCGTCGGGGCGGGTGCGAGCGGGGCCGTGGTCATGACCCCATTCTGGTCGAACAGATGTTCGAACGACAGAGCTGATCCACAGGTCAGACCCGCCGGCCGAGGTGGTTCCGAGACGGGACCAGGCCCGTCCCCGACCACCGCGGCGGGCTCAGCGGTGCAGGTGGGGCCGGTGGGCGCGGGCCTTGGCGAGGTCGACGGCCTCGCGCAGGGCGTCGGTGACGTAGTCGGGGACGCGGAGGCCGCGGTGGCGGGCCCAGAGGAGCTCGCGCTCGACGCGGGAGATCTGCTCGGCGAAGTCGGAGGCGGCGTCGGCGATGCCGAGCGTGGCCATGACGTCGCCGAAGTCGGCCTTCTGGGCGGCGTCGTTGGCGCCGACGGGCGCGAAGCTGATCCGGCGCATGAGCCGCACCATCCACCGCTGCCAGCCGCTCAGCTCGCCCCAGAGGGCCCGCGCGGAGAGCTGGTAGAAGGCGTAGTGGCCGGGCTCCTGACGCTTGATCTGGCCGATGATCGTCGTGGCGACGGCCTCCTCGCCCATCTCGACCGTTCCCTTGTGCAGCAGGTTGTAGGCCAGGACGGCGGAGCGCTCGGTGGCCATGCCGGTGAGGTAGTAGAGCATCCGGCAGACGTCCTGGAACGACGGCAGGTGGGCCATGGTGCCGAGGATGCGCAGCTTGGCGCCGATCGAGTCGGTGTCGGGGGCGGCGGGGGAGCGGCCGAGCTCGACCTGCAGCTTGTCGAGGATCAGCCCGTGCTGGATCTCCTGCGGCTGCCACACGTCGGCGTAGAAGTGCCGGTCGATCTCGGGCGGGTCGGGCAGCATCGTCGTGATCTCGAGGACGTTGCGGTCCACCTCGAGCTCGACGCGTGCCATGTAGTCGAGGACGTGCCCGAAGCGTCGCTCGAACTCCCGCGGCTGGTGGACGGTGAAGTCGACCGAGTCCAGGGAGATCGGCGGATGGTCGTGGCCCATGCGGTCGACGTACTCGGCGAGGCGCAGCGCGTCGGCCGAGGTCGCGGTATCAGGCACCCGGTGACACTACCTTTCTGTGTGTGGGCTATGAGGACACCTCCTATTCGTCGCCGCCCGGTGTGCGGATGGGCACACCGACGGGCCGAGCGGTCGTGGCGGCGGCCACCCTGGGCTCGGGGATGGCGCTGCTCGACGGCACGGTCGTCAACGTCGCGCTGCGCACGATCGGGGAGGAGCTCGACGCGAGCCTCGCCCAGCTGCAGTGGATCACCAACGGCTACCTGCTCTCGCTCGCCAGCCTGATCCTGCTCGGGGGGTCGCTCGGCGACCGGTTCGGGCGGCGGCGCATCTTCGTGATCGGCACGGTGTGGTTCGCCGCGGCCAGCGTGCTGTGCGGCCTCGCGCCGACGCCGGAGGTGCTGATCCTGGCGCGCGTCCTCCAGGGCGTCGGGGGTGCGCTGCTCACCCCGGGCAGCCTGGCGATGATCCAGGGCGCGTTCGTGCAGGAGGACCGCGCGCCCGCGATCGGGGCCTGGTCGGGGCTCGGCAGCATCGCCGCCGCCATCGGCCCGTTCGTCGGCGGCGCGCTCATCGACTACGCGAGCTGGCGCTGGATCTTCCTCATCAACGCACCCCTGGCCGTCGTCACCGTCCTCATCGCCGTCAAGGCCGTGCCGGAGACCCGGGACCCGCGGGCGTCGAGCCACTTCGACCTGCCGGGGGCCGCGCTCGCGGCCCTGGCCCTCGGCGCGACGACCTACGCCCTCATCGAGGCGACCTGGCTGGCCGCCGGGCTCGGTCTGCTGGCGGGCGTGGGGTTCGTGGTCGTGGAGTCGCGCACGCGGGAGCCGATGCTGGCCCTCGGCATCTTCCGCGACCGCACCTTCAGCGCGTCCAACGTCATGACGCTGCTGGTCTACGGCGCGCTCGGTGCGATCAGCTTCTTCGTCACCCTCCAGCTGCAGACGGTGAGCGGGTACGGCGCGCTCGCGGCGGGTGCGGCGTTCGTGCCGATGACGGTGCTCATGCTGTTCCTCGCCGCGGCCGGCGGTCGGCTGGGCCAGCGCATCGGCCCGCGGATCCCGATGACGGTCGGTCCGCTGGTGATGGCCGCCGGCGTGCTGCTGCTGCTGCGCATCGGCGACGAGCGCGACTACCTGCTCGACGTGCTGCCGGGCGTCACGGTCTTCGGCCTGGGGCTGGTGCTGATGGTCGCCCCGCTGACCGCGACGGTGCTCGCCGCGGCCCCCGACGAGCACGCCGGCATCGCCAGCGGCGTCAACAACGCCGTCGCCCGCGCGGGCTCGCTCCTCGCGGTCGCCGCCCTGCCGGTGGCGGTGGGCCTCTCGGGTGAGGAGTACGCCGACCCGCGGTCCTTCGACGCGGCGTACGGCACGGCGATGGTGGCCTGCGCGGTGCTGCTCGCGGTGGGCGGAGCCGTGTCGTGGCTGAGCATCCGCAGCACCGTCCTGGAGCCGGAACCGACCGTGGACGAGGAGCCGGGAGCGCCACTAGGCTGACGCCGTCCGGTGCGCATCACGAAACGAGATGCACCATGCGCTACAAGGCCCAGTCCACCGCCACGGTCGTCCGACTGCTCGAGCACGCGCGCTACGAGGTGCTGCCGACGCCGTCGATCGAGGAGAAGGTGCTCGCCCACGTCGGCAAGGACGTGCCGCTCACCGTCACCGCCTCACCCGGCAAGGGCATCGAGGCGACCCTCGAGCTCACCGAGCGGCTGACCGTGCACGGCTACACCGCCGTGCCCCACCTCGCCGCGCGGATGGTGCGCGACCGCGCCGAGCTCGCCGACATCGCCCAGCGGCTCACGGCCCAGGGCATCGAGGCGGTCTTCGTGCCAGGGGGCGACGCCGACCCGCCCGGCGACTTCCCCGACGCGCTCTCGCTGCTGGAGGAGATCGCGGCCCTCGGCTCGCCGTTCGGCCACGTGGGCATCGCCGGCTACCCCGAGTCGCACCCCACGATCAGCGACGACCTCACTGTGCAGTCGATGTGGGACAAGCGCCGCTACGCCACCCACGTCGTCAGCAACCTGACCTTCGACCCCGACGTGCTCGTCACCTGGGTGACCCGGATGCGCGGGCGGGGGATCCGGCTGCCGCTGCTGCTCGGCATCCCCGGCCCCGTCGAGCGCACCAAGCTGCTCTCGATGGCCACCAAGATCGGGGTCGGGGAGTCCACGAAGTTCCTCGCCAAGAACAAGGGCCTCTTCGCCCGCCTCGCCGCGCCCGGTGGCTTCACCGGCGAACGGTTCCTCGAGAAGGTCGCGCCCCGTCTCGCCGCCCCCGAGATGCAGGTCGAGGGGCTCCACGTCTTCACCTTCAACCAGGTCGAGGCCACCGCGGCGTGGCGCCGCGACCTGCTCGACCAGCTGGCCGCCTCGGTCTAGGACGCGTCCGGGCCCAGCAGGTCCTCCAGCGCTCGCTCGAGGCGGGCGTCGCCGGTCTCGACGACGGTCAGCGGCAGGCCCATCCGGGCGGCCGCGGCCTCGGCGCGCTCCCGGAGGTCCGGGGTCGGGTCCTGCGCGAGCCAGACCACGCGGGTGTAGTGGCGGAAGTAGTCCTCCGCGAGCTCGGGGTAGCGGTCGAGCCCGAGCTCGCGGACGACGGTGCGCTCGAAGGAGCGGACCAGGAAGTCGGTGAAGAGGTAGGTGCCGGGCTGGTCGTCGAGGTACGCCGCCAGCCGGGACTCGCCCGCGAACAGGTCGTAGCAGTGCAGCCCGGGCAGCATCCGGATGCCGAGGTCGGCGCAGACCGCGTCGAGCGCGCCGTAGGTGCCGCAGTCGGCGTAGGCCACCGCGACCCGCTCGTGACCGACCAGCAGGGCGGTCGCCAGGGCCCGGACCTCGTCGGCGATCAGGTGGGGCTGGTTGTGCAGCAGCGGCGGGAGCGGGTGGACCGAGACCGGCCACCCGCGGCGGGCCACGACCTCGGCCGCCGGCTGGGCGAGGGCGCCGCAGGCGACGAGGGCGACCTCACTGCGAGACCCGCCCCCGGACTCACTCCCAGAGTCACTGCGCGAAGGCGAGCTGCTCGACGAAGCGGTCGTTGAACTCGGGACGGTCCGAGAGCTCGACATAGGTCACCTCCTCGAGCAGCGCCTGGGCGCCGGCGCGCTCGCGCACCGAGAGCAGTGCCATCTTGGCGCCCTCGCCCGCGACGTTCCCGGCGGCGACGATGCGCAGCACGGGCAGCTTGGGCACGAGCCCGATCCGGACGGCGGAGGCGGCGGAGAGGTAGCTGCCGAACGACCCCGCGAGCAGCACCTGCGCGATGTCGCCGTGCTCGAGCCCGAGCTCCTCCAGCAGCAGGGTCCAGCCGGTGGAGATGGCGGCCTTCGCGAACTGCAGCTCGCGCACATCGCGCTGCGACAGCACCACGCACTCGGCGGGGTCGGCGTCGGGCGTGGGGCGGTGGAGCACGAACACCCGCTCCTGGCCGATCATCGTCAGCCGGTCGTGCAGCGCCGGCGCGATCTCCTTCGCGTCGTCCTCGGGCACGAACCGCCCGCTCGCGTCGAGCAGCCCGACCTTGACCAGCTCGGCCACGGCGTCGACCAGGCCCGAGCCGCACAGCCCGCGCGGCTCGACGTCGCCGATGACGCCGAGCTCGACGCTCTCCCCGAGCCTGATCGTCTCGATCGCACCGTCGGCCGCGCGCATGCCGCAGCGGATGGCCCCACCCTCGAACGCCGGCCCGGCGGGCGCGGCGGTGGACAGGATGCGGTCGCCGTCGCTCAGCACGATCTCGCAGTTGGTGCCGACGTCGATGAAGAGCCTGGTGCGCTTGTCGCGGTCCATCCCGGAGGCGAGCATCCCGGCGACGATGTCGCCGCCGACGTAGGCGCCCAGGGCGGGGAAGAAGACGGCGCGCGCCCGCGGGTGGACGCCCAGGCGCAGGTCCTCGGCGAGCACGGACGGCGGCAGCGAGGTGGTCATCACGAACGGCGCCACGCCGAGCGGCTCGGGGTCGATGCCGAGCACGAGCGCGGTCATCGTGGCGTTGCCGGCGATCGCCACCTCGTAGACGGCGTGGGGGTCGACACCCGCCTCGGCGCACACCTGGGCGGCGAGCTCCGCGAGGGTCTCGCAGGCAGCCGTCTGGAGCCGGCCCAGCGCCTCGGGGTCCATCATCGTGGCGCTGATCCGGCTGATCACGTCGCCGCCGAACGGCTGCTGGCGGTTGAGCATGGAGGCCACGGCGACGGGGGTGCCGGTCACCAGGTCGAGCAGCGTCGCGACGACGGTGGTGGTGCCGAGGTCGAAGGCGATGGCGCAGCGGGTGGCGGTGGTGTCGCCCGGCTCGACGTCGACGAGCTCCTCGTCGACGATCACCGCGGTGACCTTGAAGTCGCCCTCGCGCAGCACCTTGGGCAGCCGGCGCAGCACGTGCAGGTCGGCGCGCGGCTCGAGGTCGGTGATCGCGGCCAGCAGGCGATCGAGGTCGGTGGCCTGGTCCTCCAGCGTCGGCTCGTCGAGCTCGACGTAGCGCTTCTGCACCGCCGGGCGCAGGATCACCTGACGACCGACGCCGACGGTCGCGGCCTTGGGGCGCGTCGTCAGCGGCGGGACCAGCACCTCGAGGTCGCGCGTGGCCTGCACCAGGCAGGCCAGGCGCCACCCCGACTCGAGCTCGCCCGCGCTGAACGTGCGGGCGTCGTGGCGGGTGATCGGGCTCGAGCCGCTGACCTGCACCTTGCACTTGTGGCAGGTGCCGTGGCCGCCGCAGGTGGAGTCGATGGCGATGCCGTTCCACGACGCGGAGTCGAAGACCGTGACGCCCGGGGGCACCCGCACGCGTCGTTCGGTGCTCGACTCCTCGCCCGGGGCCGCTCCGGGGGTGCGGTCCAGCACGGTGAAGGCAAGCTCGACCCGCCCGGTGCCGTCGTGCGGCGCCGGGTCGGCGGACGGGTTGGCCGGGGGTACGACGAGCCCCTCGCGACGCAGGTCGTCGGGGTCCACGTCGGGCAGCTGGTCGGGCAGCTGGTCGGGCAGCTCGTCGGGCAGTGCCTCGGGCTGGGTCATGCGGGCCCGCTCATGCCGAGGCGGCCGCCTTCGCCCGGTGCGCCGAGATCCACGCCATGCCCCACTCGTCGTGGTTCATGAACACGTCGGCGGCCTTGACCGCCTCGACGATCTGAGGGCTGCGGGCGTCCATGATCGCGCAGGTCAGCCCCTGGGTCATCGCCATGGGCAGCCACGCCGCGCCGAGGGTGTGGCGGTCGGGCATGCCGAAGGAGGTGTTGGAGGCGCCGCACGTCATGTTGAGGCCGAACTCGTCGCGGATGCGGCGCATCGTCTCCATCGTGACCAGCGCCGTCGAGGTGTCCGCGCCGATCGGCATGGCGAGCGGGTCGATGACGATGTCGGCCTTGGCGATGCCGTACTCCTGCGTCGCCACCCGCACGATCTTCTCGGTCAGGACGAGGCGCTTGTCGGCCTCCATCGGGATCTCGTCGGCGTCGTTGGGCAGCGCGATCACCGCGGCGTCGTACTTCTTGACCAGCGGGAGGATCGCCTCCATCCGGTCGTCCTCGGCGGTGATCGAGTTGACCAGGGCGCGGCCCTGGTAGACCGACAGGCCGGCCTCGAGCGCCTCGACGACCGAGGAGTCGATGCAGATCGGCAGGTCGGTCAGCGACTGCACGAGCTGGATCGCCTTGGCCAGCAGGTCGGGCTCGTCGGTGAGCGGGACGCCCATGTTGACGTCGAGCACGTCGGCGCCGCCCTCGACCTGGGCCCGCACGTCGCGCTCGATCGCAGACATGTCGCCCGCGCGCAGCTGCTCCTGGAAGATGCGGCGACCGGTCGGGTTGATCCGCTCCCCGATGAGGCAGAAGCGCTGGTCGTGACCGATCGTCACCTCCTTCGAGGGCGAGCGCAGCACGGTGTGCAGCGGCTCGCCGTCGTACGCCGCGCTCACGCGGGCACCTTCGAGCGCTTCTGCTTGAGCAGGTCCTTGGCGCGCTTGACGCACGCGGAGGCGTCGGCGGCGTAGCCGTCGGCACCCACCGCGTCGGCGTACTCCTGGGTGACCGGGGCGCCGCCGACCATGACGATGACCTGGTCGCGGATGCCGGCCTTCTCCAGGGCGTTCATGTTGGCCTTGAACATCGGCATCGTCGTGGTGAGGAACGCCGAGAAGCCGACGATGTCGGGCTGGTGCTCCTCGATGGCGGCGATGAACTTCTCCGGGGCCACCTGCACCCCGAGGTCGATGACCTCGAAGCCGGCGCCCTCGAGCATGATGTTGACGAGGTTCTTGCCGATGTCGTGCACGTCGCCCTTGACCGTCCCCATGAGGAACTTGCCGACCGTCTCGACGCCGGTCTCGGCCAGCAGCGGGCGCAGCCGCTCCATCGCGCCGGCCATCGCCCGCCCGGCGATGAGCATCTCGGGCACGAAGAAGTCACCGCGCTCGAAGCGCGCGCCGACCTCCTCGAGGGAGGGGATGAGCGCCTCGAAGAGCAGCGTCTGAGGCTCCATGCCGGCCGCCAGTCCCTCCTCGGTCAGCTCGAGGACGCGGGGGGCGTTGCCGACCAGTGTCTCGTCGTACAGGCCCTTCAGGATCTCGTTGGGATCGCTCATGCCACGCCCTCCTCGGCGTCGTGGTCGGTGTCGTGATCGCTGTCGCGAGCGGTGCTGCGCGTGCTGTGTGGTGCGTGGCCGCGCAGCAACCCGGAGAGCTGCGATGCCTGGCCGGCGAGGTGCCGGCCGAGCTGGGTGAGCCGGCCCTCGAGCCGGCTGGTGGGGCCCGAGATGCCGAGCGCGGCGACGACGTCGCCGTGGGCGTCGCGGACGGGCACGGCGAGACCGGTCAGGCCGACCTCGAGCTCGTCGACCGTGCGGGCGTAGCCCCGCTTGCGCGCCCGGGCGCCGTCGCGGCGCAGCTCGGCGGGGTCGGCGACCGTGGCCTCGGTGAGCCGCTCGAGCGTGCGGGGCAGCGGGAGCGCGCCCCAGGCGTAGAAGACCTTGCCGAGCGCGGAGGAGTGGTCGGGCACGACGACCTCGCTCCAGTCGCGGCTGCCGAGCAGGTAGCGCGCGTCGACCTGGGCGACCTGGACGGTCGTGCCGTTGCGGACGACGGCGAGGTGGACCGTCTCACCGGTCTCGTCGCCGACCGCCTGCATCACCGGCCCCGCGAGGCGGACCAGCTCCTCCCACGGGTCGTGCCGCGCGGCGTACAGCCAGAAGAGCGAGCCCGCGACGTAGGAGCCGTCGGTGTCGCGCTCGAGCAGCCCGCCGCGCTCGAGGGCGGCCAGCATCCGGCTCGTCGTGGACTTCGCGAGGCCACTGGCCTCCTGCAGCGCCCCGAAGGTCAGCGGCTCGTCGGCGGCGACCACGGTCGCGACCAGCGCGGCGGCGCGGTCCAGCGCCTGGGTGCCGCTGCCGGTGCTCGCTCTCGGCACTGCCGCTCCTGACCTGCGCCGGTCCCCCGTGGGTCTTCCCCCGGCGTTCCATGATGTGGAACTGTTGTTCCACAGTCGTGAGGTTAGGCAGGAGAGCCGATGTTCCGCAACCAGATGCCCCGCTACGAAGTCCTCTCCGAGGACGCGATGGCCACGCTCGAGACCGGGTGGCGACGGCTCATGACCGAGATCGGCGTCGAGTTCATGGACGACCGGGCGCTGGCGCTGTTCCGCGAGGCGGGGCAGAAGGTCGAGGACAACAAGGTCTTCCTCGACCCCGACTTCGTCCTCGAGCAGGTCGCCAAGGCGCCCTCGGAGTTCGACCTGCAGGCCCGCAACCCCGCCAACTCCGTGCACATCGGCGGCGACTCGATGGCCTTCGGCGCGGTCTACGGCCCGCCGTTCGTGCGCGAGGGCGACGTGCGCCGCGACGGCACGATGGAGGACTTCAGGAACTTCGCGCGCCTCGCCCAGAGCTTCGACGCCCTCGACTCCGCCGGCGGCGTGGTCAACGAGCCCAACGACACCCCGCTCGACAGCCGCCACCTCGACATGACGCTGGCGCTGCAGACGCTCACCGACAAGCTCTACATGGGCAACGTCGTCTCCGGGGTCAACGCCGCCGACACGATCGCGATGACCGAGATCCTGTTCGGCTCGCGCGAGGCGATCGAGCAGACCCCCGCGCTCATCTCGCTCATCAACTGCAACAGCCCGCTGCGCTGGGACGACCGGATGCTCGAGGCGCAGTTCGAGTACACCGCGGCCAACCAGCCCGTCGTGCTGACGCCGTTCATCCTCATGGGCGCCATGTCGCCGGTGACCATCCCCGCCGCCCTGGTGCAGCAGATCACCGAGGCGCTGTCGGGCATCGCGCTCTCGCAGCTGATCCGTCCCGGCGCCCCGGTCGTCTTCGGCTCGTTCCTGTCCAACATCGACATGCAGTCGGGCTCGCCGACGTTCGGCACGCCGGAGAGCGGCCTCGGGCTGCTGTGCACCGGCCAGATCGCCCGGCACTTCGACCTGCCGTTCCGCACCGGCGGCGGCCTGACCTCCTCGCAGGTCCCCGACGCGCAGGCGGGCTACGAGGCGCTGATGACCCTCATGCCGACGTTCCTCGCCGGCGCCAACTGGGTGATGCACGCCGCCGGCTGGCTCGAGGGCGGCCTGGTCGCGGGCTTCGAGAAGTTCATCATCGACATCGAGCTCGTCCAGATGCTGCAGCACGAGTTCACCCCGCTGGAGATCGACGAGGCGTCGATGGCGTTCGGTGCACACGAGGAGGTGGGTCACGGGGGACACTTCCTCGGTGCGATGCACACGATGGAACGCTTCCGGACCTGCTTCTACCGACCGCTGCTCTCCTCCTCGGAGAACTACGAGCGCTGGATGCGCAACGGCGCCAAGGACACGGCTGCTCGCGCGTCGGAGATCTGGAAGAAGAAGCTGGAGGAGTACGTCGAGCCCGAGCTCGACCCCGCTGTGCGCGAGGAGCTGGAGGCCTACGTGAACCGCCGCCGCAAGGAGCTGGGGGACTGATGCCCACCACCACCGCCGCCGCCTCCGAGGTGCGCGGCGACTTCGTCCTGACGATCGTCTGCCCGGACCGGCCCGGCATCGTCCACGCCGTGACCGGGTGGCTGCTGCGCCACCACGGCAACATCCTGGAGAGCCAGCAGTTCGACGACGCCCGCGCCGGCAAGTTCTTCATGCGCATCGACTTCGAGGTGACCGAGCCGGTCGAGGCCGACGACCTGCGCGCCGAGTTCGCCGAGGCCGTGGCCCGGGAGTTCGAGATGCAGTTCGAGCTGTGGGACGCCGCCGCGCCGTACCGGACGCTGATCATGGTCAGCAAGCAGCTGCACTGCCTCAACGACCTGCTGTTCCGCAGGTCGACCGGAGAGCTCCAGATCGACGTGCCCGTGGTGGTCTCCAACCACCGCGACGCCGAGCCGCTCGTGCGCTCCTACGGCATCGACTTCAGGCACGTCCCGGTCACGCCCGACACCAAGGCCGACGCCGAGCGCGAGCTGATGGGCCTGGTCGACGACCTCGGCATCCACCTGGTGGTGCTCGCGCGCTACATGCAGATCCTGTCCGACCCGCTGTGCCGTCAGCTGTCGGGTCGCGCGATCAACATCCACCACTCGTTCCTGCCGTCGTTCAAGGGTGCGAAGCCCTACCACGCGGCGTTCGACCGGGGGGTCAAGCTGGTCGGGGCGACGGCGCACTACGTCACCGCCGACCTCGACGAAGGGCCGATCATCGAGCAGGACGTCACGCGCGCCGACCACACCTACACCGCCGAGCAGCTCGTCGTCGCCGGTCGCGACGTGGAGGCGGCGGTGCTGTCGCGGGCCGTGCGCTGGCACTCCCAGACCCGGGTGCTCGAGCACGACGGCCGGACGGTGGTCTTCCGCTAGCCGCGGGCGTACGGTCACCGGGTGACCGCCCTCACACGTCGCCCTGCCGCGGTCGTCGCGGTGCTGGCCCTGCTCGGCACCGCCCTGTCCGGCACGGCACTGGTCGGGACGCCCGCCGCAGCGGCTCCGGCGCCCGCCCGCGTGGGAGCCGCGCTCGACGTGCTGGTGCTCGGCGACTCGTTCTCCGCCGGCAACGGCGCGACCGACGAGCAGGGCGACCCGCGGACCTACGGGCCGACCGACTGCTACCGCAGCCGGGTGGTGTGGGGGGAGAAGTACGCCGCGTCGCTGCGCGCGGCCGGTCAGCCCGTCGACCTCGTCAACCACGCCTGCAGCGGCGGGGTCACCGCCGACGTGACCGCGCCGCGGGTGATGGACACCAGCACCCGAGTGATCGCGACGCCGGCCGGCGTCACCACCAACGCGCAGGCCGATGCCGCGCTCCGGCGCACCGACCCCTGCAACACGGGGCGCTTCCCCGACGAGGAGTCGTGGACCTACCGCGCCACGCTCGTCGTCCCCGGCGCCCTCACGACGTACGACTGCACGCGCACGCTTCGCCCCCAGGCCGACTTCGTCTCGCCGGAGACCGACCTGGTGCTCTTCACCCTCGGCGGCAACGACGCCGGCTTCACCACGATCGTCACGAGCTGCTTCGTGCCGGTCGTGCGCACCGCCGCGTCGTGCCGCACCGCGGTCGAGGCCGCCCGCGCCCTGCTGCCCACGCTGCAGCAGCGGCTCCTCGGCGTCGTCGACGCGCTGCGGGCCCGCGGCCTGCGCGAGGACGCGAGGATCGTGCAGCTCGGCTACCCGTGGCTCCAGACCGACAACGGCTTCACCCTCACCGACCCCACCGGCACCTACGACGCCGGCGACCAGGTGCGCAGCCTGGTCACGCAGGGCAACGCCGCCATCGCGGCGGTCGTGCCGACCGCCAACGCCGGCCACCCCGGGCAGCTGAGCTTCCTCGACGGGGTGCCGCAGAAGTTCTCCGGCCACGAGCCCGACGCGACGACGCTCACCGGCAACCCGGCCCGCTGGCTCCTGCAGGTGGGCGACGGCACGACCGTCTCGTTCTTCTACCACCCCAACCGGCTCGGGCAGACGGCGTACGCCGAGCTGCTGGCCGCGCGCGGCACCTTCGGCGCGGCCCCCGGGTCGGGGGCTTCCGCGTCGTCGGCGCTGAAGGCGACGATGAAGGTCCGGCTCAGCCCGCGCCGTCTCGCCGGCCGCCCCGAGCGCGACGACCGGGTGCGGCTGCGCGTCAAGGTGCGGCTCAGCGACGGCACCCGCCCCCGCGGCACCCT
>Ga0325401_1005179_pt1 | contig 12428 bp, 8 predicted proteins | sample PopdelMetagenome_FD_205666 | JGI IMG/M metagenome (GOLD analysis project Ga0325401, IMG submission 205666) | Populus deltoides microbial communities from Bellville, Georgia, United States - Xylem-PdKOR-R2 | ecosystem: Host-associated > Plants > Phyllosphere > Stem > Wood/Secondary xylem | place...
AAAACATGTAGGGGAAACACTACAACAAAACAAAACCCATGTGGGGGAAACACTATAACAATCCACAATGTTATTTTTTAAAAAAACTACAAAATTAAATTTTCAACCAGCTCAATATAAAAAAAAATCGACAGAGACCAGTTTAAAAAAAAATCATAAAAAAATCATATAGAAAAATATTATAACAATTCATAATATTTTAAAGAAAAAACTATATAGTTAAATTCTCAAATATTTAAAAAAATTAACAAAATTAATTTAAAAAAAAAATAAAGAAAACAAAAAAAATTAATTTTAAAAAAAAAACAAAGCATGTAAAAAAAAACATTCGGGGAAAGCTTTCCCACGCGTTTTAAAGTTATTGGTAATAATAATAAACACTCTTTAACATGTGAGGAGCGATTGGACATGTCGGCTTTTTAATAAGGATTTCATCATGACCGTTAGATCGCCGTCGTTTCCTACTCTCTTCCAACACCATTAATAATAATAATAATAAATAATAAATAAAGGGACACAAATCCTAATCACGTCACTCGCACACAGTTTTCGCGCATCCATTCTCCGTCTCCAATCTTCAAAAGCTTAAAGAACCCTAACCCTAACCTTCAAAATTTCCCAATCTCCATCACTCAAATCAATTGCTTGTGGAAAGGCTAACCTTAATTCATTCTAAACCATCATGCTACTCTCTCCAGGACACTCACCACGCCACCTTTCATCACCGTCACCATATTCAAATTCCGAAAATACCCTCCAGATCTCCAGCAATTCCTCCTCAATCAACAACACCCCGATAAACCCTAGTAAACACCCCACAGTTCTTGACGAGGACACCTATGTGGCCACCATCGAGAAAATCATCGAGCGCGACTTCTTCCCTGATATCTCGAAGCTACGTGACCGTCTTGATTGGCTCGAAGCTATGAAATCGGGCGATCCGATCCAAATTCGAGATGCCCAGTTGAAGATTATGGAGCGCCGTGGAAAAAAGGTAAACAATCCCAGCTCCGACGGCAGCTTTCGGAGTAGAAATCGAACCCAAACCCCAGGTTCTACTTTTATGCGTAGTCTTACTCCATTTGATGAATTTGATAGCAGGATGCAAACACCTAGCGTTGTTATGGATAGGGGATTGTCTAGTAATGCAGAGTCTAATGAGAATGAAGTTGCTGTTGATAAGAATTTGAGTTTAGACGAATTTTTTAGGAGATATACGAGTGAGGATAACGATAGCTTTTCAAAGATATTAGAGAAAGTGAATAGGAAAAGGAAGGACAGATATGAGCATTTGTTAGAAGGTGAAAAGGAGGATGTTAAATTCATTGGGGATGCGAAGAGGGATAGGATTACAGATGGTTTTGGAACTTCTGATCAGCCACCGAGCACATTGGAAGGATGGAAGTACACAGCGAAGAATTTGCTGATGTATCATCCGGCCGATAGGGGCGAGGCTCCATTGACTGAGGAGGAACAGGCTGTTAGATTGAAGGGTTTGACTAAAGAAATCAATAGGTCCAGCACACGTTTTCATGGTAAGATGTTGGATACTAGGCCAAGAGATGATGGTGTTGTTGAGGTGCTTTATACTCCTGTAGCTGGGGCTACTCCACTTCCTATGTATGATAGGGACGGGGATAAGGCAAAGAAGTATGATTTGGAGGATTTGAGGAGGACACCAGATAGGTTTTATGTGGAATCAGGGAAGAAGGCAGATGATGGGTATAGTTTTGTTAGGACACCATCACCGGCTCCTGGAGTTGATGAGTCGCCATTTATTACTTGGGGTGAGATTGAAGGGACACCAATGAGGTTGGAACCTGAGGATACCCCGATCGATATTGGTGGTAGTGGCAATGGGCCGCATTTTAAAATCCCTAATCCACCTGCACGGGATGTGAAGGCCCATTCATTGTCGAGGGAGGCTTCGCGAAGGTTGAGGGAGAAGTCAAAGATGTTTCAAAAGCCACCGTTGCCCTCTCCAAGTAGAGGGGGGAGCGCTAGTCCAAGTGTGCGAACGCTCTCTCCTGCTGCACAGAAGTTTGTGAGGAATGCAATTTCCAGGTCTTCATCCTCTGTAGATGAAACCCTCCGTGCCAGTTATAGAGGGGCAAGTCCAGGAGTTGGTACTCCTAAGAGTGGAAGGAGTATCTCGAGGTTTGGAAGAGATGGGAGCATGAGTTCCAGGTCACCTTCTGTAAGGGAGAATTCTAATCCTCCTTGGTAAACTGTAATCTTTTCAATAGTGTTATATTCTGCCAAGCATTTGTTTAATGGCAGCATTTATTAGCTATAAATGATGCCTTTTGTTTTTAAGGAACCATGTACCATCGCCTTTGATTTCTTTTTTCCTCTGTTTCTATATAACTTGTGGGTTTAATGAAAAGAAGAAATTATGAAGGATGTCTCATGCGGGAAATTAGTATTCAATAAGTGCTCTTACAATTGAAGGGTTCCATTTTTATCGTTTATTTTTGTGTGTGTGTGGTTTGAAGGAAAGATGTCTAGGATTCAAGTTCGCTGTTTTGGTAAGCCGGTCAGACATTTTCAATTCTCAGTTTTGGTTATGCTGAATAAGTGTGAGGATGGCAGAAAACATTGAATTATTTGATGTGCAATTTAAATTTCTTGAGGACATCTAATTGGATCCTCATGTTGGATCAACTTATTGTTCTAGTTAGTAGGTTGCTTGATAGAAGTCAATAAATTCATTTTGATTGTTAAGGGTAGTCTGGCCAGTACGAAAGGTGCTTCTGAAATGCAAAACAAAATACTTCATATTCTATAACCCCTTGAATTCAAACAATAATCCATTGGGATTATTAATATGATTCTCAGATTACAAGGCTGCGGCCGTGTTTATGCTTCACTCATTACAGTGTTAGCAAACAGGGTGCTGCAGATGATAATAAATATAGAAAATGATTTCATTGTTAATGGACTGCAGTGCATAATGTTGATAATAAGAAGACATTATTATAGAAGTTTATTAGTTAAGCAGAGATTATTATGAACAACTAGTAACTTCTTTACTTAGACCCTCTGTTTGTGCGCCGTCGTTGAGATGTGGTCGACTGATTGGAGCAATCCTCTCCTTTTAGTTCTGGAATGTCAACCATGGGAAGCGACTTGGTTATCATCTTCTGGGCCAAATGTTACCATAGTGATGGCCATACTTATTTTAGTGGAATCCAGAGGCAATGTACTTTTCCGGTGACCAAGGGCTTGTCAGGTGAAGGTCCAGTTGAGATAGCATGTTGTCAATCACAGTTTATATATCTTGACCACCATCGGCACTCCATGATTTAGCCCTTCTGCTGGACAAGCAACAAGTAGCAGGATGGTTTTAGAAAGGGTTGCCTAGATTCAATGTTTCAGTTATAGGGCATTGGAGGCAAGCACGGGTAACCCATGAAAGAAGACAGTGAACATGCTCGAACTCCATTGCTTTAAGCGCAGATACTATACAGAATTATTATTCTTCACACCATTCAATTATTATGAAGCTATGCCACGACTAAAAAAAAGCTTCATGTCAGGTATAGATACTAACTAGTCTACCCAACCCGAAACCAGCCTGAAACCAGCTAAAAAAAAAAACTTATATATCATGTTAATTACGTACTAAACTTAATTAGCATTTAGGTTTGGGTTCGTAAGTTTTGGGTTATGAATACCCAAACCCCAATCAGATTTAGGTTTAGGTTTGAGAATGGATAATATAAAACTCACCATCACTAGATCTAATCAGCTAAAGTCCATTTAAATTACAAAACATTCTAAGTTCACAGCGGCTTAGTTGTTGAAAACCATTTATAGCAAGAGATGATGGGTGGGGGGGGTGGGAACCTATCGCATGTCGAGCAGAACTCAGAAAGAACAAGGGGAAAAAAAGACTGTTTGAAATAATTAAAAAAGGGGAAACCCAAATCCTTAGCTCTTTCTAATGATTTGCCCTCCCCTGTCCAAACAAAGCCTGCATATCATCTTCGACACGCATAATTAAACCACTTGTATGCTTCCATGAACTTTCCCGACCAAAAGTAAAGAACTGTTAAAATAAAGGCACAGCACATCTTACCGAAGAGTCATACTGCTTGTGCCTACGCATGCATACAGTACAATAGAACCCAAACAGACAGTAGGGAGCACTGCGCCTCCTCTGTCAAATAAGTGCTAAGTCACTCAATTCATAAATTAAAGGCATTAAGACTTAAAAAATGAATAAAGTAGTGGTTAATAGATGCCTCGCATCAAAAGCAGGAGTTTCTCCTGTTGAGGAGAGAAACAATACCACCACGTTCTCTGATATAGCCTAAACACAAGCAATAACAGCTCACATAAAAGGTGGAGTTGAATTCTATAATCCCAGACATGATCGAAAATATTTTTATCAGATGCTTCTCTAACTTAAATAATCAGAATGAAAGTGCAATCTAATCAAGAGAAGTAGACACACAGAACCTGCAACGTGGGCAACAATGAATTTTATCAACAGCGCATCACCATGCATATAAAAGCCAGATCACGCCCAACCATAAGCATGAATCTAATTTAGTGAAGTATTAGATGAGCATCTTCAAAATATAATGTGAATTTCTCAATTGGAAAATAACTTTCAACATCCCTATATTAATGACCTAATTCTATAAGCTACATGGTATCATGAATATTATAGTCTTCAAACGATAATGGTGCGAGTATTCTTCTACAACTACTGGTTGTCCCCCATTTTTAGACACTTATGGTGTTGCTCTTGAGCTGCTGCCAGAATAAAATGAACATTTTACTGCTTATTAATCTGCAATGAAATGCACGGCAAACATCAAAATGTTTTGCTTAAAGATTAATGAACACTACGTAGAAAACAGCAAGCATATTAAAAGTACCTACAGAAGAATTATCATGGCAAGGCCTTCTTTTCATGCTCCAACACTGTTATCACCCTGCTTTGCAGCATCCTCAATAGTATCAAGAGATGTTGGAACATCCTCTATTGTAGCTTTGGCTTTTGGTTGATCAATCTTGTCAGCAGCATCCAAGAGAGTTGACTCACTGGCCTCATCTTTTGTATCAGGAAGCTGCAAGTCTTTTGCCTCTTCAATTGTATCAGGGAGCAGCAAGTCATTGGCTTCTTTAATTGCATCTGGGAGCTGCAAGTCATTGATCTCTGCAGTTGCGTCTGGGGGGAGCAAATCATTTTCCTCTTGGGTTGCATAAGGAAGCTGCGAGGCTTTGAGCCTTTCATTCGTGTCAGGAAGCTGCAAATCATTGACCGCATTTGTTGCATCAGAAATATGCAGATCGTTTATCTCATCAATAGCACCATTGGGCTGAACCTCATTAATTGTTGCATCAAAGAGTCCTGAGTCATTGACCTTGTCCGATGCATCAGGAAGCTGAGAATCATGATCACTTATTGTTGCCTGACAAGTTTGTGAGTCATTCATCTTATTTGTTGGCTCACAGGACCGGGAATCATCAAACACTTTAGTTGCCTCACCATATATTTTTCTGTCGTTGACCTCAATAGTTGCATGACAAGGCTGAGAGTCATTCACACTGTCAGAGTCTCTACAAGATTGAGAGTCAATGATGTCCTTTGTAGCATTGCTAAGCTTTGCACCATCTTCCTTATTAACCACATTTGGCAGCTCTTCACTGTCACCCTCGCCAGCTGCATGAGACAGCTGTTGAGGATCAAAGTTATCAGTTGCCTGGCATAACAGCAACTGACCAACCTCGCCATCTGCCTGATGCAAGTGCAACTGATCAGCCTCGATAATTGTACCATAAAACTGAGGCTGGTCATCCTCACTTGCTTCTTGATATTCCATTAGATCACCCTTTCTCCTGCGTTTCCCAATACCTTTCCTTCTTATCCTCTCCTTCCCCCTTGACCTTTTTCCTAGTTCAATTTGTGGGGGGACTGAAGGTGTGGCTGGACATTCAATCTGGTCCCTCAAACAGTCCTGCGCAATAAACCTGATCCTTGAAATTGACTCAAATTGCTGTCCATCCAACCCTTTTGTTGAGAATGAATCCGCTAAATAAGCAATTTCCCTTAGACCAGAGATCTGTGACAGTTAAAGAATAGACCATTAAAGATTATTATAAAAAGTAAATGTAATAGCAAAATTGAAGTTTGAGCATAGTCCTACCGTCCTTTGGAACTCAGATGAGAGAGAGATTGGCCTTCCAACAACTTTACGAGTCATTTTCCAGTACCATTGCATGTAGTCGCTTTCATCTACACCATCATCCCCATCCACAATATGGAGTTGACGATCCATCCATTCATTAAGCTCCGACTCCATTTTCCCAGACAAGTCGACCCCACCATCAACTCCTCGACTCTTTCTCAGCCACCGCTCCACATCTTCTGGGATTGGTTGAAGCATGCCATATTGCCTTAGGCAACGGTCAGGAAGGTGTCTTTCTGCCTTGTCGAAGCATATGAGCATTGTCTTTGATCTCCCTAAAATCAAAGTATTTTTTATATCTTTTGGTATTACAGTACTGTCCATAATTTTGTAAGGAAGCCACTCCACCTATGTGTCAACACCACGCCAGTTGAATTAGAATTTTTTTTATTCAGTAGGTGGAATAAGAACTGAACTGAAAGCAGTAAAAACCTACATCAGTTGTTTTCAATGAGTCCAGTGCCTTGCGGTAGAAAACAACATCACGGTTTGTTGTTGGCCCGCTTTGTTTTCCCTTCCATCTAAGTACAAATGGAAAATGATCGTGGATGGGGTCCCGATTAAGCTTTGGCCGGCCCACATTCAGGTGAAAGTAGCTCCAACACTACAGAAAGCAAGAACCAGTCAATACCAATATTATTTATCCTAGGATAAAATTAGTTGCTGAAAGAAATCCTTGCAGCACACACCCTGACAAAGAAAAATAAATAAATAAAGGACACCAATCTCCAAGATGATCAATGGATAGCTATAGTTAAAACATAAATAACCTGCAGTAGTGTTAAGCAACCACAAATGGTACTTTGAGATTTGACACATGCATTGCCGAGTGCTCTATACAAGAAAGCTAATGCTGCTGCTCCCCAGGCATACTCCCCAGCTTCTTCAAAATACGCAAACAAAGGAAGGTACATTACTGGAACCTTATTCCCAGTGGTAGTGGAAAATATTGTACTGCCCACAAGGTACAGAAGATAAGCACGAGTGCAATGCTCAACTTCTTCAATAGGTGCATCTTCAGAACAATGAGAAAAGAACTCCTTCAACCAACTTAACTTCACCATCCCGCCACTCGCGTAGCTAGAGTCTGGTGCTTTCCCTAGAAGCCCTTCACAAACCGAGGCACAAGTGGTGTGTGTTATTCCAATAACAGGCTTCCCATCAATCGCAAGTCCGAGCAACAATGCAACATCTTGGAGAGTAACAGTCATTTCACCAACAGTGAAGTGAAACGTGTTGGTCTCTCTCCTCCACCTCTCAACAAGAGCTGAGATTAGAGGATTGTCAAGACTAATAGCCGGAATCTTTCTCAAGTAACCAAATCCAGCTTTCTCCACCAACTCAATTTGTTTAGGAGTTAGCTTCCATTCACCCAGCTTCGAGGTGTGTTCATGGCATCTTAGCGCACCACGCTCCTGGACACCACCACATAAACAAAGTCTTAGCAGAGCACAAACAATGCATGTGCTTTAATGTAATGATCATGAAAAGTAAGACACTATGTTTCCACACAAACACCAACCTGGCCATCCCAAACTGCAGAGGAGACATGCTTGTCTTGATCATACAGTACACTACCATCAATGGGTCCGGGATTCGTATCCATTCACTGTTTCCCACCACCACCAACGTAAGCAACTGTAACAACTCCATTATTAAACATCCAAAACGCCTCTTTCAACAACTAGCTTGCAGTTATTATTAATATTTTGGAATGATAATAATGAATTAGACTTGAATCGAAATCTTCCATGGATATCCAATTTTTAATTTGCTTTAAACCTAGATTATTGTTCCTATTGGCTAACAAATAATTTACAAAAATTAAAACTAAGAAAAACCAACAGCGTGGTTGTATTAACTAGCTCTGGCTGCAGCTTCCGGGAAAATGAAAAAACAAGGAGGAGGAGGAGTAGGGGATAAAGGAATTACGAACCTGAAAAAGGAGACTGGGATAAATTTTTAGCAAAACGACGACGGAGAAAGAGTTCTGATTTATCTCCCGCTACGACCAGGAAGGAACTGCTTCGAAAACAAAACGACGGGTTAAGCATCGAAGCGACGTGATATCAAAACCTACAACTAAACCAGCCTCTCGTTTTGGGTTAAACGCGTGTCCTTATACACGTGTCACTTTTTCAGTAGTCTGGGCTTAGCCCCATTTTTTAATGATATGTTTGGGCTATCTATTGTTACTTGAATGGGCCAACTTAACCACTCATTTTTTTATTATTATTAATTTTATTTTTTAATATTTGAATGATTTTAAATTGAACTTTATGATTTTTTTTTATTAGTTTTTATAGAATTATCATAGTATCAAATGAACTTTCTTATATTTAGTTGACATCTAATTTTGAGAGTATCAATTTATGTTGTCAGGTAATTAAAATATGAAATAATTTGAGAAAAAAATAAAGTAATTAAATCTAATTGGATGCATGACTCAGACCACGAGTTTGACAGGTTCACTCTATTTTTTTTTATCTTTTTTTTAATTAAATTTTTTTCAATCTCGTTCTTCAATATTGAATTGGTTGGGAATTGGGCTTCATAATCTATTTTAATTTTGATTTTTAAAGGGTTATCAAAGTCTTATGACCCGGGTTTCGAGTTTAGCAAATTAACTTGATTTGACCTTAATCGATCCAATATGTTGTCAATTTTTCATCTAAATATATTTTTTATATAAAAATTCAATCTTAGTATTTAAAAACATGACGTCCAATATGCCTCAGATTTTGAATTCATGATCAGAATTTTTGTTTTCATAAAAAAACATGTCAGCAACACTTGGATATTTTTTTCTTATATTAAAAAAAAATATTATCTTACCCAAGATATGAAAGTCTAGGTGAACCTAAAAGAGGATGAATTAAGTTGCCGATTAAAAAGTTTTTTGATAACTTAAAATAATATATAGCACAACCTAATGATTAATATAAATAAGCTCAAAATAATAATAGAAGCAAACTTAAAGATGCACCATAACAATCAACACAATAAAACAGTAGATAGAGTTAAAAAGGCATGCACCGGGATTTTTATACAAGTTCAGACAATCATCTATTTTTTTTAACCATTGTTCAAGAGTTTACTATCATACACGGTATTCTTAAAGGAGGAGACCAAAACTTTACACAATGTTTTTTGTGTAAAAGATTGAAAACCTCTTCCTCTTTTTTCGGGTTCAGGATTTAACCTAATTTTTTTATGGGCTCAACATTAAATCCAATTATTTTACTGGCCCAAGATCAAACCTATAACAACCTGTTTAGAGAATCAAGATTAAAAACTTTTCTCAATCTTTTTCTAGTTTCAAGATTTAATCCAATTACGAGCTCAAGTTGAAAACCAATCATCTTACACATGTTAAGGATCAAACCTTCCACCTAATCTATATAGTTATAAAACCCAACTCGGGGGTTAACCCAACTAAGGGGCCGGGTTCCGGGTTTCATGGATCAATCCAGAAAAATTACAAAAAAAAATTAAAAGTTTTAATATTTCATATGAAAAAATTAAGAAATAATTCATGTGAATATAGGCTATATATGTTGTAAATAATAAAATTTAAAAGAATATTTTATAAAGTTTTTTATCCCACATTGAAAAAACCTAACTTTTTTCTTGTGAACATAGAGTATATATATTAAAGGGTCTCAAATCTCACATTGAAAAGATATTATGTTAACCTTTTAAGTTGAAGTATTTAAACCAAAAAAATTTTTTTATCTCATATTGAAAAAACTTAACTTTTTTCTTGTGAACATAAAGTATATATATGAAACGGCTTCAGATCCCACATTGAAAAAATAATTTTTTTCTTGAAAACATAGAATATATATACTAAAGGGTTTTAAATCACACATTAAAAAAATAAAATATTTTTCTAGTATTTATATAATAAACTTTAAAAAATATTAATAATCAACTAAAAAAATATGAAAAAAAGGGGTATAGGAGAAAAATCACATTTGAAAAAAAAATCGGGTCTCATTAGGGTTCGCTCGAGTCATGGGTCAACCCGCCAGATCAACCGAGTTTTGCTAGATTGTTGCACTAGACGGCCTTTTGTCTTATCCGAACCGGTCCAGCCACCAGGTCCCGGGTTGACCCGTCAGGCCGGTCCAAATTTAATAACACTGCTAATCTATTTGATGTGTACAAGAGTAGAAAATCCTTCCTCACCAATACTTGTAAATGTACAAGTATCAAGCCATGTAAATAGCCTTTAAAAGTCTTTTTCAAATGTTTTAAGTATCACTTATATTTCCGCAACATTATTTTCTTAATAGAGTTAAATGGAATACAAATAAAACACTTGAAGTAGTTTTGTTAAAAACACTTTAACCTTATTTTTTTATATATAAATCAAGAGTATAACAAAGGTTGTAAAAAGTTGTATGAGACTAAAAATATTATTAGAATTTTATCTTGGATGTTATTTTTTATTTTGCTGAAAAGGGGAATATTTATAGGGGTAAAACATCAAGCTAGTTATTAGATACACTCTTCAAAAAATTTATGTTTATTAAAAATCAATTAAATTATTAAGAAAACAGTTTAAACTGTTTAAAGATGTTGGATAAATTCTGGAATTTTTATAAAATAATTAAATTATTTTCCAAACCAGTTAGACCGTTTCTCAAAAAAGTAATCCTTCTTCTAAATCAACTAAGCTGACTTAGATATCAAAAAGATTCTAAATCAACTAAGCACTCAAATAAATTTAAGCATTAATGCATGTTTCATAAAGCATATTAATACAACAAATAAAGTCTATCAAAGCATTATTCTTCTTATGTTAGTTTAAGATATCAATGTAAAACATATATTTAAATATACATTAAATAATATTACTCTTATATTATATTATCATCAGAGTCTTATAATATTAATTACATTTTTTTTATAATCAAAACCTTAAATAATTAGTATGCATCCAAACTAATACAATGTGAATATTATATAAAAATATTTATATTTTTTGTTTAAAAAATGAATAAAAATAAGTATAAGCCTATTTTGAACTCTTTATCAAACCTATATTATTTCCTCAAGTAAATGACTCTATGAACCAATGCATTGAACTTTCATAATTATCTCAATTGTTTTTTTTATCAGGTTTCATACAATTTATACAATTACTAAAGTAACTTCAAGCCATATACTATAAAACATTTATATTTATTATATCGTAATATATAGTTTAACTTATCATCAAGTAATCCAATTGATTACTCGGTGATTGTGCTAATCATTAAAAATAAAATACAATCGTGATTCAAAATGTATATTGTTATATTAAAAAAAGAAAACAAATGTGATCAGATCATCTCTTTTCCAAACATGAACCCTAGCCATCATCTTGAATTCAATTATATCCAAGAATCCCATGTTATCAAATCATCTCATCAGGCTCAACAATCTCGATAGAGATCTGGATCTTGAACACCGGATGGTGTTAGTTTCTTGCTCGAATAAGAAGAGGTTTGCCCATCTAGAGAATTCACTTTCCAATGTGTGAATAACAGCCTAACAACTAGTGTTGGGACCTGCAACCAAATATCAATAAATATTTAGTAACCTTAATTCCTAAATATGCTCAACACTGAGAAATGCAATCGAGGGCTTTACCTTCTGTTGAATGTCATTTTAAAAAGTAATGTTTATTGTACTCTCAAACAAGCCCACATTCTATGAATTGAAAACTTCACTCCCTCTATAATTTGCCAGGGATATCATTAATTGATGAGGATTCAGCTACTTCATTCTATATCAAGTGCCAATAATGAACTTTTCCAGTGAAAAATGTATGAATTTACCAGTAAATGAACGAAGATTTTATGTAAGAAATCTCATTCCATACTATATATTATGATCAGTACATTGATGTTTTCAACTTATCTGGAACCATGGAAGCCCCCAATTCAGCATTGTACATAAACTGCAATCTGCAGATAAAATAGATAGCTAATGGAAAAGCCACGCGTGGGCTCCCAGTCAGCACATTACATGACTGCAGCTACCTAAATAGGGGAGTCAGTGGGAACCTTATAGGATTCAAGGACGTTCCTTGTTGATTCTACGACTGCTTGCCCACTGACATAGTGCTGGCGGCAAACAGGCATGTAGACATCAGATCCTCCAATCAATTCTGTCTGGGTCTCTGCTGTCTTCCTCAAGGTAAAGAAGGCTCGCTTGCCACAAAGTTCACACCTT
>Ga0325401_1005180_pt1 | contig 12428 bp, 5 predicted proteins | sample PopdelMetagenome_FD_205666 | JGI IMG/M metagenome (GOLD analysis project Ga0325401, IMG submission 205666) | Populus deltoides microbial communities from Bellville, Georgia, United States - Xylem-PdKOR-R2 | ecosystem: Host-associated > Plants > Phyllosphere > Stem > Wood/Secondary xylem | place...
ATTATTCTTGATAACTTGCTTGCACTCCACCGTGAGTTAGACAAAAAATAAAATTAATGTAAATACAGGTGTTAATAATATATTTTTTATTTGTATGCGAAATTTCAATCATGAATTAAAAATTATCTAGTATACGTGCAATAAAAAATAAAAAATAGATTAATGAATATACACATAAAAAAAATGTTACATAGAGATTTGAACACTAATCAAAGACTAAGTAGTTAAATATTAAAAAAATTATAAAGAGCAGTATAAAAAAAACTTTTGTTAATACAATAAAAAAATATTATAATTTTATTTGAAAATAAATCGAAGGTAGAATGGTATTAATGGAATGATACCAAAAAAAAGTTGTATCTATTTTATTTAATTAAATTTATATAAAAAAAAAAGTGTTAGAAAAAATCTCACTAAACTTGGTTGAGGAGTCCAATTGCTGGCCAACAAAATAGACCTAGTGAGCGTGGGCTTGTAAAGGCAGGCCTGCACTTTTGGACTGATTAATTTTTTTTATTAACATAGGTGTTCGGACTAGCATATGCATACCTCGACTAATCTCACGGGCCCTGAAGTTAGCAACCATGTAAGCCTCCAGTGACCCAGAGATTTGTGGGACTCGAACTGGTGAACTCTAGGGAGTAAATCTAGAGCTTGACTAGTTGAACTATACCCCTTAAGGTTGACCGATTAATTTTTTTAATTAAATTGGAGGAACAACATGTCTATTCAAAATCTTTAAAAAAACTATCACAAGACACATTGTTTGTAGTAGAAGAGAACACGCAACCCACTAGTTCATTTTTTTGCCACATTTAGTGGCCAAAAAGTTGGGTTAGACCTCAAGCACCCTTAAAAAAACTTATTTTTTACTAAATAAACACATTAAAAGCCTCATTAAACCCATTTAGAGTCTTAAATAATAATTTTTGAACCTTGATCTACTTTGTTAAGAAGGATGACAAGCGAAAAACACCTCAATAGAACTTTTCTCATTAAATAAAACTCATTGACACCAATAATGACTTTTTTTAGTTTTAGAAAAGTGGTCCCACAACTTTCTCTCTTATTGTCATTTTCCAATGACTTTCTCTCACCTCTCTCAAACAAGGGGCTGAGAAAATAAAAAAAATAAAGTCCTGGACCAAATTAATAGATAGGAAAACTCAAAGAACCAATAAGTAACTTTGAAAAATACCCAAGGAGAAATCTAGGGAAAAGCACGAGAGCCATTTTTTTCATTTTTTTAAAGGCTTGACATTTCACTTCTTTCTCAATTTTAGTCCTTTAATTTCTAATCTCTCTTAAACTATAAAACCAAATTATTTTATGCAAAATCGAGGACCGATCTAATGCTTAGATTTTTTAAGACCATGATAACCCTATAGAATGCAAATATAAATAAATCACAAAGCCCAAACTCTAATAAACACAATATGAAAGGACTAAATAGAAAAAAAATGATAAAAAAGAAAAGAAAAATAAAGGACAAAAAACAAGTTACTGAGTGAATTTGTGCTAACTTGTAGTAATTTATAAGGGAATGAATAGTAAAATAAAAATAAAAAATAGATTATTTTTTAATTAAAACAAGAAAACTACTAGACTATCAATAAATAGACAGTTAAAACTATTAGGCTAGGATTTGATTCATTATATTCAAATATGATAAACTTAAAGACGAATAGTTCCTCCATGACCATATTGTTTAAGGTTTTATAGTGGAGTCGTCATACAGCAACATGCACAATTAAAGTGGAAGGGAAAAAAATCAAGGGATTGACAATCTAGTAGCATGCTATTTAGCATGGAAGAATATTATAAGACTTTGGATTATGGTAAGAAAGTTTAAGGAAAACTTATATTATACATATTAAGTAGGTTGAGGAACTAAAACAATAAAAAGACACTAAAAACTGTAGGAAAACGGTTCATTTTATAAAAAACAAATTAACGAAATACAGACCAACAATTATTCCAAAGATAAATAATGTTATATGAAAATTTAGGCACAACAAAGTATTAGCGTAAAACAATAGATATAGTTAAAGAGATGAATTAAGCATGGCAATGTTATCCCTCTATAAAGATATAGTTACTACATATACATGTAAATACTACATATACATGTAAACATTTTATAAATCAATATATAAAAGAAAATTTACTTATAGATTTGTTGATAAATTATAAACTTCAAGTTGTAGATTGAAGCAATGATCAATCCTATGACATTAAAACAATTTATTGTATGTCCTCTAGAGCTTGTTATTGATTGTAATATTGTTTCTTAAGATTTTGTAGATTGTTGTGTAAGAGAAAAATTAGAAAAGGACCTTGCAATTTTAGAGGGCACGAGAAACAATCCTTTGCATAAGCTCTCACTGATAAGAATGATCAATAAATGGTCAACCAATGCAATAGCATCCTTTACTATGTCGTCAAGGCTAACAATAACAAATTTGCAAAGAAAAATCAATGCAACCAATGAAAAGTATAACAATTTTCAATTTGATATTTGTTGGATGAAGCAATTGAAGAAATTGTATTCTATGTCTAAAGTGTAATACAATAAAAAAACATGAATGAAAACATGAAGTACAAAAAAAATTCAAAAGCTTCTACAAACCAACACCATGCCAATGATGTCCAACAAATAATCCATTGCATTGACAACAATATCAATTCAAGTCCTTTGTCTTTAAATCTTCACCATTATTTAAACATGGACCTTGCAATAGCAATATGGAACAAACCTAACCAAACTGCATAAGGAGAATAAAACCCAAGGACATAGCCCCAAATAAAACCATGGCAACTATAGCTGCAAGGGAAAAAATGAAAAATAAATCTATCCAAAACACTAATCATGTCAGACTTTAGGGACTAAAACAAAAAATGATAGTGATGTGAACAAGCAATTGTGAGTGGAAAAGCATGGCATTAACGGGGTAAATGTATGAACTCTTTTAATTGTTTTTTTGTTAATATTTCCTTCTTCGTATATATAGAAATCAAACATTAAATTTTGCACATGATCAAACTTCCATTGTAATTTATTGACCATAAAATACTTGAAAAAAAAATAAATGGGAAATGTTAAGTGAAAGAGGAGGGTACAAATTAGTTGTCATCAGTTGTACAATCTTGTGAACTAATGTTTGATTTAGTTAGGTCAATGATCAATAAGAGCATGTCATGTCAAGAATGGTTTGCTAGTAAAAATTGATTTTATCTAAAACATTAGCCAAATAAGTTAAAAATATTGGTGGAATAGCACAATTTTAAAAAAAAAATAGTCAAGCAACATAATTTTAGCCTATCATGATTCACAAATGTAACATTTCATGGATGTCGCGATTCTAAAGTATGATAACTTATCATTTCACATCTTAAAATTATGACATATAATGAAATTAAACCCCAACCTCCTTTCTTCTCCACTAACAAAAATAGACTCTCCCTCTCTCTCTAAAAAACCAAGGGTCAGCCCCTTTCCTTCTCTAAAAAAAAACCTAAAAAATGATTGGTTTTTATCATAAAACACCCAAAAATCACATCCGCTTCATCTTTAAGCCTTAAAGAATGTTTATCCCATTAGAAACTGTCGCCCCAGCTATTACCTCCTCTCCCCAACCATAACCACCACACAGCCACCACTTCCTAACTAAAAAGTAGGGTAAATATTCTACATTACTATTAATTTTATGGGTTTTATATTTAATTTGTGATTGGTATATTTGTGATTAAATTATTGTTTAGGTTTAGTTTGATTTTATTTTTTGATAAATTAGGTATAGATTAAGTCAATTATGATTGATTTCATGCAATTGAACATGAAAATGACATGAATTTGGTTGAGTTTTGAAGAATCTTATGTCATAGTACATGCCCACTTGGCTTGTTGATACTTTTATCTTGTGATTATAGGAAAACACAAATCAGAGGACAAATTTGTTGGCATTGTAAGTATATTTAACTTTAATTAACACTTTCTTTACTTTATATTCAATGTATTTATGTTTTAAATTATATTATAGGATAAGGTTAAGATATATTACCAAAAACATAAGTTGATGAAACTATGTGATTGAATTAAGCTATTTTTGTTCTAAGCATAATGTTTATACATTATTTGCTTGAAACACTTCAAGCTTGATCAATAATTGATTAATGCACTAATTGAGCGATGAAAACATGAGACACACATGTTTCACCTCAGGAACTTGGAGATGACACCTATATTATAGGATATAATAGTTCTGTTTGGACTTCTTATCGATGGACATGCAATAACATCTAATGGAATGTGTAATCTAGTTACGCTATGCGAGCATGTATTTAGAGTGACACCCCTTCCCACTGAATTGAAAGAGGGTAGGATATGCCTTAAATGATTTGATGAGATATTTGTCACACCATTAGATGATGTTGACGACGAGGTCTTTGTGTAGGTATGCATTAAATTATGACTTTAATATATTATATATTTTTGAATTATTTTTTAATCTTGTTATGATCATTGAAAGATGATGCAGGTATGCCAGCGCATATTTATTGCATATGTTTGGTAGCATTCTATTCATAGATCTTACACATGTATTTATTTGATGCTTCTTGAGGATTTTAATGCGATCTCCATAGAGAGCTGGGATTTTGTTGTCTTGGCATGTCAAATGGATAGCGTGTTGCATCCATGAAGGGGACAAAACAAGTTGGGGGACATTTCTACATTTACAGGTATAAATGAAACAATTTAAAATTCGTATTTACATTTACATTTCAAATCTTTGTAATAAATGAAAAACAAAACCACTCATATGTTTTTCAAAATAGCTCTGATCCTAGGAGCATCTTAATATGGCTGACCTTAAATTCTAAGGAAGTAAGTTATGAATGTCTAGATTATATAAGTTACACTTCAACTCCCATTAGGTAATGCAATGTTTAAAATAATTATATGCAACTATATTGTCTACATATGACTTGAAAAAAAAGCTAATAGGCTTGTGATTTGTAATTTTAGGTGGTATGCAATTAAGATATTGATAATAATCTTACATATGTATTGTAATTATATGGGAGTGAGCTAGGTAGGCAACATTTTTTCCAGGTATGTGTTAAAAAACATGTGTTGTCATTATTTTTGACACGTGTATTGTAGGTAAATTAGGCTTTGTACGAAGATAATAAACTGATAGTTGCACTTGTAGTTTACATTAGCATGATAGATAAATAGACTGTAGTGGTCCTGTTAGTTTTTTTAGATGATTAGGCTACATTTTTCTAATCGAGTAATGCGATAGTTTGGCTACATGAAACACATTCTGGTTGACATTGATATGGGCTATGAGTTGCGTGCCGTAAATTATCAAGGTAAAATTGACAATTTGACTCGTTAAACCTCCATAAAACTTATATATTATAGTGGGATGGATAAAGTAATGAGGTATTTATCGAGATTCATCATATGATTACATAGGAGAAGTATATGATTTGGTATATTAGTATAACATATCGGGTCATCACACCAGACCCCGTATAGGTTCTTCTACCAAAAGACTTGCAATATGAGCAATATGTGTAATAGATTCAAAGTACTGGAAGTAATTGTAACTTTTTAGAATGAATATATGTTGAATGATGCATTTTATTTATGGAACCTGTAATGTATGAATTTGATGAATATTATGTTGGCTTATTGATATGAGAGGGTTGAGAGGTCACCTTTGTGCTTCTAATTTTGATGAAGAAAATGAAGGATACATTTATGTGTTTTCTTGGTTCACTATTTAACGTAATGCACCTGCAAACTTTAGAGAGACGTTAACTCTTGATGATTTCGTGGTTGAGAATGAGGTCACTCAGATAAAAAATAGTCATGTTATTGATGAACCTGTCCATCTAGTAGAATACAATAGCATAGATAGATAGACATGTTTATATGCTATCTATGTATTTTATTATGTTAATTTGTTAATTATGAGTTTTATGTTGTGTTATTTTGTTAGTTATGATTTTTTTTTTTATAATTTTAGATAAGGTTAAGGTTTAGTGTTTATGGGTAACTTTATGGGAAAAAGGTGGTTTGGTGATTGTCGCGGTTACCGAATGCGACATTTAAAGAAGTTGTATTTTGAAAACATTAACTCTAAATTTTCTCTAAATTCAAATGAAATTTTTATTATAAAATACATGATAAAAAATTAATTACAATGACGAAACGAGAACATAAATCATAGTTATTATGTAATTCATTATAAATCCAAAAGAAATTTTGATTACAAGCTATATAAATTATAAGAAAATAAACTTTTAAAAAGATATAGTTTTTATGTAATATTGAATTTTATAAGAAAAGAAGCCTAATCTAAACAATATTATGATTATGTCACTTCCAAAAGGTCAATCATGAGTACACAAACCCCACGAATAATTTTTACTTGGCTTAAGTCTTCAAACTGCCTTACTTATTAAAAATATGCCAAGACAAACACGGTAAGTAATTCCCTTCAATAAAACAATTAAATATAAAGGGTGTTAGTATTTGGATGGTTATCGCATTTTCAAAATGCAACATTTAAAAAAGTTATATTTTATAAATATAATATTTTTATAAATGTTGTATTTTCCAAATGCAACTTTTTTATATTTTGTGTTTTTGAAACTCAATACAAACCATATTATTTTATTATTATTGTTTTTGCAGCTGTGTTATTTCATAAAAAAATAATTAAATTCTCTGTAATAATAGCAAAAATATTGGTAAAAAATTGAGTAAAGGCCTGGAAATGTAGGCTTCATGAATCTTACGGATACATCTCAAGGAGCATAATGTGGCAAGTTGACATTTTTGTATGAAATTCAGTGATTGGAAGTCCCTGGTTGGTGATGAGAAATGTCCTATGATCACATGGTGTTGTGTATGGAGACATGCACATAAAGGCCCACTTTGTTTGAGAAAAAACACACACATTTCTCTAAGCCCACTTAGATCAAACCCCATGTTGGGAACACACAGAAGAAGTGCATGGTCTCCTTCTTCTCTCTTTTTCACTTAAAAAAAAAAATATAAAACATCAAGTCTAGTCCACTTATTTCTCCAATGCACTTGTCTTCATCACATCCAACATCTCTCTCTCTCTCTCTCTCTCTCTCTCTCACACACACACACACACACACACACACTCCCCCTGTTAACTTGCTTTTGTGGTCCTTCTCTTTATAAGTCTCTCATCACCATCTCCAATTCTTCACCTCCCTAACTAAGCTAATTACTACATCTAACACATTCCTTCTTTCTTTACTTTTCTTCTCATCTTCCCTTACAGCCGATATACCTTCCCATTTGCTCTTTTGGGTTCTTCAACACTCTTCCTTTTACCAAAACCAGCTGGGTTTCAAAAACTTTGAAGCAGACGTGCCAAATTTTTGTTTATAGGCTGCAGGCATGTCTAGCAGAAGGTCAAGGCAGTCTAGTGTTCCAAGGATCACTGATGATCAAATCATCCACCTTGTCTCCAAATTACGCCAGCTTCTCCCTGAGATTCGTCAAAGGCGCTCCGATAAGGTACTTTAACCCCCACTCTGTCTTTCACTCTCTCTTTTATGACAGTGAAGGAAGAGAGCGACATGAAATCTTGTAGGGGAAAGTAGGGTGGAGAAATACATGAGTAATGTTGCACATGATGCATGTTCGACAAGAATAGTGTATTACAGTTATAATAATTGCACTCTCTAGACATTTTGAACTATGACCCGGCCATCAAGGAAATTATTTTCATAGCTATCCAAGTTCTCTTTGACCTTCACAGTATTCGTAGTTGGATTATTGGACCGCCCAAAGGAAGAGCCGAATAATACATTTTATGGTCTTATAATTGACTGCTGTTTTTGACAATTTGGTCCATACCCTTTGGCTACATCATGTCAATGTTATGGATAAAAGTAGTAATTACTAGTTACTACTATATGGTTTAGACTAATATAAATAACACGCATATATTTATGACAATTTGGTAGTTTGCAAGACATTTAGGATTATAATCTCTCCAATAATAATGTTAATTAATAATTAGCAAGGGTTTATATATACTTGTTCTTGAATGATATGAATTTTGACTTTTTTAAATGTATGATATGATATGATATGATATGCAGGTATCAGCTTCTAAGGTCCTACAAGAAACTTGCAACTATATCAAGAACTTGCATAGGGAGGTTGATGATTTAAGTGAGCGATTGTCTCAGCTTTTGGCAACAATTGATTCTGATAGTCCTGAAGCTGAGATAATAAGGAGTTTAATTATGTAATAATATAATCAGCACAGGTCCTTGGGTTAGTTTATATATATGTTCTCATTTTAATGTACTTGTTAGTAGGTTTTTATCGTTTATCGACCAAACAAGGGTTAGCATATGCATGCATCAATTTTAAGATATGCCATATGAGATAGGCAATGTAATTAAGTTGTATAATAAAAGGGAATTGCACTAGCAAAGCCAAATTTATGCATAATCTATAAAGAATATGGGATTTGAGTTAATTAGTTATATATATAAAAGGTTAATATTAAAATACAAGGTTATGTTTAGAAGTGTGTTTGAAGTTACTTTTCAAATTGTTTTTATTTAAAAATATATTAAAGTAATATTTTTATTTTATTTTTTAAAATTTATTTTTAACATCAGTATATTAAAATGGTTTAAAAATATAAAAAAAATAATTAAAAATTAAAAAAATTAAAATTTATTGAAATTTTAGTGTAAATGGAGCCGGGGTCTAAGTTTACATGAAATATATTTCGAGTAAAACTTGTCCATCTTTATAGATAGACACTAGTAACATAATACATATTCATCGGGTGTCTTTGTCGGTAAGTAGGGGATCAAGTGGCACATAATGGAAGCACAAAACCTAAAAATATAAATTATTACAGGGTACTGATTTGATAGAACATCAATTAATTCATTATTTAGTTAATTAAGTGATATATACTGTAATATACTCTGCCAGGTTTTTAGTCCATTCGCTTTTTAGTTTCTTAATTTGTTATGTTAGTAGCGGGATTTATTTGTTAATTAGTATTCATGCCTTAATAGGATACTGGTTGCGGGAGTTCCAGAATTCTTCTGTGGAATTTTATAGGAGCAAAACAAAAGAAATTATACTTAAGAAAATCTCGAATTTTACTATTATGTAGATCTTAGCTTAATAACCTGATTCCATGAAAAGAAATTTTGAAAAATAAATTATTTTTTATTTATGGTAATGCTAAGTGTTATAAAATCATAAATTAAGTTATTAAATGATAGTTTAAAATAAATTTATATTATTCTTTTAACATTCTTTTAATAAAATAAAAATTTAGGCTTGAAACTTTATACTTTCATATGTTTACTATTATCTAGTGCCTACTTTTTTAAAATTAATTAAAAAAAATAAAGATGATAATATTTAAATTTCTAACCATCTACTCATCATCAAGATTATAAAATACCAAATACAATATTAAAAGCTTAAACTTTTGGACATAAATAATTTTTAATAGGATATCAAAATCTTAAAGAGATCAAACATCCCAACAAAAATTAAGGAGCCAAAGCAACTTGGTTACAAGTGAAGGAAAGTGTTAAAAAAATATTCCACATCTAAAAAAATATAACAAAACAAAATAATATAAAAGATTGATAATCACTTAATCACCACAAGGTTTTAGTCTTTCGAATAAAATTCAAACTCAATTATAAAATTTTAATGTGGAATTGTTCCTTAAATTGCTAATTTGAGGTTTCAAGAAAAGTTCACAACTTGACCTAACAAGAACCTTACCTTAAAGAACCAAAGTTATATTTAATTGATCATCCATACCCTATGCCTATAACGAGATGCGAATAATAAGTATAAATCACAACAATGTTGATCAATCCTTCAAAGAGTTTGCATGTTTAATCAATAACTTAGTTTGAAAATTACTCAACCTCACAAAGAGAAAAAAACATACAATATACGACAACCTTATATAACAATTCATCAACTTCGTAAAAATCCTTACGTAAGAGTATTTATATGTAAACCCTAAAACTAATGGTTCAAACATACATCTAATTTAAATAAAGTTCAAACTAATTAAAATCAAGTTTAAATTAATAAAACAATAGTCTAAGATTACTTTTCATTGTTTGCCACATATGACAATAAAACATATCCAAGAAAATAATCGTTAAAGAATCCTTACTGAACAAAAGCCTAATGCCTTGTAAAATAAGAATAAATTTCTAACCAATAAATTTTTCTCATTTGATATGAAATCCTTATAAAATAAGTAAGTCAAAGACTACCACATAAGTTCTAATAGCATTGAAAACTCCTTGTAGTGAATGAAATCAATAAAAGGAAACAATGTCTTTTTTTGTTTTTTGTACTTCGTTGGCAGATTCTAGGCCTAACTTTAAACATGTTGTTTTCTCTTGTCCAGATAAATTATGAGACTTACCATATATTTTTGGAAAGGTACAGATGTCTAGTTTCTAATCCAATTTGAATCACATCTGAATGCCTCCTATAGCTTCATATATGATCCGAAAGTAGATAAAGGTCTAGATTGACATATTTGAACCTTTTTAGCCTAAAGTCTCTTAACTTAGCCCATTGAAATCTTCTTGGATCCACTTTATTTTGGGCTTTAGAATAGTCCTAATAGACACTCTTAATGGATCTTTTAATGTTGTAGCCAGGATCACATCATCCCCTCTCTCCTTAAAAGGATTCGACCTTGAATCATTGCTTACATCAAACAGAGAAAGATTAGAAACATTAAATATAACACTAACATTATATTCACTTTATAGATCCACTTTTGAAGGGATTGACTCCTTCAAGGAATCTAAATGAATCATCTCCTCTAAACATCAACTTTCTCAACATTAAAAAAATCTTTGTTTGCGTATATGCATACAAACTCAATCTCCTGATTCAAAGACATCTATTTTTTTTTGTCTTTTGTTTGGTTGGAATGCATACTTCTCATTATTTTTCTCAATATGTTGTTGTACTTTATTAAACAATGCTTTCATCACCTGTACTTTTTCTATTTCTATTAAGTCAAACTCTTTCATCAATAAGTAAAGAAATTTAATCTAGCAGAGTTAAACCATAAACTATTTTAAATGGTGAATAATTTTCCAAATGTAATAGATTAGCATACAACAATTTATTTTGTAGCATATTAAACAAAAATCATAAACTCTCAATATGCTTATCTAGATTCTTACTATAAATATCATCAAAGTAATCAACAATCAAGCTACCTATGAATACACACAATATATTATTCATAAATCTCATTAAATTACTATGTGTAATAGTAAGATTAAATAACATGACTAATCATTTAAACAATCTATATTTAGTCTTAAAGTTATTTTTCCCTTCATCACCTTCTTTAATCTTAATTTGATGATAAACGATTTTCAAATCAATTTTACTAAACATACAAGATCCATGCAACTCATTAAGAATATCATCAATTCTAAGGATAAGATGTCTGTACTTTACCATACTATTATTGATCGTATCTTTAATCAATAGCAAACCACTATGGATCTCATGAGGAAATACATAGCAAAATCTAGACAACAACTTTGACCCTTTATCATAAAACCTTAACAAACTCTGATTGATCTGCGATTTTATCCCAAGATAAAAAAAATGATCTCTGAAAACTTTTGGAATAATTTCAACTTGATCCAATATTTAGATAAAAAAATTATGCTTGTTGGCATAAAGTTGCGTAAGAGGACAAATTAAGCTAGATATAAATTTGATTATCCTATATCATCCTCAAAATCCTGTAAAACAAATATAGCAACACTAGGAATAAAAGAATCAAGATTGTTAGTGTTAAAATATGCCTCCTTGTACACAAGTAAAACATAGGCTTATTAGTAAAATAAGCACTCTTGATCTTTCTCTCTTTTCTCATCCTTATTTTCTTCTCTCCATTCTCGGCTTCAATTGATTTTTTTCTCTTTTAGCCAAATCCAAGTTTTTTCTCCTCTTGTATTTTTTCCTTAAGTCTCACTTTATTTTAACTCTTTAGACTTATGACCTCACATGGTTTATTTGTCTCCTTGGCATTGTGCTTGACCGCTTTTTATGATCGGCCTATTTTAACTTGCAAGTGCACGAGTGTATGATGTAGCAATTAACTCGGTAAGAAAAAGTGCACGAGGTCATATCCACAGAGAGCTAGATCTGGAAATTAAGCTAGGTAACAAAAAAAAACTCACGAGAAATTAGATTAACAATAACTTGGTTGAAAATGATTGATGGATTTGTTTTCAAAGATGAAAAAGTGTAAATAGATTTTAAATGACAAGAAAAAGTAAGTCTTGGTCCAAATCAATTTTAATGGTGATGTATTGAT
>Ga0325401_1005181_pt1 | contig 12428 bp, 10 predicted proteins | sample PopdelMetagenome_FD_205666 | JGI IMG/M metagenome (GOLD analysis project Ga0325401, IMG submission 205666) | Populus deltoides microbial communities from Bellville, Georgia, United States - Xylem-PdKOR-R2 | ecosystem: Host-associated > Plants > Phyllosphere > Stem > Wood/Secondary xylem | place...
ACATCTTAACATCAATTATCATTTACTTAAGTGTATTTATTTGTTCTTCAGAATTTCGATAAATTAACGAACCCTGATGCTGTCTTCGTCACCACGTCAAGGGTATCTGCTACCTGCTTAGTTTTTAAAAAAGGGTGGAAAATACGAAGCATGGTGACCTGTACACATGTCATACAGTTGTCTTTCTTATCCAATAGGAAACCCCGGACCCCATCGCTCTACACCGCCAAGCCATCCCAGGCCACAATTCCTGCCACGTGTGGAAAGTCTAATATCTCTTTAGAACCACAATTCCATGATACGACCTCTTCGAAGAACTGGTTTAGAGAAACCCACGTGTCCCTTTCTCAAAATTCCCACTCTATCAAATTCGAAGCCCCTTCTTTTACTTTCCCTACCACAGTAATGCGAAACGTTGGCAAATTTGACTAGAGATTATCATTTATGACTATCTGATTGCTCGGGGGTCTGCGCCACTGCTGTCATCTCTGGATCGCTTGGGTATTGACCACTGACTAACTCTCTCACGTGTTTTTGGCTCCCATACAATCGGCAGTCTCTAGTCGGCCGGAACACGAGAATAAGCCCTGCCCTGATGCCCTCTTTTTTTTACGCGTGTTCAGGGAAGGGGCACACCAGATGCCGATGCAGTGAAAAGCCATGGTGGTAAAATAATGCCTGAAATATATTGAATGGCGGATCCGCCTTTTGAACCGAAGAGAGTGCCTTGTAAAAGACAAAAGAAGAAGAAACCAAAGGGAGTGAATTAACTTTGAAGGGTAATTGAGTGACATGGACAGATCAAACAAGTTGTTATTAAGAAAAGGAAAAGACCCTGTAGGAGTAAGTGGCAAGGACACCGATAGGCCAGCACACAGAACAGGGGAGGTCGAGTGGGGAGGGAGTGGCGTGGTAAAAAGCTAAGCAGGGAACCCAGACAAAAACCAAATCATCACCAAAAACAAAACAAAATACAACAATGCATGCTCAGTTGGTGTCATGTACGTACGTAGACAAAACTAAATCAATTATTTATTCTCTGATTGATGTAAATGAGTATTATCTTCGTATTATAGTATAGGGTTTGTATTTAATAATAAGTTATAGAATAGCATTTTCTTCTACATTCATTCTAATGATGCGTGGCTTGCTTCCAATTTAAACGAGATATATAATCATATTATACTTAAGATTCGGTCGAGAAAAGGTTATCTCGGTATGTGAGGTTTTTCCCTCGAATATCTTTAAATAAAAAACGAAAATTAAACCCCGATTTAAAAAACAACGAAAAAATATAGAAAAGAAATAAAGAAATAAAGAAAACGGAAACCAGTAGCTAGGCTATACTTACTCTCATCCCCATATATAGCCCTGCTCTCTCCCTCACACACTCACTCAACTTCTATTATCAAGAGGCCAAAACCTCTCTTCTTCTGTCAACCCTTCTTTGAAGAACTTGCCTTTCTATCTTTCGGAGAAGTTTAATAAGCAAGCAAGTCCAGTGTTTTGGCATGGCAAAGGATACTGAAGTGGCAGAGGCAGGATCATTCTCTGCAAAAGATTACCAAGACCCACCCCCAGCACCACTGATTGATGCCGAAGAGTTAACAAAGTGGTCATTTTATAGGGCCTTGATTGCTGAGTTTATAGCAACTATGCTCTTTCTTTACATCACTGTTTTGACTGTTATTGGGTACAAAAGCCAGATTGATGGAAATGCTGATCCTTGTGGTGGGGTTGGTATTCTCGGTATTGCTTGGGCCTTTGGTGGCATGATCTTTGTTCTTGTTTACTGCACTGCTGGTATTTCAGGTGGGTTTTTGATGTTCTCCCTTTCTTGTTTCTCCTGGTCCATAAAGTTTGTGTCTTTGTAACTCTTGAGTTCTTTGTTACCTTTTTTTTTGTTTGTTATTACAGCTATATTATCTTCCTTTTAGTTTCAGCTATAAGGATAAGCATAGTTATTTTTCTTTGATTGTGTTTGTTTTTGTGTTTAGAAAACGCATTTGAGTTTTTTTTTTTTAATTTTGTATCATTTTGATTTGTTTATATAAAAATAAAATAAAAGTATTTTGAAGTTTTCAAGTAAAAATCAATTTAAAAAATAATCATCACCAAAGTTCTAAACACACCGTTAAGAGTGATTTGAACATGCCACCCTTTTACAGTCTCTCTGCCTCTTACTTTTCTTTTCTCTCTTTAATTTCTTCCGTCAAGATGCAAGTTGTTGCAGATGATATCAATTCTTAGACAAGTCCCTTTACCAAATATTGTTAGCAAAAGAAGTTGTCTTCTGTTTAATTTAACTCTTCATTTTATTCATAAAAAAAACCCTTTCACATGAAAATTTCACCTGGACTGGCTATGTATTGAGAGGAGTATTTCCCTCTCTTCCTTTCTTTTGCTTTTCTCAGAAGGATTTAAGACAAATAAATTTATTCTGGGAGTAGATTTTTTTCTACCTAATGCAGATTATCAAGTCATGGTGATTGAAATCTAGTCACAATTAACTCTACTATTTGACAAGGAGTTAGCTAAAACTGAAAATTATATACTCATAGTCTCTGATATACATTACAATTTTTAAATATGTTCTATGTTTGCTACCATATTGAGTAAAAATTGGAAGGCCTAGCTTGAGTTTTTTAGTCTGTCCTTCCTTGTTATGGTATGGTGAGCCGGCGTATGTTAGTCAAGACTAACACAAAACTTTCTTTGTTACGCAGGGGGTCACATTAACCCAGCAGTGACATTTGGGCTGTTCTTGGCCAGGAAGGTGTCTTTGATCAGGGCTGTGATGTACATGGTGGCCCAATGCGCGGGAGCCATATGTGGTGTGGGGTTGGTCAAGGCCTTCCAAAAGTCTTACTACACAAAATATAATGGCGGAGCCAACGTTTTGGCTGATGGGTACAGCACAGGCACTGGATTGGGCGCTGAGATTATTGGGACTTTTGTCCTGGTCTACACTGTGTTCTCTGCTACTGATCCCAAGAGGAGTGCTAGGGACTCCCATGTGCCTGTATGTGCCTTCACACTTCTCACGTCTCTTTATTTTGTTTCTAACATTTGGTTCTCTTGATGGGCTGCGCTAGCACAGAGTATGAGCAATGAGGGCTATAAATTGTTGACTATATCTAACCCATTCACTGGAACTAGTGTGATTATCACCCTATAAACAAGTGGTTAATAACTTAATCCATGCTTCTAGTAACTTAATTAGGTTTATCCCCATCATATTTATTTATTGATGGACCTTTTTTGTTTAGATTACTGAGTTAGTATATATTGACTATTGAATTCCAGAATCCTTTTCTTGACAAGTAGCTCAGAATGTTTCAGGACATGTTCATAATTCAATGTCTATGCACAGGAAGAAAGCAAATAAAGTCACTGTTCAAATGCATTTCCATGGCATGCAAATAACCATTTATTTTTTCTATTAAAGATAGTGGCACTAATTTATTTCCATTGGCTTGAACTTGGCAAAAATGACTGTGGTATTAAACTATTATCGAGGCTCTTGATTTCTAACTCAAATGAGAAGTTCAGTACTCAAGTAATGAAGTAAATGGAACTAGCATGCGCAACGACTTAACAAGGAACTAGATTGCCATCATGATCCTTGCACTTGTGGGGTGCCATCAAAGTTATCTCAATGCATCTGTCACCATTTCTTGTCTTCTTTTCTTTTTATCTTGTCAAAAAGAAGATTCTACCTTTTTCATTGTTGGATACATGTGTTCTGTATCCATGACTAGGAACAGTTTCTATCCTACTTTACAGATTATTATTTTATTTTATTTACTTTAGCTTTAAAAAAAAACAAATAAAATAAAACAATATAGAAAATATTTAGAAAAATAATATAATTTAGATGGTATCTACCACTAGTCTTTAAAAATACTAAAATTCTAATAACAATATCACTAATATTATTGAAAAGATATTGAAAATACGACTCGAATAGCACAGGAAAATTAACACAAATTAATTTTTGGGATGCATGTATTCTGTGTCCATGGCTAGGAACAATTTCTATCGTACTTTACCTCACAACAACGGTCCCCCTTTATTTTACAAATTTGGTGTTTTGTTAGTTTTACGTGAACAATCCGTTTTTGCATTATCGTATACTGCTGGAGCAAAACGACTTTTGTAGATGTGCTTGATGTTATTTTCCTTGATGATCTGTATGCTACACATGTTCATGCATTGTAGTTTTTGTTTTCATTGAAGTTTGAACCTCTTTGTTTTTTTAATTTCCGTTGAGAAGGTTTGTACGTATATTATTCACAATTATTTATCTGATTTGTGTTTTATTCTTAATTAATAGGTATTGGCTCCTCTCCCAATTGGATTTGCTGTGTTCATGGTTCACTTGGCCACCATCCCAATCACAGGAACTGGCATCAACCCTGCTAGGAGTTTTGGAGCTGCTGTTATCTACAACAAGAAGAAGGCCTGGGATGACCAGGTAAGCATCCACTAGATGCTACTACTGATTAATTAGTTGGCAGTATTTGTTTACTTTGAAGAGGGTACTTAATTTTTTTTATTATCTTCTCTTGTAGTGGATCTTTTGGGTTGGACCCTTCATTGGTGCAGCCATAGCAGCCTTCTACCACCAATTCATCTTGAGAGCAGGAGCTATTAAGGCTCTCGGGTCATTCAGGAGCAACCCGAATGTCTAAACGTGGAGTCATTTCAACATGAATAATGAGGAAGTGCTTGTGCGTGCATGATTGGTTTCTTCAGCCCTTGGATTTCTCTCGTGGGGTGGGTGAAAAATGAGGGTTTGGGAATCATGGAATCTGTAGATAAAGTCTCTTCGAAAAGGGAGGCTTTTATTATCCCTTTTGTCATTTTCAGGCACTTGCCTTAGAATTCACTTCAATGTTATGTTTTCTTCTATGTACCTATTATGCTTCTAAGAGAAGTCGAGGTTGTGTTTTCTTTTTTGCCTATAATTATAGTCACTTTCAAGTTTCTTCATCATCACATTTCTCCTGCTTGAACCACTACTCAGATACCGAATCTTGGCATGCCAGGGCACTGCAAATGTAAACAATAGATAAATTGTCGCCCCATCTGTATTTATACTTTGTAAGTCAGAATTTCTGCAATTAAGCTTGATCATTCATTAAGTGAACCGTGATTCAGCCAAAGCCTATGTAGCTAAAAGATAAAATGAAAGATTAGGGCAAAACCACTACATATCTTGTCTCCAATAAATAAATAGCTAGCTTTGCACAAATCTTCCTATTGATTTGTACATCTCGCTTCAACTAGAACATTCAAGGGGTTCAAGCTTGCGATTGCCACTCTGCTACTGTGCATCTTCTTAGTCATTTTGTGACCAACAGTTAGCATTTTAAGTTGATTTCACAGTATAAATTCTTATTTTATATATACAAAACAGGGAAACTAAATAATATTTATCTTCTGGAATTCTATACTAGCTACGCTACAAAGTAGATCATCTAATCTGATAAGCATTGAAAAGATAACGATGAAAGCGATACTTTTCAAACTCCGCGCTTGGGATCAAGAGTTGGGTTAACAAAAAACCACTACAATCTTCTTTACTATAAAGATGCTATTTCTCTCTCTTTTAGCGTACCAAACCAGACAAGGACTTTTTTTTTCTTTTTTTCTGTTCATGATGACTTCTGCAGACCCTTAACTTTTTTTATTGGGTTTACCTCTTCTTAAGTGCAATGGATGGGTATTGCTCAACTGTTGATGATGTAATTCTAGAGTTGAACTAGTGTAATTCAATAGTTTATTTCTAAAGCCGGCGGCAGATGAAACATGGCTGGCTCGAACCTGTAAGAACTGGAAAGGCTTGAAATCGTTGGTTTCTGGGCTCAAACCAATGTCCAGATTCTGCTAGAAGATTAGCATCTGCCGTTATTTGGGCTCAATTAGACTCAAAGCACATTTGTATGTATACTAGTTTTTCTCCTGAATGTTGCTGCTGGATCCTGGGGAATTTCAACCTCAAAGCTCCCCGGAGGTTGCTGTATAACATCACTTACTTTTCTAATTACAAATATATGGGCGAGTAGATTGTTAAGTGAAGAGAGTGTGTAAATAGATTAGTTCATATCCAATGTATTTTTTTAAAAAAATTGCCTTATGGGATGTTTTTGATAAACTTTTGGATATTTCTTATGGGATGATTAGTTCATCAGCCCCCGGTCTACAAGTACGTTATATTATTGTTAAAGCCCTGCCTCGTGATCGGCGGCGGCATCAATCGATGAAGGCATCAATTTCAGTGATGGATGATCGGAGGCTTAACTGTATTCATAAAAACAAAAGACAGTGACATCTCTTTTTGACGGTTCTGCAGTGATGAAAGTGGGGTATCAGCACAAATCAATAATGGTTACTTCAACAGCACATTTTATCATCATAATCATGGATCAGGCAAGTTAAGTTAAAATCTTTTATTAAAAATAATCTGAAACGTCATTTTAGAGGTAAAAAAACCGTCAAATGACTCAAGTGGGTCACAAGTTCTAATCAGTGAAGCCAGGCCAAGGCTTACTACTATAATTTTTACGACTTTAAACTCCTAATTTCTATGTCGGTCCGCCATAATCATGAATTGCATTGTTAATTTTGGAGACAAATTGGACATGCAAAATGTTCTTCATCGTTAAAATTAAAATGATTTATTTTTTAAAATTTATTTTTGATATTAATATGTTAAAACGAATTAAAATTATTAAAAAATTTTAAAAATTAAAAATTAAAAAAAATTTAATTTTTTTCAAAATTAACTAACTAAAAGCTAACAAGTCTGGTTTGCTAACGGTATGGTAACGTGGCGAGAGCTGCTTTTGCTGTAATTGCAGATAATGCCATAGAAGAAGTTGCTTCTAAGCCTCGCATTTTCTTTTTGAAGCTTGACCGCAGCGTGAAAGCAATTGCTAACTTCTTTGTCGGTTGCCCCTTTTTCTTTTCGTGGCATAATGTCACTCTGACCGAATGCACCCACTCTCACACCTCTTTGTCGGAAAAACTTTGGAAACCCGAAAGATCATAATTTTTCACAGCATCAGGTAAGGCAATTGATGCACACTTGGGATTGCATTCTCAGCCTTTTGCGTGTGTGCATGTGTGTGGATCGTTATATTCAATTGCCACAATCACTTGTTTCATCCTCGTCGAAACCCGCAAAGAAAGCAACAGATTAAGATCACAAAAACCCAGCTAGCTCCATCACAAAGCTTCCCCTGTGCAGTAAGCTCAAAACTATGGCACCTATCACCACCCTTTTCTTCTTCCTCTTTTCTTGGTTTTATGTTCTCTCCACCCCTCGAGTATTACCACACCACATTTTGAATTTCCAGGACTCCCCTTCGTTCCCTACTCTGGGATATGGTCTCATATTCCAGGGTTTTTCAACCCTCTATTGATTTGATGAGTACATAGGGCTTGCATGTCTTCCGCCATAATTTGTTGAGCATGTATAGAGGCTGCTCCAGCAAAGCTAGTCTGCAGGTCTTGCTTTTGTGCCCAGTCTTGCAGTAAATCCGAGGCAAATAATGCCTTTCTCCTTGATCTCAGTCTTCAGTATGTCTCAGCATGTTCGTCTTCGTTTATATCTTGTATTTCGTTGTTCTGACATTTGCAAGCACATCATAGTCTATTGCATTTTGAAAGTTTTTTGATATTAATGAACTAGTCTTGAGTTTAATGTAATATAATGCATGGTGCCCAATTATTTTAATTAAGCTGGCTGGAAGTAGTCCGATTTTACCTATTTTTATTGCTTGTCCGATAAATTTAAAACCTACTAAGGATTTATCTGATGGGAAGCTGAATTTACAACTGTGTATTTTGCTATATCCTTTTTAAACCTCATCTATTAGTCAGGAAAGATAAATTTGAAGTATTAGTTCCCACCTAAAAAGTTTTAATGGTTACCTTGCTATCACTACAAAGTGCTCACACCTCCCTTGTATGCAGTTTATGAAGAATATGTAACAGCATCGAAGCTCTAACACCTAAAATCATGCTCCCAATTTATCCTGTTACTGCCATGTATCAAATTTCCAATCAAATGGTTACCCCATGTCATACTAGATGCAGCAATTTATGACACAAAAAATTGAGACTCTCTGCCTGCATAAATTCATTTTGGTAGAGATCAAGGATCGGATAGCTAAACAGATGAAGCATCAAGCTATCAATCATCATTGTTTTGATTGGTTACCATGCTTAAGCGAACACATATTTTAAAATCAGATGAATTATTCCATAACTCAATGTTTTTGTCTGTTATTTTTCAAATCCAGAGGTTTTCAAGGAAGCAAGAAACTGACACTGAGATAAGCATGCTTCATTAGTGCACTAAAATATTGCCTATCCACATTGGAATGCATATTAGCAAAGACAGTACACGTTACCTCAAATTGCAGTTTTTTGGATAGTGATGTCGCAAAACTTGATGATTAATCGTGCACAACTGACCTGCCATCTCTCAATGTGTGCCTCTGCATGTGTGTCGGTGCAAAGTAGACAAGCCAACAAATCTTCATAACTCAAAGTTGATAAGCTGTTGTTAAGGGGGGGAAACGCACTATTTAAAAATGGCATAATCACGTGGTTTAAACATGTAAAATCATCAAGTAAGTTGTGCATATAATATATTATCACAACAAAATGCATATGTTTGTACCGAAAATATTCAAAACACTGCACTAAACAGCATGGGAGGAAGGATAGTGATCGGGCTGAGTTATCTCCATGCTGCTAACAACCCAAGTTGCTCTAACCTGGTTCCACTCAAACTGCCTAACCTTATTCCTAACTTTCTGATCAAATGTCATAATTCGTCTACTTAATAACAATACTAATTAAAAAACATAAAGAAGAAGAAGTCAGAGTGGAGGAGATGCAATGCAACCTGCACCAACAAGAAGGGGTCATCGTTTGTTTAATATCAGATACATTTGACTTTTCTCATAACTGCAAGTAAAAAATAACGAAAAAAGACACTTACACAAGTTCATCTATTCAAACTGTAGCGAAATGCCCCAGCTCATCAAGTCCTAATTGCATCAGTTTTGAAGTTGCCCACTAATTTCGCGCATCTTTAAGTGGGAGCTTTCAACAATTTGTTAACTTTCATAAACTATATAGCTATACAATTCATGCCTAGCTGCAGACTTCAGGCTTCAATGATCCTAATTCTTTCAGGGGATCTGTTATCTCTTTTACTTCACAACACCTTTGCTGGCAGTACATGATTAATCCAGAAATCAGAAAGTGCTATTTTCAGAGCATCCAGTATGCCTCAGCTCGATATAACACAAACACACTGCTTCCATTAGGAGTCCAAACATAGAAATCCATCCAATCCTTGTCAAGTATTTCGATTAAACCTTGAGCTTGTGGAACACAATAAAGAGGGATCTGCTTCCAAGGTGAAGCCCTGCACATTTCTCCTTTAAAAAATGGACACTTTATTTCCAACACTCCACTGGAATTCAACCCAGAACACTTGTCAACTAGCCCATCAGATGAAAGCTGCAAGCCAATCATCTTCTAAGCTGTTTTTACCGTGGACCTGAAACTTGGGAAACAAAACTATATTTCCTGTTACCATAAAATGGTTCTTTTGCACCAAGTTTCTCTAACCAGAGCTGGACTCTCCTGTGACGCCAAAAACCATTTGCCCCACTGAAACTTTCTTTGATCTTACCATTTTTTTAACCTGTGCTGAAGACAACTGGATTGAAAAATTGACGTATAAGGGCTGCTTGAATTTCTTGAATGGGAATGATTATAGATTTGAGTATTGGCAGGGTGCCCTTCACCAGATGGATCCAAAAAAAAATGGCTAGAGTAGTTTCTTCTGTTGCTAATATCAACCATAAAAAGAACTATACTACAATTATATTTGCTGTTGTGATATGAAAGTTGAAGAATGACATGGAAACACGATACAAGTTCTTCACTTTCAAACAAAAAAATAGCAGTAAGACCGAAGAAATGAACAAAAATATTAGGCAGATAATCAAAATTACAAGATACATCATATCATCTAATTAAATCTCTATGTAAACATGAGAAATTAATCAGACCATTTTATGTAGCAAATTATGTTAACTCTACAAAATACGATGCAATTATCAAGCTTTGGTATCAGACCCTGTCCGAATTATTAGAAACTGGTTCCACAAGCATAACATAGGTGCAAGATTTCCTCTAAGATATAAAGGCATTACAACCATCCTAGGAAAAGTCAACTAATTTGATATTTGTCTGTAAAATATATGAACCAAGGTAACGGTAACGCAACCCAATACTGCTTGTTTCCCTTCCATGTTTACAAATTTATGTCTATTTTCAAATTATACTGAAACACAGTTATGCAATTTGCCAATTTTAGACTCCTTTCTTGTATAATCACAAAGTAATAGAAAATAAACTGACACAATAACAGTTAAAAGCCACAACTCGCCCACCAAATATGTCAATCACACAATTAAATCACCCACTTGCAACCAGACCAAATATGTGAAATCAACAAAAAACTGCTCCATTTCGATTCCTTAAACAAGAAAACTTAACATATATGTGTGTGGAAATGAGCAGTGACTGACCGCGCAAGTTTGCGAAGAGGAATCCGCAGTATAGAGACACCAAACAGGCTTTTCTGAGGAACACAAGCAGCTTCAGGGTGTCTGAAACAGTAGGTATAGTATCGTTTGTTCAATCTATTAGATTGCAGAGAGACAGCAGGGTGAAAAGGGTTTTAGAATTGAGGTTCAAGAGGCAGATAGGCCTTTTCTGTGTATGTGCATAGGCTTTAAGCGAGTGGATTATAAATTAGTCACTGTAGTTTTCAAAACGAATCAAATAATCCTTCTAGTTTTAAAAACTAATTAATTAGTCTTTGACTATTAAGTACTTGACAGCTCTGTCAAATTTACATGTAATACGTAAAACACATTTTAAGAAAAGGAGGAAGGAGGGAGAGGTAGAGGGGAAAAAGGAGGAGAGATAGGGAAAGGGAAGAGAAAAGATACGAGAAGAAGGAAAAGAGGCGGGGGTACGAGATGTGGAAGTAGATAAGCGATGATTGTTGTGTTGGTAGAGAAAAGAGAAGTGGGACGAGAGAGAGGGAATTGAAAAGGGAAGGAGAGAGGAGGTGAGAGAAGCGAAGGGAAGGTGAGAAAGGACGAGACAGAGACGGGGAGGGGGGAGGAAAGGAGAGAGCAATGGAGAAAGGCAGAAGATGGTTATCACAGTGTTACTAGAGGGAGAAAGAGAGGATAGGTGGACGTGGAGAGACAAGAAAGATGATGGTGGACACTAATGAATTTACAGGGAATTTGAGAAGAAAATAAAGCATGGCAGTAAGGACACCTCATCGACACTTCAACATCGAACTCCCCAAAAGACTTACGTTATTACCAGATTTTAAAAATGTTTGGACTGGTTAATTAGTTTTTGACAATAGAAGGATTAATTGATTTGTTTTGAAAACTACAGTGACTAAAAACGTCATCGTGGCAGTGCCGTTTGCTGGATAATTTACATCGTTTCCCTTCTTACTTACCAGTCTGTCTGTCAAACCAAAAAAACACAAGCCTACGTTCTTCTTGTGCCCCCTTCAAATAATAAAAGAAAGATGCATCTATGGCCTACGATGAGGATAAGGGAGTCATTCAAGATTTCATATTTGAAAAAATATGACTGGAATCTTCAGAGAATGAATAGTGAAAAGAAGCGGCAGTCTCAAGAAGCCAACGACAACAGCAACCAGCAAAGACTCTTGGATGATGCTGGTGAGAACAGCACTAACCAGCAGAAATCAGCAAACAATTCTAAAGCTGTTTTGATTTGCAGAGAGATTCTCATGGTCATCACTTGTTGCTACTGTTGCTTCTGTTTTGGAGGTAAAGTTTTAATCTTTTTGCCCTTTTTAGTGTATCTTGTGTGTGTGTGTGTGTGTGTGTTTAGGGCTCGTGTTTGGATTGGTGTTTGTTTATCTGGGTTTTTGTTTATTTATGAGCTTAATTTGTGGGGTTGATTCTCAGAATCACTTCATTGCTTCTGTGCGATTCGTTGGAACTTAAGTTTGAGGATTTGAGTGTTCCTTTGATATACTCCATGCGATATTGAAAGTGATGGTATGAATAAGTATACTACTTGGCGGTGTAGAGCCACTTGTTGAGTTCTTGGAGTCGAGTTAGTGTGCTTAGATTTAATGCTAGACTCATGAATGATTGTTTAATTGTTTTCCTAGCAAGTAAGATTATACATGCATAAAGTCAGAGATGGTTTTAGGATTTGTATTGTATGAGCACCTCAATTAATTGTGATAGCCTGTTAAAATATAGGATTTTCTATTGAATCTTGAAACTATTGGCATAACCCACTTAACCACTGTTTGACCGAAT
>Ga0325401_1005182_pt1 | contig 12428 bp, 10 predicted proteins | sample PopdelMetagenome_FD_205666 | JGI IMG/M metagenome (GOLD analysis project Ga0325401, IMG submission 205666) | Populus deltoides microbial communities from Bellville, Georgia, United States - Xylem-PdKOR-R2 | ecosystem: Host-associated > Plants > Phyllosphere > Stem > Wood/Secondary xylem | place...
ACACTTTGGGGTGTTTTTTTTTTTTTACTTCCCCCCCCCCCCCCCCCCTTTTTTTTTTTAAATGTAACTATTAGTTCTTGAGATTTTTTATTTTTATGTTTTTTTTAGAGTTCTCAAGTTTCATGTTAGTTAGATTAACTTAGTATTACTTTTTTTTTAATATTTTGATTCTTTTTTCTATGTTATTTTTTTAAAATATTTTTTTTATCATAATCTCATATCATGAGGGGTAGATTAATAGAATAAACTCTAGTTAATTTAAGTTTTTTTTCTTTCACATTTTATTTTTAATTTTTTAAAATTTTATTTTTGAAAATTAGCTTTATTGGAATTTGAGCTTTTTTTTTGTTATCTTGGATTACAAGTAAATTAAGTTAACTTAGATAATTAAATGCTGCCTGATTAACATAACACTAAATCATAAAAAAAAAAAATTCCGGAATGGAATGGTAGTTGAATCTATTTGTTTTTTTTGTGATTAAATTAATTATTTTGATAAATGATATATTCGGGGAAGATAAAAAAAAATAATCTTATTGTCAGAGAGGCATTGGAGCCTTTAATAATTTGCAAAGGCATGGAACACGATGCCAGGGGAATGTAAGATAGTTGTTGACTGCTGGCGTCAACCCGGTCAATAAAATATTCTCCCAAAACGGTAGGCCAGCCGAGTCAAAAGGGATATTCATACATGAATTAGGTGAGCAATGCCTCCTTTTTTTGTCTTTTTTTTTTTTATAACAAATACTAATAAAGGATTAAGATGAAGGAGAGGATAAAATTTTTATAAGCCAAGATAAGTTTGCAAAAAATATTCTTAAAAAGTTCAAGATAGATGATTGTGCAAAAAAGAATACTCTAATTGAGTGCAGAGTGAAGATGTCAAACAATGATAAAAGGGGGAAGATAACCTTTACAACATTCAAAAACCTAGTTGGGTGTTTGAGATATTTGACATGCACTCGTCTGGATATTCTTTCTGGAGTTGGATTTATGAGTAGGTTTATGGAGATACTAATTATGACTCACTTTAGAGCTTTGAAACGAATTCTTTGGTATATTAAAAGTGTTGTTGATTTTAGCTTATTTTATGGATATTCTAATAGCTTTGATCTTGTGGGTTATAGTGATAGTGATTGAGATGAAGATATGGATGATAGAAAGAGCACTACGAGTTTTGTTTTCAACATAAGAGACACATCATTCAAATTGAGTTCAAAGAAGTACTCTATAGTCACCTTGTTAATAAGTGAAGTAGAATTTTTAGCTAATACATTATATGTTTATCATTTCATATCGTTAAGAAGATTTTATTGAAAGAATTGTGAATGCCATAAGAGAAGCTTGTGGAGATTTATGTAGACAACTCATCATCCATCATTACTAGAATTTTTAGATTTGTTGATGAAAGTTTCTCTTGGTATTTATACTCATAGTCCATTAGCATAAAACTTGCTGATGTGATCATGGATGAAAATAATCCATCGAAAAAACTCTCATCAGTGATTTGTGATTTGTCGGTAATAGTTTTACAGATAAATTTATACACAGACAAAGCACTCAAAAACAAACTCTACCCACTTCATTCCGCTGGTATTTTCATCGCTGAAAATAACATATCACCAACACAATAATCGTATGTCATTCCATTGGTAAATTTTTTGTCCGTTAGTATGTCAATTATTGAATTTGATATGTAATCGTCAAACAAACTATTTGTTATTCTGTCGGTGAGTAAACAATGATATTTGTAATAATTCTTTTCTAACTATCTTGAATATACCAACAGACTATGTTTATCGATAACCCCATCAATAATAATTTAAAAATATATATTTTATAAAAATCTATTCAACAGAAACATAAAAAAATTAAAAAAAATTAAATTATTAAAAAATTCAAATGTTTATTACAAATTTAAACATTTATAAGTTTAAATACAATTAATCTAGAATAGAGACCCTAGAGGATGGGATAGGTCTTTGCTTGGATAGTGAGGCATGTCCTAACCCATTTTAGGGTTATTCCCAAATTATTTTCCTTTTCTGCCAAAAAAAAAAGAATTGTATGGTGCCGTTTTGAACGGCATTATTCTGCTTCTTCTTCACCTGCGAATGCAAAGACAAGGGAGAAGAAGACTTTTTAAGATCCTTTTTCCCGCTCACTTTCTCTCTCTCATAACTTGGCTAAACCCCGACACAAGCTACAACCCATACCCTCATTATAATAAAAACAAAAGACCCATGCTCTGGGGCGATTGCAGATAGCCATGCCCCGGACACCTTACCTTGCGCTTAGACAGGGTAGGGTGGCCCTCTCCCCCTGCCTTCTATAAATACAAGGGGAGAACTAGATACAGAGTGGGGGGAGGAAAGAGAAATAGAAAAAAATCAGACATGGAGGAGAAATTTTAGAGGAATGGGAAAAACAGAGAAAAAAATAGATTACATAGAGTGAAAGGAGAGGAAGAGAGAAAGGCAGAGAGGAAAGAACAGGAAAAAAAAAAACAAAGAAACAAGAGAAGAGAAAACAAAACAAAAACAATAATAAACACACAAAGAAAGAAGGAGAAATACCGTCTTGGACCACCACTCGCCGCATGGGAAGATGCCTTCAGCCATCGACGACCCCAGGTAAAGCCCTCCCCCCTCACTTTTGTTTTTTCTGGATTTATTTTCCTTGCATGCAGAACGTGCATTCTACACGGACATATAAATATATAAAATACAAAGAAATTGTTTCAAAATTATATAAAATACATATAAATATATCTTTTTTATCCTTACTATTTTTGTATTTTATATCAAGATAATCAAATGTTTCCTAATTAACATACCACCAAATCATAATAAGAATTGCTCCCTTTTTAATCTAGTTCATTTAATTCTGGGTTATTCCCCAAAAATCATTTTTTTTTCAAAAAAAATAAATAAAGGCTGGCGACGTAAAGAAAGCAGACAGGAGAAGATTAAAAAAATACATAAAAACCAAGCTGTAATTTTGAAGGAAATTCAAGGCCTAATTGTACCCTATTATGCCCAAAATAGAGAAAAAAATGCAAACTCAAGGTCAAATTAAATGATTATTGGATGAATTTGCATAAAAATTAAGTCCAAGGATGTAATTAAATTTTTAAGAGGCTAATTTGATTTAATCAAATGCCATATTGAATTTTAATTATGTTTAAGAATTAATTTGGATCCAATTGAAGGATTTAAGTAAGTGCAAGGACTTAATTATACTTTAAATGGGTCAAATTAATTTTATTTTGAGCTTAATTGATGAAAATTTAAGTTTAAGAGCCTGATTTGAGCTTAATTGAGAAGATTGGAAATGGCGCACATGTGCGGCGTCGCGGCAAAAAACATCCACTCTAAAAAATGTATTATCTATCTATCTGGCAAATATGTAGAAACAAGGAATTCTTGTCTTTTATTAGTGGAAAAATGGAATGGGTGTCGTCACCTAGTATTTTGGTCATTGGGAACCCTAACTGGTCTCATGGATCGGGTACGGGAACTGATTGCGTAAATGGAGGTATTAGCACCACAAATACGCCTTACCTTAGGTAGACTGCATTATTTTATTATTTGATAAAATCTAAGATCTTGTCGTGTTTTGTAATTATTGGTTCGTCTATGATTTAAGAAAAGTTCTCCTCGGTAAGGAAATACTTATCTTATCGGGTAAAACCTAACCATTCTAACCTCAACAAAAGAATTTAATATCCGGAATACATCTTATGTATAAGAAAACAAAATAATTTTTTTTTGAATTTTTAAAATATTAGCCTAGTTTTCGTGACTTTAATAAACTGGTTCTTAAAGCCAAAAATGCATGCTAATACCTATTTTTTGAATTTTTGTTGTATGAAAATATGATATGATTTTTTTTCTTTGAGAGACTTGATCGTATTCATAAAAAAAAAATTATTTTTTTTATTTTTTATTTTTTATTTTTAAATGTTTTGATGAAAACCAGCTATTTTAATGCCAGATTTATATCTTTACAGTATAAAAACACAAACCAATATTAAGAAAAACTTAGTAGAAAAATACTCGGAAAAATCACAAATTTTCCGAAATGTTTTTTATTGGATTAGGCCGTACCCGGCTCCATTATTCTGACGTGGGCCAGGCCGGAATTGGCCAGCTATGAACAGTGGCTCTCCACTGTTCACATGCTACGTGAACAGTGGAGAGTGAATTATAATTCACTCTCCACTGTTCCTTAGCCGAACACTGGAGACCGGTGTGAAGAAGAAGAAGAAGAAGAAGAAGAAGGGGAAGAGGGATAACCTGTGGTGGCTCTGCAGGAGGCGCTGCTGGCGGTTGCTGACCGGAGAATGGCTTGGACGGTGGTCGGCCTTTCTTCTTCTTCTTCTCTACTTTTTTTCTTCTGCTCTGTTCTCCACTGTTTCTGTTTTCTTCTTCTGTTTCTCACGGTGCTGTTGTCGTGTGTGCTGCGGTGGCTCTGATAGCGGTGCTGCTGGCGGTTGCTGACCGGAGAATGGCTTGGACTGTGGTCGGCCTTTCTTCTTCTTCTTCTCTGCGTTTTTTCTTCTGCTCTGTTCTCCTCTGTTTCTGTTTTCTTCTTCTGTTTCTCACAGTGCTGTTGTCGTGTGTGCTGCTGTGGAGGTTGCTGGCTGGTGGAGTTGCTGTGGGCGGTGGCTCTTCTCCCTCTGTGCAGAGGCGTGAGCCTCCGTTTTTTTTTCTTCAGCTCTCTCCCTCCCTCTCTATATCGTCTTTTCCTCTTCCTTACGTTCCCCCTCCACTGTTTTTCTTTCCCCCCTCTGTTATCTTCCTCCCTCTGTTGCCCAGTTCTTCCTTACGTCCCCCTCTGCTTTTTTATTTCTCACTGTTCTCTCTCCTTTTCTTTCTTCCCCCCTGTCTCGTTGTTTTTCCCTCCCTCGGGTCCTCTCATCTCTGGCTTTTATAGCCAGAGAATGTATGCGTTTTCCAGGAACGTTCTTGCTGAAGTAATGGTAAGTTGGTAACGGTTGGCGTGAGACATGCTCCCCTGAAGCAGCTCTACTGTTGCAAAAAACGCCTCCCTTGTCTCTTCATAACCAGCCGTTTTTTCTTTTGAAGAAGACCATGAACAGTGCGCGAAATTCTTAATGAAACGGCGCCGTTTTCAATTTCAAAAAAATATTTCTGATTTGGTCCTTGAATGTTTTTACAATTTTGTAATCAAGCCCCCCAGAAAAGTTGTAATTGGATCCCTCGATTTTAGCACCTTTTTCGGTTTGGTCCTTTGATTCATATTGTTTCAATTAAGTCCCTAATTGGCCATCGAACTTCAATAATTATGCAATTAAGCCCTTGATTTGATCAAATCAACTCCTCAAAATTATAATTAGACCCCAAAACTTTAATTTCTTCCAATAAAAGCTTAAATTGACTTAAAAATCAATTTTTCTTACAATTCAACCCTCTATAAATTCAATTAAACCTTAGATAAAATTTAATTAAGTCCATAAACATCTGATTTTAGACTTTTCTTTGTCAATAGGGCTCTCATCAATAAAAAAATATACTGTTAAATTTCAACTTTTTTGTATTTTTGAACCTCCTCAATTAATTTTGGTCTTTCTCAGTATTCTAGCATCCTTTTCTCGCTCTTATTATTTTTTAGATTTCTTCCGAATATTTTTTGATATATTTTTTTGTATTTTCTCTTTTTTTTTAACCTAAAAATAGGTAACAACAGGAATTTTAAGAGATCAAATTTAATTTTTACCAAGTTAATTGATTGAAATCAGGGGCCAATTTGCAAGAAAATTAAAGTTTTTGGGTCAATTAAGGGTTAAATTGACCAAATTCGCAGCCAAGGACCAATCTGCAAAAGGCGCCAAACTATAGGGGCTTAATTAACCAAAACCGGGGGTGAAATTGAAAAAATTAAAAGTTTAATGGTTAGTTAAGGATTAAAACCAAGACCAAAGACCATAGTGCAAAATGCACGTGAATTCGGGGTTCTAAGTCAAGTTCGGAAGGGGCTAAATTGTACTAAATCAAAAGTATAGAGTCAAGTAGGGGTGCAATTAAATCAAATTTAAAGAGGGAGGACTGAAATGAACTTTGGCCAAAAAAGAACTCCGATATTGTTCATCTTCTTCTTTAATTTTCTCTGAAATAACAACTTAAGGAGGCTACTTTGTAGGTGTATTTAATGCATCTAAGGTCCATCAAAGTTGACAAATCTTGCAAACAAATGATCCTCTGAAATTTCTCTACAGCTCTATATTGCCCGTTCAAGCTGAATAATAACCCATTGGCGTCGGTGCCCGCCTAAAGGGGCCAACTCAATCAGCATTTTCCTGCAAATTTGACAACTCAGGATGCCTACTATGAACCAACAGTTGGGATCCATTCCAATTGAATTAAGGGCTGCAAGTTTTTCCCAGTGTAGACAAGATTTTCCTCTTCCACTGTCTATAAATAGAGATGGATTTTAGGGTCTGAAGGAGGAGAAATTTGGGTCCAAAGTAATCCAAAAAACCAGCCTCCCTCCCTTGTCTTTCTCTTTTTATGCCGTCTCTCTCTCTCTCTCTCTCTCTCTCTCTCTCTCTCTCTCTCTCCCCCCCCCTCTCCTACCACCAACTCGTCCACAACCAGCTACACCACAGGTAGCTACCCCAACCATCGTCCGCCCACCAGGAGCCACTGCTGCTCCCTCTCTCTCTCTCTCTCTCCCCTGCAAACCTGTTTCATCTTTCTTCTTCTCTGCCACCACAACCTCAACAGCAGCAGCAACCACCTTTTCCAGGGGCTTTCATCCTTACCAACAGCACTAGGGGTGGCGACTCTCTCGTTATAGCGGCGACTCCAACAGCTCTAATCGTTAGCCACTCCAGCACCAACCACGATAGCGGCAACTCTTGTAACATGAGCAACAGCAACTCCTTCGAGTGCCACCAACTCTTCCACCATTCTCAGCCAGACCAGTGACAGCAGCCACGACCCTTCAGCCAGGTGAGCCCCCTTCTTTCCTTCTTCTTCTTCTTCTTCTTCTTCTTCTTCCCTGTTCACTGCGTGAACAATAGGCGCGAATTATAATTCACGTCCTACTGTTCATGCAGGAACAGTGGGCGTGAATTATAATTCACGTCCACTGTTCATGCAACAGTGGACTTTGGTATGGGCTGCTTCTGGTCCAACTCAAATGGTTGGGCTCGTACCGGCCCATACATAAAAAGAAAACATACATGTTGGACCGGGATTGGCCCACCCCCTTTTGGTTCGACATCGGCCCAACTCCACTTCCTGGGCTCGGCCCTGTCCACATATTTTATAATATATTAATATAATAATATTTTATATTTTATTAATTATTATTACTATTATTATTATTATTATTACTATTATTATTATTATTACTACTATTATTATTATTATTAATCCTATCAAAACTTTGTGATTTTCTCACATATTTTTCCAGCAATTTTGCAAAATATCAAGTTTGTATACTTACATTGTAAGATACAGATCTAGTATTAAAATACCTGGTTTTCTTCGAAACTTCTCTAAAAACAATTTCAAAAAACATTCAAAAACAATTTCAAAAATTTTAAATTAATTTTTCTTTAAAAAAATAAAAAAAAAATACTTGTTTGTCATGCATACGGCCAAATCCTAAAATTGTCTAAGCATATTTTCTTAAAAAGACAAAAATTGCATCTTTCTCATGTTTTGAAAAAAAATGGATATCATAACCAGTTTATGATCATCCATTAGGGTTTGGCTAAAATGTCAAAAAACATTTTCCAATCTTTTTTTTTTGTCTAAATATAGACTTTAATATCTATGAAGTGTAAAATTACACAATAAAATACACTCTCAGGTATTAAAGATACAAGGTGTAGAAAATACGATGCTAAATTCAGACTTTAGAACGGTTAGAATTTAACCCAATAAGGTAGAGATTTTCTCATGAATAGAGATCTATCTTGAACCTTAGAAAAGACCAACAAATAGAAACCCAACCTAGAAAAACAATCAAACAACAATGCAGCTTACCTTAGGTAGGGTGCACTGAGGGTGACGCGTCTTCCTCTTGCACAACCAGTCCCTTTCCTAGACTCTCACAGACTATAAGTTCCTACTAACCATAATACTAGGTGGCGACTCCTGAAACCTAATCATAATTTCATGATCAAATCCAAAAACACTCTTCCCAACACTACACCTTACATAGAAGGCACAACAAAAGCCTCCGCCGTCGCCAGACGACACAATGGCGTGACACCCCGCGACATTGGAGATGGCTAGAGGGGTAGGAAAAAATCATCCCAAAACTACAACACCACATCCCAAATTGCCAGCATAAAAAAACCTGATCCCCAAAACTTTCAAGCCAAATTGGAAATTAATAAAGGGTCTAAGAACAACTACCTCCATTACCGTTACCCGTGAATGAGATGTACTAGAAGCTATTAAGCATCGGGCATGTAGCCCCGAACCTCTGACGCCCATACAGCCACCTTACCCTAGTTGGTACAAGCCAAAACTCACTTGTGAATATCATGCTTGTGTTGTTGGATATCACATCCATACCTGCAATGCCTTTAAGAGAAGCTTCTGCAATTAATCAAGGTAGGGTGGATAACATTTGAAGACACTCCTAATACGAACACGAACCCTTTTGCCTAATCATGCTTGAAGTGATGGATCAAAAATGCCCAAGAGGCGGAATGCCTACGAAGCCTCAATTTGTAGATGGCAAGAGCAGGATGTGAAGAAGGAAATGTGTGAAGGATGGAGTTCTCCACATAAGGGAAGGGTGAAGCGTGCCCTTAGTGTGTCCAAAATAACTTGTCTTTGTTTGATCATGCCTGTAAAGTTATTTTGATTTTGTCATATTTCAACCTGTTTTTAGTCTTATTGGCGATTTGGCTCATAATGCCATAAGACCTTCTTTGTCAATCGAGCTTATCTTGTTAATAAATCATGTGTGTTCTTCTGTTCATAATATGCCTTCATTCTTGTTACTATTTCATACACTAAACTTAAGAAGCCACTGCACCAAAAATCCTTTGGTGTTTTTTTTTTCCCTTTTCTTCCAAACTATGCATGATCTCACATGTTCACAAGGATGTTTTAGGAATTCAAAGTTTAGTACAAAAAAAATCATATTACTGTTAGTCCAAACAAACACGTTGTGGAAATTCAAGTGATTCATTAAAAAGGTAATCATACACCTAGAAAACCTGAAAACAAATCATGAGGTGACTCGAAAGCTGAGTTTTATTTAAATGAATAATGAGAAATCAGTTGCATACTCATATGAAAGCAAGGCTTACTGATCCTAAACACATGTATTTGAGGTGAGGAAAGGCCTTTTTTGATAATCTATTCACGATGCTAAAATATATCATTTGCAGAACCCTCTTAAGCCTAGTAATGTTTTTTTGGAAATAACCTTGGCTAGGATCACAGCCCACATTGGGGGGCAAGTGCAAGAGATATTTAAAAAACCTCGATGATTGAAAGTGTGCCCCAAACAACACTGAAGGGTATGAAAGAAAATTCTTAATGATCATAGGTGTCCAAACAAAGCTGGAGAGACATGAAGAAAATCCAAAAAGGTCTAAAAGATTTGAGCTTTCAAAACATAACTGAGATGATGATGCTCAACCAAGTGAAGAAAGAAAAAAAAACAAAGAACCCAAACCCAACACTAGGAGGCATGATAGATCATTTCATAAATAAATTCAAATGACAAAGGTTAAGAAACAAGCACAAGTGATTCTTAGTCTTGAAATCCCTTAAACATCTTTTGAGCCTACCAATATCCTTTTTTTCATAGCCAAGAGCCAAAGCCTACGCTACGTGCATAATCAAGCCCTTTTTTTATCAAAAGCAAGCAATCTAGATTGGTAGGCAATGCTTTCTCATGCAAACTAAATCATTATTCATGCAAATAAAATGAATGCTTTGAAAATCGGTTCTCCGTAACCCTCAAATTGAAGTTTAAATTTTGAACCAAACAAACATCACTTCATATTTTCACCAAAAGCAAAATAAAAGTTTTCATCACTTCTGAAAAACTGTCTTTAGGAATCACTTGAATTTTTTCAGAATGAGTTTGCTTTAAACCGATGTTAAAATGATTTCTGACCTAAATAGAGTAACCCTGGGTTTATCAAATAGGATGTTTCTTTGGACCTTATCAATCAACACTTTAGGTGGAGGTTCCTTTCTAAGCTACTCATCTTCGTAATCATTGTTCACATAGTAGCCAACTCGAACAAATTCCTGACCTAAATAAGAGCATGTCAATAAAAGTATTGTGACACCAATGATATCTTCTTTGTCGCGGGTGCGCGACGTCGCGGCGAATATTCCACTTTTTAAATCTAGGAAGTGTGTATGGTATCTATCCGGCAAATGTAGGGAGACAAGAAAATATTGTCTTTGGTTGGTAGAAAAATGGAATGGGAGTCGCCACCTAGTATTTTGGTCACTAGGAACCCTAACTGGTCTCAGAAATTGGGTACGGGGACTGGTTGCGTAAAGGGAAGGTATTAGCACCCCAAATACGCCCTACCTAAGGTAAGCTGCATTGTTTATTTGTCTGATAAAATTCAAGGTCTCGTTGTGTTTCCTAATTGTTGGTCCGTCTATGGCTCAAGAAAAGTTCTCCTCAATAAGGAGGTCTTTATCTTATCGGGTAAAACCTAACCGTTCTAATGTCTATGTAAAAAAACCCATATTTTTAATATCAGGAATACGTTTTACGTATAAATTCGTAATCCCAATTACTAAAAGAAGACAAAAAGATTTTTTTAGAATTTTTGAAATATTGGCCTAGTTCTCATGGCCTGAATAAACTGGTTATTAAAGCCAAAATGCATGAAATTTCCTTTGTTGTGTGAAAATATGAAGTTATAATATTTATATATATATATATATATATATATTGGAGAGACTAGGCCGTATGCATGAAAACAAAATATTTTTTTGAAAACTTGACAAAAACCGGGTATTTTAATACCGGATTTGTATCTTTACAGTATAAAAATACAAACCGATATTGATCAAAATACAGTAATAAAATTACAGAAATTCACATATTTTTTTGAAATAATATTTGAAGAATTTTTGTTCGAACGGTCCAGACCCGGCCCAAAAGGAAACTGGGCCGAAATCAGCCCAAAATAAATTGGGGCCTGGTTTCTACAGGGCTGGACTCAGCCCAGCCCAAAACCACATGACTGGTTACTGTTCACTGTACATGTGAACAGTAACACGTTAATTAATTAGCCGGTTACTGTGCATACAGTAACCGGTAATTATTTTCTTGCTTGCAGAACATGCACAGTGCACGTTCTGCATGCAAGACGTTGAACAGTAAACGGAGATAAGGGTCAGAGGGCTGACCTGTGGTGGCTCTGAAGGCGGTGCTGCTGGCGGTTGCTGACCGGAGGATGGCCTGGACGGTGGTTAGCTTTTCTTCCTTTTCTTCACTGTGTTTTTTTTTTTTACTCTGTTTCCCTCTGTTTCTGTCTTCTCCTTCCATTTCTCATGGTGCTGTTGCCGACTGAGAGAATGGTGGCAGCTGGAGGTGGTGATGATGGTGGCCGACCGGGGGTGGCTTGGATGGTGGTCGGTGGCTGTGGAAGCCGGGGACAGCAGCTGTTTTCTCTTCCCCTCTGCAGAGGCGTTGCTCCTTCTCTTGGTTTCCTTTGTTCACTCTGTCAACGCTGTTCTTCCCTCTCTACAGCAGCTTCATGGAGGTGCAGGTGGTAGGGAATGGCTGGGATGAAGATGGTGAGCTATCCTTGGTGAGTTGGTGTCTGGCAGTGTCTTGCTGCTGCTATCTTCGTCTGAGTAGAGGTGCAGGTCGCTGCCCTTCTTCAAATGGCGCAGCAACGGGTGGGAGGAAGATGACAGTGGCTGGGAAGGTTGAGGACAACAGCTGTTTACTCCTTCTTCTTCCCCGTGCAGAGCAGGTGCCGCCTTTTCTTCCAATGGTGCAGCGCCGATTGGGATGAAGATGATGAGCTGAGGAAGGAGGTGGGCAGTGTTGATGAAGAGGAATGGCAGCGGTTCCAGGAGTGAGGCTCAGTTCTTCTTCTCCTTGCAGAGGTGCTGTTGCTGCCCTTTTTTTTCAGTGGTGCTGTGGTGCTGCAGCGGGAGGGAGAAGCAGGTGAGCAAGAAAACGACGATCCCTAGCAGTGTTGGTGCGTTTGTATTTTTCCTCCCTCTGTTTCAGAAATCCTTTCCTTCTCTTCTCTCCGTTCACTCTTCTCTCGTTCAACTTTCCAAAGGTTCCCCTGCTTTCGTTCCTTCTTCTGTGTTTTTCTCTGTTTATTTCTTTTTGTGTTTTCCTTTCCCTCCTGCCTCCTGTCTCTATCGTCTCCCCCTCTGTCTGTCTCTCCCCTCTTCTATCTGTCTTGTCCTCCTGTGTTTCCTTCCTCCTCC
>Ga0325401_1005185_pt1 | contig 12422 bp, 9 predicted proteins | sample PopdelMetagenome_FD_205666 | JGI IMG/M metagenome (GOLD analysis project Ga0325401, IMG submission 205666) | Populus deltoides microbial communities from Bellville, Georgia, United States - Xylem-PdKOR-R2 | ecosystem: Host-associated > Plants > Phyllosphere > Stem > Wood/Secondary xylem | place...
TATATGATTTGATTCGTGCTGGTTATGGAAAATAATCATACCATAGATATATGATTTGAGTCGTGCTGGTTATGGAAAATAATCACTGCAATATAAAATACCATATATATAGGATTTGTTGGTGCTAGTTATAGAAGACAATCTCTGCAATAATTATTGCAATATTTATGTCAAGGAAGCAATATGTCAAGGAGATAATTATTGAATCATATATAATTACTGCAATGTAAAATACCACATATATATGATTTGATTCGTGCTGGTTATGGAAAATAATCATACCATAGATATATGATTTGAGTCGTGCTGGTTATGGAAAATAATCACTGCAATATAAAATACCATATATATAAGATTTGTTGGTGCTAGTTATAGAAGACAATCTCTGCAATAATTATTGCAATATTTCCTTGAATAGCACGTGTAGAGATTTTCTATATAAATGAACCTCCAGCCATAATAATAGGGAGGAAAAAAAAATATTGACAAGGGGGTAACTTTTCGGAAAGAGAGAAAACACAAAAAAAAACCCTAAACCTATCGTCTCTAGCAAAGAAGCCGTAGCCTTTCCCCCCTCTCATCTTTTTAAAAACGAAGCAGCCACCCCCCTGATTTTAAAAAGAAAACAAAGATCTCTCTCTGGCCACACACTGTCCCCTTCAGCTCTCATCAACACAAACCTTTTTCCCTCACTGGAATCGGCTCCCTCTTTGGTTTACCCGTTGCTCTCCCTCTCAGCCACAAGACAGCCACCACATACTCCTTTCTCCTATCACAACCCCATCTCTCTTTTCACAGACCTTCCCCTTCCTTCAGCAAAGTTTTCCCTTCCCACCAGTTTAAAAAAACAGCCCATAGCCGCTCATCAACACAAACTTTCAGACTCTCTCTCGGCCACCCACCTTCAGCAGCACACTGCCCTTTCCATCTCCATTCTCAAAACTGAAACACATCTTCCCTCTATCACCCGAACAGCAAGAAAACCAAAGCCTCGTCCTCTCCTTCTTTCTTTTTGGCTTCTCCCCATCACCCCCAGATTCTCCCCCCCACGGTCCAACAACCTCTCTTAAGATCAGCCAAAATCGTGAGCCACAAGCAACGTCAGGAGCTTTGCTTCACATTCCAAACAGACAGTTCTTCTCTAAGTCCTGCACCAGAACGCAACCGTCTCCAGCTTCAACAGCGGCATCGTTTTCAGCCCCGGAATCCATCGTTGACTTACAGCCAGCAGCAGCAGAGGGGATTTTCACTTCTCCCATAGTTTGCTCCTCCAACAGCATCCTTCTCTTCCCTGCAAAGGCTGCCCTGGTCATAGTAACACTGAAGGGCCACCATTGAGACAATCATCTTTCAGCCAGCAAACCTCTCTCCACTGGGAACAGCGAGGAAGGTTGTCCTTCGTGAGCAGCGCCCGACTATCTCCCTCCACTTCTCCTTCAGCCGCTGCCTCGCCAGGTAAGCCGTCTCTCTTCTCTTTCAGTTTTTTTAAGTAAAGGATTTGGCACTGTGCGAAGGTAAATTAATTACCTTCGCACTGTGCAATGCATGTGTGAGTAATTCACGCATGCAAGCTGCAATAGTGCCCAGCCGGGTCACTGGTTTGGGCCAGTGACCCGGCTAGGCTTGCTGGGTTCAGCCCAGCCACATGGGCCGAGCTGGATCCAGCCCAAAAAAAAAACGAGTAACATCGTTGTTTTTCTCGTGTATTTATTTTATGGTTTTGCTATTTTTTTATATTGTGAAAATACAAATCTGGTATTAAAATACCCGGTTTTTCCTTGAAATGTTGTAAATATATATACATGTCTGAAAAACAAAAAATATTTTCTTGTGTGTTGCATACGGCCAATACTCTAACATGTTTTGAACGTTTTATATATATATATATATAAAACAGTTGAGGTTTCGAAAATGTGTTCCAGAAATGCAAGAAAATAAATTTTATTATAAAACAGTTGAAGTTTCGAAAATGTGTTTACGCATGGATTTCTTAAACACAACCAAAAAATTTATTTTCTTGCATTTCTGGATTTTACAACATGTTTGTAAAACTCCAAAGGGTATTGGCCAATATTCCAAAAAAATACAAAAATCTTATTTTGGGGGAATTCATCTATTATTCACCGTTAATGTTTGGATAAAGAAATCCCAAAGGGATGAATATCCAAAATATTAGTGGGAATAACTTGTTATTATTCACCGTTAATGTTTGGATAAAGAAATCCCAAAGGGATGAATATCCAAAATATTATTGGGAATAACTTATTATTATTCGCTGTTAATGTTTGGATAAAGAAACCCCAAGTGATTCAAAATATTTTTCTAGAAATAATAAGTCATCACACATCCTTGAAAGAAGCCTCGATTATAATCAAGGACATTTCAATTTTTGACTCCACGGTTTACGAGACGTGAAAGTATGAAATACTAAGGCAAAAGGGAAAAATGTGCTTTTAAAGCACATTGAATCTCCTTGGATTTCTATCTTAATAAATTTAATCTGAATCAAACACAGATTTCAAGAGATCTGCATTGGTTCTCCTTTGTACTTTGTAGACATATCTAAGGGTGTGATCTACATTGACCAAGGGTTATTTCTTTTTAAACTTTCAGCCCAAATCCATTCATCATAGCAAAACGTATCCTAGGAAAACACCAACACCATAGCAACTATAAGGTAAACCAAACACCAAGCAGCTTACCTTAGGTAGGGCATACTAGGGGTGCTAATACCTTCCCTTTATGCAACCAGTCCCTTGCCTTAGAATCTCTGAAAGACCAGTCAGGTTTCCTAGTGATCATAATACTAGGTGGCGACTCCCTTTATCGACAACAAACAAAAGACCCCGAAATCAATCGAGGATCGTCGTGACGCCGCGCTCCGCCGCGAGGGTGCAACAACCGGGATGAATAAATGATTAGCTTCAACTAATGGCATCCTGAGTGGATGGCCGAGATGAATGAACAGTTAACTTCAGCTAATAGTGCCCTAAGAGGATAGCCAGATGTGAAAGTTATGAGTAGTTGCAATAATTGATGCGTTAATGTGTACTACGATCTGTACACATCAAGTATATAAAGGAACCACAAATGTTATGTTTTAAATAGAGAATAATGTTAATGCTTCATTAAACTACCTGGCTGCTTATTATTAATTAACTATATTCTTATAAATATTTGTACTGTAGCAGGGACGTCACACCAACGAGGTGATTAGGAACCCCAATACACGAGAACCTACTTTTGCAAGGAATCATGCAATTGCATTTTAAATCACAATGTATTTTGTATGAACAAAATGTACTGAATGTATAACTGTTATTATATAGGTTTTTTGTTTAAATTCATATAAGAACGCAAACTCATGTTTATGTATGTATATTATAATATGAACTTGTAATTAAGCAAACATATTATTATTTGTATATGTAAGAATCACTTTTAATGAAATATTGATTGATGTTAGTGTACGGATTGTACCTCGATAATGAGGAGAAATAGGTTCATCAATTTTCAATATGATGTTGTGTCAAATATGTATATATATAAATTTACTGTTGTTTTAGCTTGAAAAGCCAGGTTGTTACAATTGGTATCAGAGCCCTTGGTCTGAATCCTGAGGATCATTGATAATGATGTTGTTGTGATAAATTTCAGGATGATACGCGCTCGACAAGGAACACATACTGAGCCACCCTCCTTAGAAAGGAAGAGTGGGGGCCGAGGTGCCCAAGGCTTGCGAGACAAAGATCCCTTGGAAGATACAACATCTCATGCTTCAAGAATATCACCTGAAACCTTGCGGGGAGGAAACACGGTAGCGAAGAAAGGTCAGAGGCCTAACCAAACAGAGGAAGTACCCCTAGCTGCATTAGGGCTGTAAGAAAGGTCAGAGGCATAACTGTCGACTCTTCCAACAGGTGTACCCCCATAATATGTAGACTCGAGACTTCTTGTACATATAGTTAAAGTAGTGATGGAGGTCATGGCTAGCTTGATGACACAAACAACTCCCATCATGCAGATTCTGTAGGCAGCCCCTGTAAATGTCACGACCATGGATAGAGTGGTGCTACTTGTACGTTTGGTCAAAAGTATGAGGGAAATGGGCTGCAAACCGTATATGGGGGAACAAGATGCAGAGGTAGCTATGAGGTGGATTAGGAAGGTAGAGAAGACCATGATCCAAATAAATATACCTGAGGGTTTGAGGGTAGACTGTGCCACTCAGTTATTATCTGATAAGGCCATGACATGGTGGGGCTGAGGTGTGCAACCGAGACACTGATTTGGAGTGACTTTAAGAAAGAGTTTAAGAATAAGTTTTATTCCAAATACCATTGTAAAGTAAAGGAATAGGAGTTCTTGGCATTAAGATAAGGTGATATGTCGATATTAGAATATGAAAAGAGGTTCCATGATCTCTCGTTGTTCGCCCACACTATGTGCAAACATAAGAACATATAATTGAGAAGTTGAGGGATGAATTGCACCAGGATTTGGGACAAGGATTGTAAACACCCAAAAAAAAGAAAAAAAAAGGAGAGAACTAAAGCCGAAATGACTCCACCATTGCTGTTGATTTCTGAATCGGCAGCAGCACAGTTGGATGCTGATTTCTGAATCCGCAGCGACGCAGTTTTGCTACCGCTTTCTCAACCGGCAGCGGCATAGTTTTTTACTGCTAATTTCTGAATCGGCAGGAGCACAGTTGGCTGTCGATTTCTGAATCGACAGCAGCATAGTTTTTGGTTATCGTTTTATGAATCAGCAGCGACATAGTTTTTGGCTGCCGATTTCTGAATTGGCAGAGGCATAGTTGGCTGTTGATTTCTGAATCGGCAGAGGAAAAGTTTTTGCCTGCCGATTTATGAATCAACAATGACACATTTTTTTGGCTGCCGATTTTTGAATCAGCAGCGACATAGTGGGTTTCTAAATCGGCAGTGACATAATTGGCTGCTGATTTATGAATCGGTAGCGACACAGTTTTTATTGTTGATTTCTGAATAGGTTTTGACTATTGATTTCTGAATTGGCAGCGACATAGTTGGTTACTGATTTTTGAATCGGCAGCGGCATAATTTTTATTGTCGATTTCTGAATCGACAGTGGCAGTGTAAGACCTATCAAAAATTAGAATTGGACCAACCTATCCTAGAGAGAATGGGAATAAAAACCAGCCCAAGATAACTTAAAAAGGGGGTAAGGATAACCTTGGTCCCAAACACCCTAGCACACTTTGGGGGTTATAAATACAAGGAGAGAGAAAGGGTGACTCCCCATTTTTCCCAAAACGAGCCACATGCTTTTGCCCTCTTTCCCTCTTCCAAAACGAGCTGCATGCTCTTACCCCCTTCCCTTTTCCTAAAATGAGCTGCATGCTCTTGTTCTTTCCTCCTTCCCAAAGAGAGTTCAACAACTCTGCTGCATATGCCTCAAGCATGAGAGAGAGAAAGAAAAGCTTGATAAGAGGTTGGACAACTGCAAACATTAAGGGAGTGAAGGCTTAAAATTGGTGGGAAACTGACAGGAGGAGGAGAAAACCGAAAGAGAGGAAGAGAGGAAGAAGCAAATCGAGACCAGAAGGGGATAAATGTTGTCAAACCCGTCCCAAAAATACTAAATCCGTGAGGTATAAACCTTGTCCTTCTCCATCTGTTCTTAAGGCCTTGAAACCAAAAGGAATAAGAAAACTATGGATGCATGGCCTAGGAATTTTACTCCAATTGTTATGAAAAGAACTAAACTAAAAGAAGGGACAAAAAATAGGGCTGAATGGGGGACCTAATTCTAGAATATTTAACAAAAGAAATATTGCAAATTTGAATGCACAAACTTGGAAAGTTGGCCGACCTTGGTAAGGGCTGGACATAATAGGGATAAAAGGAATAAAATGCATAGATGACAACCTTGTTAGAGATGTTAGATCATATGAAACCGAAACTTAATTATACTTGTGTTAATGGTGTGATTCAGCATGTTCGGTTGATGTAGTTACATGAAAATATGTTGATAATAAATCTTGAAGAAACATGCTGCAGCTGAAATGGAATTTGCCACTTGATAATGCATTGATTTTGTTGTGTGATGAATGGATTTGTATCATTTGAGCTAGTAGTTAGAAAAACCTAAATCAAATGTGTATGTTGAGATTTGATGGTGCACTATTCATGCTTTTGTGATACGAATTGGAGTATGACTGTTGTCATTATGTGTACAAGTTTCGATTAGGAAGTGTTACAAAGGAGAAAAGCCTAGCGTAAGCTTTACACTTGGCCGAAGGGAAGAAGTCAAATAAGAAACGATTCCGTCACTGATGCTGATTTGTGAATCGGCAGCGACAGAGGTTGCGTTGATGATTTCTGAGTCAACAACGACTTAGTTTTTATAAATAATTTTTATGTCAGCAGCGAGTAAGTCTCGCTGTTGAATTATATTGCCTGTAGCGAGTAAGTTTTCGTAGCCGAATTGTGTTGTCCGCAGCGAATCAGTTTTTGATGCTGAATTATAGTATCTGCGGCAAATCAGTGTTCGCTACCGAATTATGTCGTCTACAACGAATCTGCTTACGCTATCGAATTGTGTTGTCCGCATCAAATTTGCTTTCGCTACCGATTTGCATGGCCTGTAACGAACCAATTTTCGCTGCTAAATTATAGTGCTGGTAGAGAACCAGTTTTCACTGCCTAATTATGGTGCTGACAACGAACCAATTTTGCTATCAATTTATGTTGCTTGCAGCGAACCAGTTTCGCTGCCAATTGTGTTATGTGCAGTGAATTAGGTTTCGCTATCAAGTGGTGTTGCCTACAGCAAAGGAATTTTCGTTGTTGAATTACGTTGTCTGTAGCGAATCAACATTTATTGTTGAAATTGCATTATCTATAGCGAATCTATGTTCCCTGCCGAAATTGTGTGTCTGCAGCGAATCAACATTCGATGTCTAAAATTGTGTTGTCTGTAGTGAATTAGCATTTGCTGTCGAAAGTGCATGTTCTGTTGTAAATTTGTGATTTGCTGTCGAAATTGAGTTGTCTGCAGCAAATTAGCATTCTCTGCTGAAAGTGTGGTCTGCAGCGAATTTGTGATTCACTATTGAAATTAAGCTGTCAGCAGTGAATTAGCATTCACTATCGAAAGTGTATTGACTGCAGCGAAATTGTGATTTGTTGCCAAAATTGAGTTGCTTGCAGCGAATTAACATTCGCTGCTGAAAGTGTGTTGGCCGCAGTGAAGCATTCATTATCAAAATTGAAGTGCCTGCAGCGAATCAGTTGTGCTGCCGAATTGTGCAGCTAGCAGCGAACCAGTTTTCGCTGTTGATTTTCTACAATAGACTCCCCGGTCAGAAATGACTTAAATGCTTGCAACGATTTCATGTATGATTGTGTAACATGTGGAACATTTGCATGTGAACATATGGATTCTTGAAATAGGTATGGTAATGAATGTGATTTCAGAATGCAAATGTGCTAATTTGTGACCATTGACGTGTTAGGTGGAGCGACCATGATCAAACCTTCGACCGAGCAATGACATCCCACAGGAGGGACTGGTAGGTGGTTTCCACCTTTTTCTCGTATGATGTTTATGTTTTGAAATAATTTACTTATGATGATATTTTTTTAAATTCTTGTTGAATGATGAAATGATGATGACGTGTTTGATTGAAGTCTTGATGATTGTCGAAACGACTATGAAATGTCGATCTGGTTCTTGTTGAATGTTGAAACAATGACAAAAATGTTAATATTCTGAAATTGCCTATTAGAGGTGGATATATTATTGTGTTGTGATGAATATTAAACCAACTATGAGATGTTGACTGGCTACAATGAATTTGGGCTGCTGATGAATGATAGTATGAGTATTACAAAGGATCTACTGTTGTATTTTATTGAATGTAATTATGACGAATGATTGTATGAGTATTACGAAGGATCTATTGTTGTGTCTTGTTGAATGTAATTGTGATGAATGGTTGTATGAATATTACGAAGGATCTACTGTTGTATTTTATTGAATGTAATTGTGACGAATGGTTGTATGAATATTTCGAAAGATCTATCATTGTATTATACTGAATGTTAATTATCACGGATGGTTGTATGAGTATTATGAGGGATCTATTATTGTATTGTATTGAACATTAATTGTCATGAATGGTGGGATGAGTAATACGAAGGGTGTACTGTTGTGTTACTTAATGTTAAACTGTTATGGAATGTTTTGTTTGTGTATTACAAAAAATCTATTATCATGTTTTCTGAATGTTAAACTATTACAAAACGCTTATACGAGTATCACGAAGGGTTTGCTATTATATTGCAGTGAATGTCGAGTTGTTATGAATCGTTTGAATGAGCAATTCAAAGGATATTACCATGTTGTAGTGAGTTCATAAACCGCCCTAAAACATTTGATTGGTTGTGATTAGCTTCGGTTAATGGCATCTGAATGGATGACCGGGATAAATGATTTATTAGGTTCGGCTAATGGCATCTGAAGGGATGACCGGGACAAATGATTGATTAGCTTTGACTAATGGCAACCGAAGAGATGATCGGGACAAATAATTGATTCTTCGACTAATGGCATCCTAAGAGGGTGATCGAGATTAAGAAATGATTAGCTTCAGCTAATGACATCCTAAGAGGATGATTGGGATGAACAAATGATTAGCTATGGCTAATGGCCCCCTAAGTGGATGACCAGGATGTGTAAATGACTGGCACCCTAAGTGGATGACCGAGATGAATAAACAATTAGCTTCGGCTAATGGCATCCTAAGAGGATAATTGGATTTGAGAGTTAGGAGTTAATTTCAAGAATTGATGTGTTCATGTATACTATGTTTTATATATACTAAGTACATGAAAGAACTACGATTGTTATGCTTTAAACAGAGAATAACGTTAGTTCGGTTAACGGTATTCGAGATTAATGATCGAGTTTGAGTATTGTAATTAGCCTTGGTAATTGATGAATTATTAACGTGCTATTTACATAAGTAGGGAGAAATGATAGAATTACGCTCTTTTGATCCATGAATGAAATATTACACTAATATTGTTTTATTAAGTTTCTTTAAATTGCTTATAATGCTTGAAATCATCTTGTGTTGTAACAGGGATATCATACCAACATGGTATGTAGGGAAATACGTTTCACAGCTCACACATTTTGAAAGGAACTATATTTTCACATGTTATGAGTGATATGAGTTCTATATGAACGAACGTGTTAATCACTAAATTAGTCGTCCGATCCTTTTTATAAAGACTAGTAATGAAAATTTAAATGAAACACGGATGTGAATGTGCGTACAAGTTGATATGATGTTTATGGATATACATATGAGATGTTCATAAAATGAGGATATCGTGTTGTGAAATTAGATGAGGTTAGGATAATGAAAGTACTAGTTGTGTAACTTATTGTTTGACACTCTTGTATGATCTCGTAATGCTAACGAGACTAGAACAAGAATGTGAATTTATGAGTATGTCAATACGATATAATGTAAACCTATAAGTATGAAAATATAATATTATGGGCACGTGTATTGAGAATCCGTCTTATGGGAATGTTGATTTACATTTTCCTACATAGATTGTGTCTTGATAATGAACAAAATGCAATGATAAATATGAAGAATGATGTGGTGAAAAAATCCAGAAACCGGATGAAAAAAAATTTCCATCAATTTTGGCATTGAAAAAGCTGGATCGTTAAAAAGATTGATCACCTTATGGTTTAAATCTGTGAGGGAGTTGATTGAGGTTGCACAAACTCTAGAGGCTTATATTGAAGAAAGTCAACAGGGGCATCAAGGTACAGGCAAAAAGAGGAATGGGGATTATTTCAGTAGCAGACCACCACTTTCGAAGAAAGGAAAGAGTAGGGTGTTTGAGCAGTACAGGAAAAAAGGGACCTTAACGGTACCACCCCACTAATAGTCAAGTGGGGGAATGATGGTTGGGCAGTCACACTAATCGAGGGCAAACTCTTCAGCAAGGATCAGTGATCGCAAGGGTGTTGACTACCTTTCTTATGCAAAATATGGACAAAAACACCCAGGGACTACTTAGTTTCCCCAAAGCAATGCTTTGTGTGTAGAGGGGAAAGTCATAAGTGGAGAAACTGCCAGTATCTAGGACAAGGGTGTCATTACTGTTGTGGCAGAGGTCATTATAAGAAGGAGTGCCCCAACAGGAACTCCGATGGGGAACATGGTTGAAACAAATAATATGTATGTGGGAGTGGGGTTTAGTTTAGCTGGGTATGAAGCAGAAGTAAACTTGATTCCCTTGGAATTGGATGATTTTGACATAATCCTAGGCATGGATTGGCTGAGTAAATACAAGGCCCTAATAAATTGTTATGCTAAAACTGTTACATTCCAAGCACTTGAGGGTAAGAGGATGGTTTTCGAAGGAGAGAGGATTCCCAAACCGATCGCCTTAATATCGGTTGTAACAGCTCAGAAAATTTTGAGTAAGGGATACATGGGATACCTCACATACATCTTAAACTCAAATGGTTATGGTCTACAACTAAAGGATATTTTTGTGGTGAAGGAATTCCCAGACATATTTCCTGAAGAACTACCGGGACTACCCCTAGAGCGAGAGGTATAAGTGTCTATAAACACTTTCCCTAGAGTCCCACCCATAACCCAACAACCGCACTGGATGGCTCTGATATAATTGAATGAGCTAAAGACTCAACTACAAGAATTGCTAGATAAAGGGTTTATACGACCCAGTAATTCTCTTTAGGGAGCGCCGATTTTATTCGTAAGAAAGAAAGATGGAACCCACAAACTTTGTGTTGACTATCGCCAGTTGAGCAAAATAACGATGAAAAATAAGTACCTGTTACTGCGGATAGATGATTTATTTGATCAACTAAAAGGAGCGAGAGCATTTTCAAAAATAGATTTGAGATCAGGGTACTATCAGATGAAGATTATAGAGGTGGATGTACCAAAGACCGCATTTAGGACCCGTTACAGACACTATGAATTTTTGGCATTACCGTTTAGGTTGACAAATGCCCTAGCTCTCTTAATGGACTTAATGAATCGGGTTTTCTAACCATACCTTGATATATTTATGGTGTTTTTCATCGATGATATACTGGTTTACTTGAACTCTTTCAAGAAGCATGAGGGACATTTGAGGCAGGCCTTGGAGACCTTGAGAAAACATAAGCTTCATGCAAAACTAAGTAAATGTGAATTTTGGCCGGAAAGGGTGACGTTCCTGGGACATGTTATTTCAGTCGAAGTTGTTTTCGTAGACCCCTAGAAAGTTGAAGTAGTCTTGAAATGAGAAAGACCGATTTCGATCACCGAAATACATAGTTTCCTAGGACTTACAAGATACTACCAGAGATTTATTGAGGGATTTTCCTTGATAGCAACCCCTTCAACCCAGCTAACTAGGAAGAATAAGAAGTGGGTGTGGTCGGAAGAATATGAGGGAAGCTTCCAAGAATTAAAGAGAAGGCTTACCATCACTCTAGTGTTAACACTTCCCTTAGGGACCAAAGGTTTTGTAGTTTATAGTAATGTCTTAGGGAAGGAACTGGGGTGTGTTTTAATGCAACAAGTGAAGGTGATTGCCTATACATCAAGACAGTTAAAGATGCATGAGGCGAACTACCCGGTGTAGGATCTGGAGTTGGCCGCTGTAGTATTCGCTCTGAGGATATGGAGACACTATTTGTATGGGTCTTAAACCCAAATCTTTACTGATCATAAAAGTTTGAAGTAATTGATATCACAAAATAAGTTGAATATGATAAAGAAGGTGGATAGAACTTATTAAGGATTATGATTACACCATAGAATACCACCCAGGGAAGGCAAACGTGGTGGCAAATGCTCTCAGTCGTAAAAATAAAGCCGCCCTAATTAAGCCAACAATGTGGAAGGAACAACAATTGGCAGAATTGAAAGAGATGGGTGTAGAATTGGACATTAATTCAAGAGGTGAATTATTAGCCCAACTTTGGTACGACTAACGTATCGGGATAAAATACTACAAGCTCAATTTCGTGACAATAAGGGGTCCAAGATTGGAAGAAAGTGGAGGTCGAGGTAGAAACACAATTCCGGGTAGCGGATAATGGATCATTGATGATGGGACAATGGTTGTACGTGCCTAATGATGAGACAGTCAAACGGATGGTTCTACGAGAGGCATATTAGTCCAAGTTCTCCATACATCCTAGTAGCCCTAAGATGTATCGGGACCTGAAACACCTCTATTGGTGGCCTAATATGAAAAGGAAAATAATTGAGTATGTGTCAAAGTGCAGAGAATGCCAACAAGTCAAAGTTGAACACCAAAGAGCCGTGAGACCATTGCACTCATTACAAATTCTAGAATGGAAGTGAGAGATGATCACCA
>Ga0325401_1005188_pt1 | contig 12420 bp, 9 predicted proteins | sample PopdelMetagenome_FD_205666 | JGI IMG/M metagenome (GOLD analysis project Ga0325401, IMG submission 205666) | Populus deltoides microbial communities from Bellville, Georgia, United States - Xylem-PdKOR-R2 | ecosystem: Host-associated > Plants > Phyllosphere > Stem > Wood/Secondary xylem | place...
AAAAACTTAAAAAAAAGAGGAAAGGAATGAGACTAGGCCAAGCCAGCGCTTGGCCCATGCCTCAAGGGCCCATGTATGGGCCTGCAATGTCAGGCCCAATCACACGGGCCTTTATTATTATTTTTTTGTTAGATAATGGGACAGATAACATGTTGTTCGCCTCAACTAATTTTTTTTTTTAAAAAAATGTGTCGTTTGGCATACCTAGATTCCGGCCATCATAGTAAACGAAAAATCAGGGTGATTGGTTTTTTTCTCTTAGAAACCCATTTTTAACTCAAAATACCTAGAAAACACCCTAATAACCTTTTTAAACCAATCCTTAACCTTTAAAAGTGCAAAAAATTGGTTAAAAACCCAAAATCAACCCGTAAACCAATTTCTTCTCGATCTCAGATTTGGTGTTTTAGGCATTTCAAGGTTAAAAAAAAAAAAATCTAAGTCAAATTCCCCTTATCATATGAAACCATTTGAAACAAAAGACTAATGTTTTGGTAGTCAGAATCAAAGAAATGATATTTTTTCTCTTTAGGCAGGATTCCAACCATTTTATCTCTCTCATCTCACTCATTAAAGACCGAAAAATGATGAAATGAAGTTTAGTATCGAAATGCAAGTTTAAAAAATACAAAGGATTGATCACCTTATTGTAAAAAAATATGGAAGACAAAAATATACTTCACAAATAAATTTGAATGTGTCACCCATGTTATTTTTATTTTGCATTTTAGTCCCCTGTTTTTCAATTCAACTCTCACCCATAAAAAAACATTCAATTTGGTTTTAATTTGGGCTCAATTGTGCTAAAACAAAGTTTGAGGATCAAATTGATTTTTTTAAAACTTATACTATTGTAGTTCATAGGAAAATATAAAAAAATGAATAGTAATTAGTGTATAGTAAAAACTCCTCACCAGCTTTATGTATAATTTCTTGGAACTTTAGCTAACAATTAAGAAAAGTGCTAATATCATTATGAATAACGTGATGCTTCAGTATGCATCACTCACTCATTAGCTACACTTAACGACTAATTAATAACAAATAAATATCAATACCATTTTATTAATTTAAATTAAATTTTTTGTATCTATATGGTTTTTCAATTAAGATCTTGAAAACTGGCAACAATCAACTCAATAAAAACAATCAATTGTACAAGAATATCTATTAATTATTGAAAATATTTCTCTTATGCAAGGAAATATATATATATATATATATATATATATATATATATATATATTGTACTGTTGTCATTGCATGATATGGATACATCAAGTCCATACAAGAGAGGCAATGGCTGTATAGGCTAGAGCATGGCAATCAAGAAATGGCGCGTGCATGTGAAAGATTGTTCTACCTTCTACGTACTTTCAGAAGGTTGACTAAATTTCAGGCTACATAAACGGACACCAAACCCTCTTCAACCTACCGAATTTGAAACTAAAATTTGAGCAATTAACCTAAGATTGTCCAAAAGTTTGCCCCGAATATAGATCTACGTGCATGGAACTTTCTCTATGTTTAACCATTAGAATCGCCAAACAACCTAATTACCCCATTTGATCATATTCCAAAATAATACCTACTCTGTTTGCAGTCTCTCGTCCTCAAACCTCGAGAAACCCCACGTTTCCATCCCCGAATCTCTCCATTAAGCTAGCACAAACACACGCATACAAACTCACTATCCCACATTCCAACCAACCATTGTATATATATATAACTATCAACTGAATTCTTTCCCACACATCACATTTATAGCTAGCTCAAATAATTAACCATCTTCTAAGAGATCCAAGAGCCTAACCGCCTCTTTCCTTCGCTTCATATATAAACACATCCAATTCTCTCATTCTCTATAAATCATTCCCTTTATTTCTCTACTTGTTCTTGGATTCTCTAATAGGCTCTTGGATTCTGAGTTTGAATTTGTTTTGTTTTTGCCTCATGGGTACCTCAATGAGATCATGGATGGCCATTTTGATCATGGTTTGGCTTACTCTCGTTCAAGGAATTTTTGTGGCTGTTGATGCTACTTTTAACTACAAGGATGCCCTTACTAAGTCTATTATTTTCCTAGAAGCACAAAGATCAGGAAAACTTCCTCCAAACCACAGGCCACAATGGAGAGGAGATTCTGGCCTCGACGATGGTAAACTTGCAAATGTGAGTCCCCTCCCTAATTAATTTCTCTACAATGTTATAATTCATCAACGTTGCATGAGCACTTATGATCTTTGTTAATGATTTAAATTATCTTGCTTGAACTTGTTTTAGGTGGACCTTGTTGGGGGATATTATGATGCAGGAGACAATGTGAAATATGGACTGCCAATGGCTTTTACTGTTACCACTCTGGCTTGGGGTGCTCTCGCTTATCACAAAGAGCTCCATGCCACAGGCGAGCTGCCCCATGTACGTTCTGCCATTAAATGGGGCACAGATTATTTTCTTAAAGCCAGTTCCAGGAAGAACCGTTTGTACGTGCAGGTAACATATATAATTTTTCATATTCATTAATTATATCATAAATGATTTAATCTTAATTTGAGTTGCTGATAATTGTTTGTTGGGTGCGAATTATATAAAGGTGGGAGACCCAGTGCTGGATCATCAATGTTGGGTTAGACCAGAAAATATGAGGACACCAAGAACTGTGTTGAGGATTGATGAGAATAACCCGGGAACAGAGATTGCAGCTGAAACTTCAGCTGCAATGGCTGCTGCTTCCATTGTATTTCGACACACTAATCGTACCTATTCCCGTAGACTCCTCAACAAAGCCAAGTTGGTAGGTTTTTTTCATCCACACTCGTGCATGTTTCCCTTAATTAGTTAATTTGTTCTTTACCTATCTTTTCTCATTTCTATTCTTGCAATGTTGGGATTGTCTTGATTGTATAAATATATCTTTTGTGATTGATTATTTCTTTTTATTAATTCCCTTCCTTTTCAGCTGTTTGAATTTGCTAGAACACACAAGAAAACCTTTGATGGAGAATGCCCATTTTATTGCTCTTTCTCAGGCTACAATGTAAGCTCTCCCCCCCTCTCTCAAGTAAAATATAGATTATATGTTTAATATGGGACACAAGCAAGATGGCAATGGATATCTACAAGGATGACAATATTATTATATTCATGGCTCATTTGTTTATTATATCTATATCTAATAGGTAAAAAAATTAAAAATTTATACTTTATTTATCGAATTTCAGATATTCATACAATGATATATTATCTCAATTCTATTATTATTCAACATAAAATAAAATAATATATATATATATAAGCATACTAAACTTATTATGCTTTGGGTATATCTTTTTGTTCTTATTAAAATTAGAATCCAAGAATATCTTTTTAAAAGTGAAAGACCTCTCTCCTAATTAATTAACCAGACATATTTGAGGAAGTTTATTTATGAGCATACTAAAAATATCGAGAAATAAATGTTATCTTAATTAAGCTAGTGAATACTGATGCAAATGCAGGATGAGCTGTTGTGGTCAGCAACATGGTTGTACAAGGCCACCACTAAGCCTATGTACTTAAAGTACATCAAAGAAGAAGCCACTAGTGCTGCTGTGGCTGAGTTTAGCTGGGACCTTAAATACGCTGGAGCCCAAGTCCTCCTCTCTAAGGTGAGAATCATCTCTCTCTCTTTCCCTCTGAAAATGGTAACTGATTTCACTCAAATATGGTTCGTTAATTAGTACTAATTTTCTGAAGCTAAATAATCACAGATTGAGATGATATAATTTTCACTTGATATAATTGCAGCTGTATTTTGAGGGAGTGAAGGATTTGGAATCCTATAAGAAAGACGCTGACAGTTTTATATGCTCAGTGCTGCCTGGTAGCCCCTTCCATCAAGTATATATCTCTCCTGGTGGTATGATTAACTTGAGAGATGGGGCCAACACTCAATATGTTACCAGCACAGCTTTCTTGTTTAGTGTCTACAGTGATATCCTTGCCGAACACAATCAAAAAGTACAGTGTGGAAACCAAGCATTTGACTCTACCCGCGTCATGGCTTTCGCCAAGCAACAGATAGATTACTTGCTAGGGAGCAACCCTGAAAAAAGATCATATATGGTAGGGTTTGGACACAATCCACCAGTGCAAGCACACCATAGAGGCGCTTCTGTTCCTGTGATGTCTACTAATACAATAGTGAACTGTGGCACGAGCTTTGCTAACTGGTTCAACAAGGATGCACCAAACCCTCATGAACTAACTGGTGCCTTTGTGGGTGGACCTGACCGGTTCGACAATTTTGTTGATAAGCGTTGGGATTCATCTAAAACCGAGCCTTGCACGTACGTTAACTCTATTTCAGTTGGTGTTTTGGCAAAGCTTGCAACAGATGGCCGTGTCTAATAATCAGTCACTAATCCATTCCATTATCCGTTGTTTAGTGATTGATCATGAGCACTCAAAGTACGTGTGTGTGTGTCTACATATATATATACATATAGTCCAAAGACTGAATTTTGCATGCCTCAACACTTCTTCTTTTCCATCAATTCCATTAACACCAGAGAATATAATGATATGTAATGTGATTTTCAGTGGTGTTTAGTGTAGGGAAATAAAGCTAGTGTAGTTTTGCCAGCATTCTATCTGGGTATGTGTATTTTTCCACACAAAGTGGATTAATTTGCAACTATGAACAGATACACTGGTTGCCCTAATTGTGAACTATAATTGAATCTTGGCTATGATCATTTGCGAGGATATGGCACTTCAATTTGTATTTGTAGAACGATGGGTTATATTGTTGAGATATATATTTACCGGTTTTTATACTTCTTTTCTTTCTTTATCAAACCAAATATTTTACAAGAAAGGGTTTGGTTTGATATATCATGTTTGTTAAATCCTAGTCTTCTAGATTCTAAGATGGCATGGATTATTTCATATGTTTATTAAATTTTTTAAAAATTACCTAATTTAATCATTTATCCTCTAAATCTTTTTATGGATGTTATTAAGAAAATTCCACTTTTATACAATCTCTCGTAACAGTTTTTATTTTGAAAAAAAAAAATCCTTTTATAAGCTGAAATATAAGATTAAGAAAAATAGAATTGCAGACAACTGATGTATCTTCCATTGATTGAACTCTTGTGTATATATATACACTTACGCGCTGTGTTTTTCTGGTCTCCTTCAACCTTTTGCGACATCCATTTAGAGATAATCTAACAACATTATCCTATGGTTTAAAAGACAAACATTGGTTGTAATAGATACCTAGGATATATATATATATATATATATATAGGAGTACACCAATCAACAGCCCTCAAATGCAATGCCTTCAAGCGGGAGAATGGAGAGGGACAATTTATCACATGGACTAATTTAATGAGATCTGGAGAACTTTGACTCATAAAATAAAAGCTAATAATTAATTACACTGAAAATTACAAATTATACTTTAACACTCCCTTTTAATTTGTAATTTTTAGAAACTCCTTAAATTGTTGAAAGTTTTCAACTGGAAAAACTTTTGTGAGAACATTTCCAGGTTGATTATTTATATTGATAAACTTTAGTTTTATCTCTTTTTTGCTAACTATGTCTTTGATAAAATGATGCCTTAATTGCATATGTTTTGATTTTGTATGAAAAACTAGATTTTTTGTCATTACAATTGTTAACATGTTATCATATAATATGACAATAGGATCAATAACCTTTTGATGCAAATTAGAAAGAATTCTCCTTAGCCATATTGATTGACATACTACTTTATTTGCATAAATGTATTCTGTCTTTGTATAAGATAAAGCTATAGAATCCTGTTTCCTTGAACACCATGAAATTATATTTGTTCCTAGACAAAACACATAAGATGTACTCTTTCTATCTCGTAGCTTCCAGCCTAATTACTATCAGAATAACCAATCAACCTGTTATCTTTTTGTTTCTTATACAAAATTTCATGATGCTTTGTTCTTTAAAGATATCGCATGATTCTTTTTATTGCTGTAAAATGAATTTTGTTGAGATCCTCCATAAATCTGGAAATAATACTTACTGAGAATAATATATCAGGTCTTAAATTTGTGAGATAGATTAAAGATCCAACAAGACTTTGAAAAATCTTAGAATCCATCTTAGCAACACCATCATTCTGTTGTAACTTCTTATTTGCCGCCATAAAAGATATTATTGGTTTACATTCTGACATGTTGAATATCTTGAAAAGATCTGCAACATACTTTTCTTGTGAAATAGAAATTTCTCCTAAAGATCGCTTCACTTGAATGCCAAGAAAATATTTTATCAATCTAATATCTGACATTTCGAATTCTTTCCTCGCAGCATTCTTGAATTCTGCAATCATATCTTTACTTGTTTCTGCATATATTAGATCATCAACATAAAGACAAATCATTAAAAAGTCTTCTCCATTTTTTTCACATAGAGTGATGATTCAGATTGACTTCTTTCAAATCCATTCTGATGAAAATAAAGATCAATTTTGTTGTTTCATGTTCTTGATGCCTGTTTTAATCCATAAAGAGCTTTATAAAGTCTATACTTTTTTTCTTCTTTTCCTTTTAATTTATATCTTGGAGGCTGCTCAACATAGATCTTTTCCTGCAATTCTCCATTAAGAAATGTTGGACTTAACATCAAATTGAAAAACCTGCAATTGAAGTTGTGCAACTAAGGCAAGAACTATTATGATAGTTTCCATTCTTGTAACAAGTGTAGAGGTTTCTATAAAATCAACTTCAGGCTCCTGTGAGTAGCCTTTTGCAACAATTCTAGCATTATGCTTCTGAATATTGTCATCCTCATTGTATTTGATCTTGAACAACCATTTTAAAGCTCATTGCCTTCTTTTCTTTTGGGAGATTAACTAACTTCCATGTTTGATTCTTTTCAATACTTATCATCTCCTCATTCATAACTTCCCTCCATTCTTCATTTCTTACTGGTTCTTCAAAATTCCAAGGTTCACCTGAAAAGAAAGCAAAATGACAAGAGTTGTAAATGTCAGTTAATGGTCGAAATCTCCTTGGAGGAGATTCCAAGTCTGATTCTTCATTAGAACTTGATGAGCTTCCATCATTCTGAGAATTTGAACCAATTTTATTTTGAGAAGAAGAATTGGAAACATCAATGTGCTTTGGAACTTCAAATAACTCCAATGTTGCCGATTCTGGATTGACTGAATCTTTCCATTTCCAAGCTGTAGATTCAAAAAAATAACATCTCTGGAAAGAAGTAACTGATCCTTTCTAAGATTGAAGAGTTGAAAGCCTTTTGATTCATCACTATAGCTAATGAAGATAAGTCTCTCTCCTTTCTTATCAAACTTATCTCTGCTTTGAGAAGGAATAAGAGCATAAACAATACTGCCAAAGACTTTAAAATGACTGACATCATGTTTTTTTTTATACCATGCTTGAACCCAAAACTTATTAGGAAGTCTTTTCCCCTTTAACATGCTTCTTGCCATTTCTTCAATAGCTCTATTCTTCCTTTCTACAACTCCATTCTGCTGAGGAGTATGTCGAACAGTAAGTTGCCTTTAAATACCATTTTCTTTGCAATAATCAAGAAAAGGCTTGTAAATAAACTCTCCCTCGTGATCTATCCTTAGAGTCTTTATCTGGCACCCACTTTGCAATTGGATAAAAATTAAATTAAAGGACAATTATAAATTTTCTATTGAAGGGTGAAATTAAAAAGAAAAGAACTTTAAGAAAAGGACAAAAAAACTCAAAAGAATAAGGACCAAATTGAAAAAAATAATATACTATAAACTTGGATTGAATGATGAAATTGAAACTAACAAAACTTTGATAAAAGGGTCAAGAAAAAAAATAGAAAGTCAAAAGAATAAGTAGCTAATCTAAAAAAAATAATATATGACAAATTAGGATAGAATGATAAAATTAAAAACAAATAAAACTTTTACAAAAAAAGTTAAGAACAAAAACCAAAATTCAAAAAAATAAGAACTGAAGTTGGAATATCGACAAGAAAAAGAACCACTTGATATTTTTTAGGAAGGAGAGAGAAAATAAGTTGAAAAAAAAACCTCATTGGCAATAAACCGCCATGCCTCCGCCGACACTCATCGCACCAATAAAAAGAGAACATAACGAATCTTTCAACGACACGGTGTGAAGACATTTTTTGCCGGTGGAAAGACGCCTCCCACGTGCCAACATCTTTTTTTAATTGAAATATTAATTAATCTTTGTTAAAAGATCAAAATACCCTTGGACATATGGTTTAATTTTTTTATTTAAAGGGTAAACTTGTCATTTTACTATATTAAAAAGACATAAATACCCCTATATACTAGTTTTTAAAACTGACATGAATGGTAATTAGGTTATTTTACTGTTATTAAAAAACCAGAGAAGACTCTTATACTACCAATCAATTTCTTAGTAATTTATGGATTGTATGAGAAAACCGAATCAAGACATTTATTTTATTTTTGAAAGGGCACACACTGGAACTACACTACAATGCAGTGGAGCGTAGGAAAATATATCTATGGCCGAATAAACTTACCTTCCATTTTAGCTTTTTTGTTATTTATATTGCAAACTGGGTGTCCATTTACTCTTAATTCAGTAACTCGCCGTAAATCTTGAACTTTGGATCCGAAAGGACACTAGCCAAAGCAAAAGGCACAAAGTCTTGTGAAGGCATCTGTGCTCCAAGCCATACCCCTCCTGTCAGTGTGGGCGGATGCCCTCTGTGCCCACACTGTGACTTCACCCCTGCTTGTGGTCGGTGTGGCCTAGCCAGCCATAGAGGAGCCATTCTCCTCGCCCACCCACTCCCCATGATAAAAGCCTAAATGGCTTAGGATTGCTGTCGCCTTCTAGGGGCAGTTTCGGTGGTGGTAAACTGGTAATTTGAACCTATATTTGCCGATGTTAGCTGGTTTTTTTGGTCATTCTAACTGTTGAAACAAGTCCTCATTGCAATGTTAGCTGGTTTTTCTTCGTGGACTTTCTCAGGCTTCTTATTGGTGCGATCCCATCTAGTCTTCAGACCTGGTCCAATAACATGTTTTATTTGTTCAAAAATCAAACGAAGAAATTAAACTCTAAAAATTATATGTATATATAATTTAAAACATGCTATTATAGGGAAACCCTCATGTTAGTCTCCAACTTGTATATCCTTTCTCAATTACATTTATAACCTATGAATTTTATCAATCAGGTTCCAGACATTTCAAAATATTCTCAATTAGTGTTTTTTTTTTTTTTTGTCAACGTTGTCGGTATTCTTGTCAAATCTTCTCAAAACCGATGTCTGTTTTAGACATAAATATACATATTAGATTAAAAAAAATGTGAATGCTCATAAAAAACAGTTCCTCTATTTTTAAAAGATAAATTAATTAATCTTTTTTTTTCAAATAAATTAATTTATTTTTGTAATATTTATTTATTCATTTCCTTCTCTCTATTTTCTTAAAAATAAAAAACGTAAATGAACAGAAAGGACTAAATAATTAGTTTTTAAAACAAAAATAACTAATTAATTCATTTATCAAAACTAGAAGGACTTAGTTTTATAATTTAGACCGCAGGGATGCATTGGAAACCTTGGACTCCAAGGGTGAGTCATCTCCACGTGACTATTGAGGATTAGGACAGGATTGAGGATGAGGATGAATATTGAAAGTGAGTTTACCTGCAACACGTGGTCGTATGGTCTTTCAATTTCAGTGGACACATGGGTCCCACAAAACCACCATCATTTTATTTCATTTTCCCCTGTGCCTTGTGGAGAGAGAAAGAAAACCAGCCAAGTCTTCTTCCCCCTCTCTCCAGGACAGGAAGCGGGACCCGCTCTCAAATACCCAACCCAACCCAATCCTAGCCGTTGTTTGTTTGTTTTCTGGATTCCTACTCCATCTATCTAGCTATCTACCTGACCTAGCTGGATTTAGCTGTTACAAACTGTAACAATCATATTCCACCCGCTTGAGTTGAGCTTGAGCTATCTACCTGGCTAAGCCGTCGAGCAGTAATATTCAAGCCGACTTGAAATATTAGCCGCCAATACGATTTCCGTCACCAGTCTATAACACCTAATTAATTGCTTTAATAGTGATTCATTTCATATATTCTTAATAATAATAATAATAATAATGTACTCAAAACTTAGAAGTTATAAAATAAAGATTTTGAATTTTTAAATCTTATATAAGATAATAATTCTTATCAAACAATTTCTTACAATCATAATGATCATTACAGCCACAATAAAAACCATCATTTTCTCACATATATATATATATATATATGTGACGCATACAATTTTGTTTAAGAAAATAAAATAATAGGATATTTTACGGATAAAATGCTCGGGGAATAAATGGATTCTCAAGTTATTGACTAATTAATTTCAGTACCCCAATCCTTGCACGACTTTCTTGTCGGGGACGTCATAAAATATATGGGGGGGAAAATAGATAATGATGGGATAATGTGCGTGGAGCTGAGCCAAATAAATAAGTAAATGAATAATAAAGATGTGGGTGTTATGAAAAAACGTGAAATTAAAAACGTGTGGGGCCATGAATATGGATAAGGCTAAGCGAGGAGTTTCGTCAGTTACACGTAATGGCATCGATCAAAGACACAAGAAGATAAAGATACTTGAACGTGTCTTAATTTTGAACCACTACCACCCTTTCCTCTTGCCACCTGGCCCCACCTCTTTATATTTCTTTTGTCCCCTCGTATTCTAACATTTGGGCTTCACTTTTGGTCGGCATTTACTTTTACTTTTACTTTTCTTTTTTTTTTTTCTCTTTTAATTCACTAATTGCTGTCTGAAATTACATGTTAATTACTTTATTTGCATATTTTTTCTTATGATTTTATTTTTATTTTCTTCAAGTAGATTTCCAAGGAGGCACGTTAATATTAGTAAATCAAGTTTTTTTTTTTTCATTTCCACAGTAAAATTATTGTTATTTTAAGATGTTGGAGTGATGGTCAGAGAGATTTGTTCACTGTTTTTATATCTTGAGTTATTATTGTAAAAAATCGGCTAGTAAAAATATAAAAGGTCAACACAAATTAATTTGAAAATTATAGTGACCGTTAAACCAAAAATCAAGTCAGTCATTACACGGAGTCAAATCTTAAGTCTTGAAATAAACGTTGTTGGTTATGGGAATTCAAATCTTCAATTTATTCAAACTAACAGTGTCGTTAAGGCACATGTTAGGAAAATTCTTCTTTCCTAATACTATATATTTTGTTTCTTTTGAAACCGATATTTGAAAGATTTTGAGGTATTTGGTAGTGTGTTAATTGTTATTTTTTTAAAGTATTTTTTATTTAAAAATATATTAAATAATAGTTTTTACTGTTTAAAAATTATTTTTGATATTAACATATTAAAAATTAATTTTAAATAAAAAATATATTTTTATAAAACTTCGTTTGAAACTGCATCTAATATATTCGGAAATGGAGGCAATTTTTTAAAGCAGCCATGGTACCATATCCTTTTCCCTCATTTCTATATTAGATCTAATTGTCAATTTTGGGTAGTTTCTTCAATTATTAAAAATAAATAAATAAAAATTCAAAACAAAAACACCATCACGCATCTATGATTTTCTTGTTATTTTAAGCATAAAATTCGACACCACATCTAATTCAACCTTCGTAAAATTGTCTTTTAATCTTTACATGGAGGAAATAGTATGGGAAAGAGTGTGATTGTTTTTCAAAGTATTTTTATTCAGAAATATATTAAAATAATATATTTTTTTATTTTTTAAAAATTATTTTTGACATTAACATATTAAAATGATCTAAAAATATAAAAAAATATTAATTTAAGGGAAAGAAAAAAATAAAAAAAATTAAATTTTTTTAAATATATTTTTAAAACGCGAAAATAAGGATGACATAATTAACCAAAAACAATCATCAATAAAACACAAAAAAAAAGGGATTTATTTCTATAAGTAAAATGATATTCCAATAGAATATTTTTTACACCACGTAAACAGTTTGGTTCCGTGAAGTAAACACAAAAATATTCCACAGGCAAGTATATAAAAAGAAAAAGGAAGAAAAATAGATAACAAGAACAAAGCATCAAATGTAAAACCAGAAACACAGGATAGCAGCAGTAGCACCTAATTGTTTTACGTAATTAAAAAAAAAAAAATATATATATATATATATATATATATATATGTATATATATATATATATATATAGGAAATTGTAACATCCATTCACGGGGTAGATAAGGATAAGGCTAAACTAAAGGGAAAAGAAACCCCCTCCTTTTTCTCTGTCTTATTTATTAATCATAAAATTTCAATTTTATTTATTTTCCCAACAGATAGTTTGCTTTCATTTAATTAATTAATTAATT
>Ga0325401_1005189_pt1 | contig 12419 bp, 7 predicted proteins | sample PopdelMetagenome_FD_205666 | JGI IMG/M metagenome (GOLD analysis project Ga0325401, IMG submission 205666) | Populus deltoides microbial communities from Bellville, Georgia, United States - Xylem-PdKOR-R2 | ecosystem: Host-associated > Plants > Phyllosphere > Stem > Wood/Secondary xylem | place...
GAAAAACTCTGTATACAAATATCATATTTGAGTGAAGCATGTGGGAGTAAAAGGTGCAGCTAGCAGGTGCCAAGCTGATTGCTTAGTAACCTTGTATACTTGTTGAAATTCTCTTCTTCATTGAAAATAATAATAAGCAGGCTCTTTTAGTGTACTTTTTTTTATAATAAATGCAAAAAATAATTAAATTAAAGAATAAAATTGAAAATAAAAATATTTAATTTAAAAACAACAGCAAAAAAAAAAGAATTAGGTAAACCGATGCAATTCAAGTCATATACCCCAATGAAATTAACAATTTATAATTATTAAGATTATTTTTCATTTAATTATATGTTAACTAGACTTTTTTCTATATAAAATAACAATTTAAAAATTTAAAAATAAAGGTTGTGTGTGGCACTAAATAAAAGTAGCCTTAATGTTTCTAAAGTTTGATAATAAAAGGAGATTATTTTTTTAAAATTTTAAAGGATTAAAAATACATTAATTTTGTTTTTTAAAAAGGTCAAGACACGTCTAGCCACATAAAATAGACTTGGTTTGCTCTCTTCCCAGGAGCATAAGCCAAACAACTTCTTATCCTTTTATTTTTAAATATTAAAAGGCGGACCAAATGTTGTTCATTTTCTAATTTAAAAATAAAGCCACAGACGACATGTCATTTACTGGACTAAAATCCGGCTATCAAGAGTAGCTGAAAATCTGGGCTCTCAGTATTTTTTCCTTAAAAAATTAATTTTCAACCATTTATGGCCCAAAAAACCATAGATATCATGATAAACTCATTTATAACCTCAAAAAAACCATACCAAAACCTGAAAATCAATTTGAAACCAAAACTCTTCTTGAGCTCATATATGTTTTTTAAGACAATTTCAACATGAAAAAAAAAAACATAAATGGAACTCTTCTACTTAATGGAATTCATTGACACCAAAATGTTGGACTATTTTGATGGCTAAAGAAGGCACTAAAGATGATTTTCTCTTTCTATGATGGGAATTTAATGACTTTTTCTCTCTCTTCTTAAACCAATACCTGAAAAATAAAAAAAACAAAATTTTAAACTAAAATTGACTTTTCTGAAAATTTAAAATTAGAGGGACGCAATATTTATAATTCAAAACGTGTGATGGTGAAATAAATAAATAAAACTTGGATTGGCCTTCAATCTGGTCCTATATAAGGGAGAAAAAAAAAAGGTTTAGGAAAATAATATTGCACTATCAAAATTCACATACAATAAGTTTGGCTCTACAATGGTGTGGGCTTCCATGAGTGTTTTTTATAATAATAATTATAATGTTAATATGAATAAATCAACATCTATTGCTTTCTTTTTATTAATTTATGCATAGGTAAAAAAAAATCAGATAATTTTAAAACTACTTCACAATATTAATTTAAAGCATGTTTGATATTGTGATAATAATTACTTTTCAAAATGTTTTTTGTTTGGAAATACATCAAAACAATGCTTTTATTATTTTTTAAATTTTATTTTGACATCATCATATCAAAATGATTTAAAAACACAAAAAAAAATTGAAGTAAAGAAAAAAATAATTTAAAAAATGTTTTTAAAATATAAAAACAAACAGGCTTTTAGTTTATCCAAATATGGTTCAATACGACCCTCCTCCTATCTATTCATTCTTTGTTTTTCTTTTCCAATAAACTCTTGGGATAAGGTTAGATAATTTTAGAAATTAATCTAGTCCAAGACATGAAGCCAAAAATTCATTTTTAAACTTTTTCTCTTTTGTGATTTCATGCATGTGAAAATTAGAAGAATTGGTTAATTTCATTTCAACCTCGGAAACACCCAAGAAGTTGGGGGGAACTAGAAGAAGAAAAGCAACATAAACAAAGTACATGCTTCCTAGTGAGGTCAATTTCTTGAATAACAAAAATCTGGCCGCATTTCTTGAAACTTTAAACTACAATTTGTTGCTGAATTCAAAAGAAGAGAAACAGAGCATTAAAAAATAACCCAAGTTTTGGTCTTGTGGTTGACTTTGGAGCCATTAAATTGAAGAAAGTAGACCAAGATAAGGCCTGACTGTTTTTCACGTAACCAGGAAGCTTTTGAGCCTATACTTCCACAACGTGGAACCCATCTCTTATGGGAGAGCGAGTCATCATCACATTTGAGTGCAGGCTTCAACTAGATTCGTTGCTCACGCTTCCTACGAGAATGCATCTGATTTTCACAACATGTCTACTTTCGCAGATGAAAAAAAACACATTTGGAGCTCCATGAACAAATTCTGCAAGACGAAAAAAATGTGATGCATGGAGCAAAGCACATGAAAAACTTTGTGTTTCCACATGAAATGGCAAAAATAAACACTGTTATTGCAAGACAACATGGATCTTTGAATAATTTGCAAATTTTAATTAACCAAATAAATATTAGAAATAATTTTTTAATGAGGGTGTGAAAAGGGACAAGGAAGCATATTCATGGTGAGCTTCTAGCTTTTTTTTGGAGTGAATGGTTTATCTTATTATATTGGTTAACTAAGTATTTTAAGAAGTTATCTTATTTTTATCCAAGCTAAACTCTTCTATTTTCTTCTTGTGATCTTGGTGGGGATTGGTGCTTAGGGGTGGGTCTACATTTATATGTCAAATGAAAAACATGTAATGTTACAAAGCCAATAAATATTATATGCATGCAAAAAAAGAAAAGATACATTGAATATGGGTTTGCCCTTTAAAGAGTGGCAATGATCGTCACCTGGTGTTTTATTATATCGACAAGGGAATTCATATTCATCTCAATCAATTTGTAATAATCTAGACTCTTGTAAAATCTATGTGACGATCATTTGCCGCTCAAAAGTTCTAGAATTCAGGATTCTACATGTCAGGCTTTTTTTAATACAATTTGTTGATGGAACATACAACCTAAGAATATACTTTAATCATTAAGTGAGCATGGGTAAATTTTTTACCTGGTCTTAAAAAAGTCTCAGATCTGCTCAGTGACAATCTTTGTAAAGAGAATATAGGGGTATTAGGAGGAATGGTTAAGGCACATATGTCCACAATTACCAAGTAAGCACTCAGACACGAGTTGGGTGTTTCACGCATCTGAACCCTAACTCATAGTCATAGGGCAAACCGCTAATCCCCCACCTAATTTAGAAGCTTGTGTGTACTCTAAAAAAAATTAAAGCAAGTGATGTATGGGGTATTAATCTATATTCAATATACAAATACATGTGCAATATATAAAAAATTAAAGCATAAAAAGAATGCATGTTGATAATAAAAATATAGACAAAAGAAGTAGAAATTTAAAGTATAAAAAGAATTAAAATAAATAGACTAACAAAAAATAAAACACAACAATTAAACAAACAAGCAAAGTTTAGTTCACATGATATCCTCAGTGGAGTTGTCATTATGTTGCACTTGTGCAGTGTTGTGGTGAACATCCTCCCAGATTGGGATCATCGAAATATGAGAGAAAATGACAAGGAATTCTTATCATTTATCATTAAAAAAAAAAAGAGATGAAGCCACCATCTAGTATTTTAGTCACTAAAAACCCTAACTGGTCTTAGGATCTAGATAAAAAGACTAAATAAAAGGGACTGGATGTGTATAGAGAGTACATATCACCCCTAGTATATCTTCTCTCAGATAAGCTGCATTGTTTATTTTTCTGATATAAACTAAGGTATTATTGTGTTTTTTAACTATCGGTTTGTCTAATGGTTAAAGTCAGTCCATCTTAGTAAAGTGGACCATAACTTTATGGGTCAAACCTAGTCATTTTAGGGTCAAAATATATTTTTGCATTTTGCTTTTAATATTGGGAATACATCGTATATATAAGTTCGTAATCCTTGATATTAGAATAAACAAAATATTTTTTTTTATTTTTGAAATATAGGTCAAGTTCTCATTTATTGCACCGGTAATTAAATCAAAAATACATGTAAAGATATCAACAAAACTATTTTTCTTAAATTTTAGTATTTAAAGATGTTAAATCATGCCGTGTATTTTTTTATTATTATTTATGAAAATATGATTTTTTTTAGAGACTTGACCATACGCAATTTAAAATAAAGTTTTATTTTTTAAAGAAAGATTTTTGTTATTTTTTGTGTGGAAGGAACTGATTTATTTAATAATGAAAAAACACTCATGTGCAGGTCAAAATTCCAAATATTAAATATGAAAGGGTAAAAAAAGTGGAGAATTCAAAATTAATTACAAGATGATCTTTAAAAAATTAAAAAATTTATTAAAATTGAACTAAGACCATATTTGTTAAGACACAAATAAAATTTTTTTATCTAGCTATTTTAAACACGATATTAACTTAAGATGGATTATTGTTCATCAACTAAAAACTGAGCAACACCAAAAATCCACGTGAATCTTATTAATTTCACGAACTTCATTCAAATCACATACTAATTTAAACAAATTAACACAAATCCAAACATAATTCATGCATCAATATTTAATGTTTAAATAGTAATCACAACCTAAAAAAATAAAGTAACAATTCAACACAAATTATTAAATCATCTCAAATCACAAACAATATCGATCCAAACTAAATGTCTAAACTGTTTAAAAATTATACACGACAATGAGCATTTTGTCTCAAATCTCACAACATTTTAGTAATTTGTCAAAAAATGATTCGAGAGGCTATTATAACCAAGAAACCAGTGCTGGAAAACTCTGGAAAGTGGAGGAACAATGATGAAGCGTGTATCCATGTGCCTTTACCACTAACAATGCGTGAACCCGGGGAAGTAAAAGAAGGGGTGGATCTGAAACATCTTCTTCTTCTCTTTCTGTCTGTGCTAGTGGTGAGAGTCATCATTACCTGCAAAAATAAAAAAAACCACATAACAAAGCTTTAGTTTCATTTCATCCTCTCTCTCTCTCTCTCTCTCTCTCTCTCTCTCTCTATAGATCTGTTTCTCTTTCCTACCACTGGTCATTAATGTTGTTGATGGTTGAATAATCATGGTTTACACAGAGAAACTCAGCATTGGTGGTAGATAAACAAAGGAGAAATGACTTGTGTTTGTGGGTTGCTGTCGTCGATGGAGATGGAGCACAATAGTTGTTGTCACGTGAATGAAGAAAGACTACACAATAATGGTTATAGGATTGAGGAGAAAATGAGATAGAAGTTGTGAGTTAGGTGAGACTAGTTCACAACGTCCACTGGTTGAGGTCACAGTTGAGAGGAATTATTGTTGGCATTGATGGATGCAATGCAGTATGGTGGTTTAAAGGTGTTTGTTGGCTGGAATGCATTAATGTGGTGGTCGTTATGTGGCTTGGTAGTAGTGACAGGTGCTTGGCAGGTTTTGTGATGGGTTTCCTTTTTATTTGGGTAGTGATGGTGTAAAAAAAAGGGAGGCCAATGCTAAAGATGGTGCTGACCAGCAGTGGGAGATGGAGAAAGAATGAGTTATATGTGATTGATGTTGGGTCAAGATAGAAAAATGAAAATAAAGGTAGATGCTTTGGGTTGATTACATTTGTTTTTATTATCAGCTATTAGTGAGGGATGATAGTGAGGTGTGATATGTGTTGTTAAACAGGAGAAAAAGACTAGAGTGGTGGTATCTAGTGAAGATGGAGGAACTCACAACATATGTGATTGTTCGCGGTGAAAAGTAAGAAAGGGACTGATGTTGGGCCTCCAGTGGGAGGGAGGGAGGGAGATTTTGTGTGAGAGATTCCCTCACTATTTATAGGCAAAACAATTTGTCTTTTTCCTTCCATTTACGTGGTCCGCAAGCAAACTTGGTGTCCAAGTAACCTTAAATCACTTTGGTCCTTTTTTTTTTGCATTGTTGGTCCCCTTGTCCAAATATTTTTTTGTTTTTGAAGAAAACAATATCAACGCTGACTCAATGATAAAAATAAATTAATGATTTTGAAATAAGTGTGTTAAAAACTGAATGCGTTGAAAGTAAATTTTTAAATTTTTAATTTTTTTTGAAAAAAAAAACTGAAGCAAAAAACAACGCAAATATTTCAAAAATAATTTTTTTGGATTTTTTTTTTGTCTTTTTTTCTATTGTTTGGATTTAAAAAAAATAAGAAAAAAGGTAAAAAATCAGGTTATGACAATGATAAATAACCAATCATTTAATAGTTCAAATCTCATAACCTTTACCCTATTTAATAAAATAAGTACAATGTAATAATGGTTTTTTTTTTTATAAATTTCAAATTTAAAAGACTTTTGTTGAATATACATATTAGAGAATAATACAATATTATTTCTAAATCTTTACCTAATAATTCAAAAAAAAATTTATTTCAATTGGTTCTTTAATATATATGACTCCAAAAACAAAAAACCCACCATAACTCCCCCTTCCATAGAACTCAACCATAGCACCAACTCAAACATAAGCATCTCAACTTCAAAATAACATTATTATCTAAGATCCATCTTCTCTAGACAATGGTGACTTGAGAAATATAGGGAAGATTATTTCAAGCCAAGAGTAATAGTCCCTGCCATTCCAAAATCTATCTTATAAAACATAGATTTAGGTAACTACCACATGTTTCTATTGAGGGAAGGAGAAGGGAGGGGTAACCCCTCATAAAAAACCAAGAAGTAGAAGAAGGGCTAGCCTTAGCTTAGAAAAAAGATAATGATGAGTTCTAAAATCTAATATGTTTAAGAATAAGGTTGATGTGTTGAATAATTAGTTAATTTCTTAGTTCAAGTAATCTGATTCATTCTCTCTAACCAAGGTATCTGATGGCTTGATATGGAAAATCTAGGTGGTTGGTAGTTGGTACCTGTAAAAGATCCACTTTAATGGATATAGGGATTCTCAGATGCTTAAGTTAATAGCTTTGTAGAAAAAAAAAATACAATGATAAATGATCCCAACATATGCTCTTAATTTGAGGGTAAATTTTTGTTTTTTGAAATCTACCAAAATTTCTGCAGAGTTTCATTTATATTTAGAACATCCCAAGTTATTGACTACTATTAATATTCTTAATCAATGTATCATCACATGATCCCATAATTACGAACCTTATTTCAATCATCAAAATTCAACACCTCATACAGTCCACATAACATATATTTATATTATTGCAAAATTTATATTTCTGCACATCTAAGTATGCTCTGTGTTTAATCAAGGATCCTAACATTATTGGTCTTGCCTTGTTCATTTGCACCAGAAATTTCTTTACATTTGTTTGCTTTTTTTCTTATACAAACTTAGTATATCAGCTGAAAACCTGTGACCCGATCTAAAGATCATTCTCGGTATAACAACGTCACGTACTGGATACTTGAAATATATATATCCTAAAAATAAAATTCAATATGAACATAGCCTACATATCATGTTATACATTTTAAAAGAAAAGGGATATTCATATGCAAAGAGAGCATTTAAAACATAATAAATGTTCTTGAACATTTGAAAAGGGTTAATTACAAGATAACTAATGTACTTACATGCAAAGCTAGACTTTTATAATTACATCAAGGTTTACACAAAAGCATACTGCATAAACGTGTTAATTCCATTATGCTTAAGTTAAATATTGACACAGGCTTGACAAAGTGGAGTCCTAAACTAATGATCTTCCTAGATATTAGATGGACATGTTACATAAATGAACATACCATTATGTTAATAAAAGATATATGTATATATACACACACATGTAATGTAATGTATACGAATGAAGTATAAATTTTCTATCGGATCCACAAGAATTCTAACAATCAACTTCTATTTTGTTTGTAAATCATCTAAACCCAATTAACACTCATTTGCATATCCTTAATTTGAATACTCTTATTTACTTGCGTGCACCAGGTGACTTTGCAAAGTCCAACCTAGACATTCTTAGGCAATTATATTTATCAAGTACCCAGGTCATTCAAACACTGATACCCTTTACAAATTGAGTCTTATCAATCGTTCTCGAGCATCCCAACTCAGACATCATTAGCCCAAGCTACTCTTGTAATTCATTTCCCAGCAATCCTATCACGGATGTCATTAGCCGTAGCTAATCTTCTAATTCATTTCCCGGCAATCCTATCATGGATGTCATAAATCGAAGCTAATTCATTTCTCGGCAATCATATCACGGATGCCTTTAGCTGTAGCTAATCTTGTAATTCATCCCACAGCAATCCTATCACGGATGCTATTAGCTGAAGCTAATCTTGTAATTCATCCCACAGCAATCCTATCACGGATGCCATTAGCTGAAGCTAATCTTGTAATTCATTTCCCGACAATCCTATCACGGATGCTTTTAGCCGTAACTAATTTTGTAATTCATTTCCCGACATTCTTATCATGGATGCCATTAGCTGTAGCTAATCTTGTAATTCATCTCCCGGCAATCCTATCACGGATGCCATTAGCCGAAGTTAATCTTATAAATATGCTGAACTTTATTTACATTGAACATGGTATTTATTGTAATTGCTTTCACCAGAAGAACTTTAAATTGCATAAGTGCAAATAGAAGGGAAAATCATGCCCTGCTTTGCCTGTTTCGTGACCTCCCCTAACAGAAGATCCAATCCTGGTCGCTTCTCTTGAATCACAAGGAAGTTTTTGGTTATGATTCCTTTAAGCCGATTATTATAGAGAATCCATATTCATTCATCACACATATGTTACTTTCTATGCATGTTTATTTCCTCATAATAACATACATACATATATCATGTATATTTTTAGAGTTAGTATCTCAACGTGCAAGTGTTCGCATGACTCGGTTCTTTTATATTCTTATTGAACTGTCACTGTCCAAACGTTACTATCTAGACATTGAACTGTTACTGTCCAACTGTTACTGTCTACATATTGAACTGTTTTTATCTGAACACTCATCAGATTTTTAACTATATCTAGAGTTCTATAACTCCATTTTAAGTGAGATTGATCTCATTAAAAAGCTAAGACACAAGGATACAAGTTCTCTGAAGGAAGGAGAACCCATTTCTGCCTCCAAGATAGTCAAAATTGCTCATCAACTAATCAGTCCTATTGCCCTACAGAATCAGTCACAACTTAGTATTGGTTGGTGACCCATAACTGGAGTGCTACAACTCCAAATTGAGCAAGACCAATTTCCTTGGTTAACTAACATCCAAAATTACAATTTCTATGAAGAAACCTGATCCTAATTCCCTCATCCTTCTACCCGAAATCTCATCGAAAGTCAGAAGATAAGTCTGTCCAGATTCGTCACCCCCTTCCCTTTATATAATACTTTCACAAACTATATTTTCTAGGTAAATTATTTTGGTTTCACGCCCTCCATCACATACCGCACATGAATTAACTTAATTTTAACAATAAATACTTTTTCCCTAATTCATGTTTAAGAACCCTAACCTAGAATTCAATATCAAGGCATCAATTCATTATCGAATTTGAAATGAATTTTAAGACCATGTTTAAAATAGTTTACCCGGTACGAATTAAGATTTTGATCTTCAATAAGTTGAAGATTTTCAACTCCATCCTTTCTTTTCTAATGACAACCGGCCCTCCTTCTTCTCTTCTTGTTCAATTTTCTTGTTAATCTCTTGCTCACAAGTGTTTATTCCATCTATAAACCCTTAATCTTGGATGTGTTCTTGACATTGTAGTGTTTTTCTCTTGATTTTGCAAGAACGGATACAAAACTTCCTATTTTCTTTTCTTATGGTTGCTGCAGATTTTTGGTGATGAGAAGAGTATTTATACTCTATAATTTCCCTTGTTTGCATTTAGGTCTCATTTCCTTTAAGTGTATTATTCTCTTCAATTAAATCCAACCCTCAACATTACCGGGTTTATTTATAATGTCTCGAATTATTTCGCCTGGAAATTTATATTCAAAATTTTTTGAATACCTGTTTTTATTTAACCATATGCATGAATTTCTTCACTTTTATTTCTCATGTAGTTAGTTTGCAATTTAAGCAACTTTAATTATATATTTTTTTCCGGGGTTTACAGATATGCTCTAAAAATATGTATGTTGTAAGTGTTAAGAATGAAAAGATTGTGAACATTTGGTTTGAAGAATTCATAGTGTATTTATAGCTCATGAATCTTATCTTTTTGTAGAGAGAAGAGACTAAAGTGTAATTTTACCCTTATGATATTTTGAATTGTATTTTACTCAAAATAATACATATAAGATCAGTGTAAAATACTGAAGGACCCGTGTGGAGTCTTAGAAAAAATAATCCTAAAGGGATGTTAGGCTCGGGCAAGGTAATCGAGCCCAAAAGAGATGAAAAATGAGTTCACACGCATTGTCTGGATCCAAATATACTGTGTTTGGGCATGACAGCTCGAGTCCATAAAGGCAGGGGTGGAGGTAGGATTATTTAATAGGGGGCCAAAATAATATAAAAAGATATTTTTTTTAATTTACTATACATAAATTGTAAAAATAAAAAAAACTGCATGATTTAGTTTTATTCAAAGAAGTAACTACAAACATATGACGATCTTTGTATAAGATAAGAAGTTTAAAGCAATACCAAATTGAGTCAAAGCTATGAAGTTAATGTCATTTTCATAATGTATTCATCATTTTAATTTTGTTGATCTTTGTACCTATCAAATATAAATATACAAAATATATAAGAAACATTAGTTAAAGCGATGCATTATTTATGTTTGATAAAACTTTAAAATAAAGTAAAAAATAATAAAGAATGATTCTTATATATTTAATTTAATTGTGCTCGTCGTTCTTTCATGGAGTAGAAATCATCGATTATCATATCAATTGTGAATCTTTCAACAATTTCTTTTTCTATACAAACAATCAAATAATTTGCAAAAAAATCATCTTCCATCCGATTGCAAAGTCTTGTTTTAACAATCTTCATCGTTGAAAAAGCTCGTTCAGTTGTTACTGTCGAAACAGGAAGAGTCAAAATAAGTCGAATCAACCTGTCAATGAGTGGATAAATTGTTGATTTTTCTGTTTCAACCAATCCTTGACATAAATCAACAATCGATGACATATTCTTTAACTTTGGATGATTGGGCACATCAAGCTCATAATGCTGCAACTGAAATCTCAAATGAGTTTTTTCTTAGTCAGAAAAGTCTTCAGGATAAAACTTGTCAACACGTAAGCATATATCTTCAACACTGAATAATTTATAGTTATTTTTAGGATCTAAAGTTGCGCTCAACTTAAGAAGCTCAATCGTCTGCTCATTGAATCTATTATTTAGCTCTTGCAACTGTTGATCAATGATAGCTATAAATATATCAACTCGATAGTGATGCTCAACTGTTATTGATTTTTTTTTACAGCGAGATCGTCCCACACTAGAAAAACAAGCATCCATATCAGGAACTTCAATGTCTTGATGCTTACAAAATGATGTCACTTCTTTTAAAAGAGTTTCTCAGCCATCATCTCTTAACTTCTAAATTAAAGTCTTTGTGGTAGTCACCAAATGCATAGCATTTAAAATGTCTTGAGATTTCTGTTGTAAAGCTTGGCAAAGCACATCAGTAATTCCCATAACATTCTTCATTATATGTAAGATGAATGCAAAATCAAATGACATTAGCAACTTAAATGAAAAGGCCGCATCACCACGTTGAGAATAAGTAGATCCATCTAAAGCGATGTTTTCAAGAACCAAGCAAGTTGCCCCATACATTTTTATCAAACTGTAAATGGATTTGAAGTGCGAACTCCATCTGCTATCTCCAAGTCGTTGCAAACCACCTACTTGATTAACTCCTTTACCCGTTTCAATCTTACCAATATCAACTAAATGTTCAATTGTAGCTACTTGAAAAGCCCGTAATTCATCATTACGCTTGCAAGAAGCATTAACAATGTTAATAATAAAAATCAAGTTCTGAAAAAAAGTGTGAACATCAGATATTTCTCTAGCTGCAGCAATAAGAGCCAATTGTAATTGATGAGCTAAGCAATGTACATAATATGCATAAGGGCAATCATTAATGAATAAAGCTTGCAATCCATTCCACTCTCCATGCATATTACTAGCATCATCATACCTTTGGCCCCTAATATTTTGAACATCAAGATTGTGATGAGATAAAACAAAGAAAATCTCTTTCTTAAGAATTGAAACAATTATGTCTTTGACATGAACTATATCTAAAAATCATTCTCGTATAAATCCACTTTTATCAACAAACCTAATAACAAGGGCCATTTGCTCTCTTCTGGATTCATCTCGAGCTTCATCAACAATTAAGCAAAATCTTGCATCACCAATCTCATGACAAATTGAAGACTGAACATTTCTAGCAAAGACATGCAAAATTTCCTTTTGAATTTGATGCGAGGTGTATTTAGCATTTTGTGGAGCATTATCCAAAACAAGAGCACCTACTTGTTCATTATATGATGCT
>Ga0325401_1005190_pt1 | contig 12418 bp, 16 predicted proteins | sample PopdelMetagenome_FD_205666 | JGI IMG/M metagenome (GOLD analysis project Ga0325401, IMG submission 205666) | Populus deltoides microbial communities from Bellville, Georgia, United States - Xylem-PdKOR-R2 | ecosystem: Host-associated > Plants > Phyllosphere > Stem > Wood/Secondary xylem | place...
GGGTAGTGCTCAATTTTACAAAAATAAATTTGTTATTTTTATATGAAAGAAAAATATCCTAATCTTTGCAATGTTGTGTTATTGAACATCCTTTGATTAAACTGCACTACACCTTCCTTCCCTTTCTCTCTTTGATCATATTTTTGACAACATTGGCATGTTTGGCTGCCTTTTTTCATGCACAACACTGTCAGCTTCACAAAAAAAAAAAGGACACACAACCTTTGCAGAATGTTTTTTGACGCACCTGTTCGCCTGGGCACACCTTAGCTGCAAATTACAAGGTCACAGTATAATCCACAGTCTTGATTTCCCCCCTTCTTCCTCCAATCTTGATGGCCTGCTTTTTGTTATGTTTTTCATATGCTTTTCTTCGTTGCCTATTCTCATTGTTGCTGGCAGCTGATTAGCATACTTCCTGCTCATGATTCTTCCTCGATTTGTTGCTGTTTATTGACATAACTTGCATATTAATTGAAATCATCCATACTAAATGCAATCATCCACTGCAGGACTCCTGCTGATAAGCTTCGTTCCAAGGGCCGCTGCGGTTTTCGGCACTGCCTCACAAAATGCTTTTTGCCTGTTTTTATTTCCCTGGAGATTTGTTGAATGCTTTGTGGACAACTCCTACTTTATCTCCATTCTTAGCGTAGAAAAAAAAATCTAGCCTTTGTCGAGCTTTGATTGTTATTTGGATTCCACTTTCACAGTCGTTATTGTGTTTAAGATTTTAAAAATGAATGGTGCCCGTGTTATGGTGCTTTGAAATTTAATTTCACGCCAAGAGATAATCATATAGGTTTCACTTGTATAATAACAGGACAGTAACCTCAAAATATAATGGCTTGTAGTAGCATTAATGCACGCAAAGATGGTGGTAAAAGTTCATAGATCTTGAATGAAAAGAAAATGCAAGAATTATGAAATCCGAAGTAAAAAAACGAAGAAGAAAAAGATTTACCGGGGATTGAGAATAAATCTAGCATGATATTCCACTTGAATGTGCATCAAATGAGTTGGCCTTTTTGATTTAGCTACCATAATGGTTAGTAACTCTGTGATGTCTATAAGCCAATGTAATGAGGTGCTCAGAATCTCAGATGAGTTTTTATATTAATATCCCTATGCGCTAAAAAAGTATTGTGCCTTGCACCAAATTTTTTTGCAAAACATTGAAAGAGATTTTTGGATCACAGTCATGTAGCCTCCTTTACTCCTGCATGTTTATCCACCTGGAGATTGCATCTAACAATCTCGCTGATAGAAAAAGGTGCAGTTTCAATAATAGCTACAAATCTGCTCACATTCCCAATTTCAAGAACAAAGTTGCAGAAAACCATCTCTTTTCTTGCAAATTTTACTCAACCAATACCATTCTTCAAGCCTTTTTACCATCAAACAAGAAAACCATGCACCATACACTATCGATTTGCACCCTATAAATTAAGTAGTTTGCCTCCATGCCTGCTAAAAGTCATTCAAAGCATGAAAATAATCCAAAAAATAGTAGTGTCTAAACTATCTTTGCTTAGCCTAATTGATTCTAATTCTAGGATTTGGACTCCTTTCTGCCAATCGGGTTCTCACAGACAAGGATCAAGGAACTCGCAAACCTGATAGCCTGGATCTTCAAGAAACATGGTCATGGGGAGGTGGTGGCAATTTCGGTCTTGGACAAGCTAGTGGCAACCTTGGAATTGATATTGGCCTTTGTAATGGTGCAGCAGGGGGGAGAGAAGTTGTCAGTGGAGGTGAAATTGGTGGTGGTATTGGCTGGCCTAGTTTTAGTGCAGCAACGGTCATACCAGGATGAAAAGAACAATATTCACCAACAAGAGGACATTCCGCCTAACTGGCTAAGGTCACAAGGTTGGTTTCCTCAGCATAGAAAATTTTAAGTGTGTGCCGGTTTAAGCTCACCTGATGGAATCAACATGACTGCGTTATTAGCATAGAAAGTTTTAAGAGTTTCAGTCTAAGCTCACCTAATGGAATCAACATGACCACATTAATATGGCATCTATATTTCAGTTTTAATAGAACTTATTCAATAGATGATAATGAAGTTTTTAAGTATTCCTATAACTCATTTCTTGTTTGAATATAGAATGCAATGGAAGAAGAGAAGGCAACTTTATGCTTATGAAAACATTTGCGAGTAGAAGTAAAATTAATCACTTGATATAAGCAACTGTACAACCAAAATTCATTGGACTTTCTGGTTCATATTTGGCAACACGTGGATGCTTACCTAGTACCTCCAGTGCGCCCTCCTTAACAGCTCCAGTGCCCATGCCATGCACAACAAAAATAACTGAGAGCGGCTCTCTTGCAGATATGGCCATGTTGAGGTGCTGAGCAGCTTCTTCCACTCGCATGCCTCGCAGATCCACAGTGTTCTTTGATGTCTGCACTCGTGGGCCATGAGAAACCTTCTCATCTTTGTTGAGCTCTGAAAAACTCTGCTTTACCTATAATTCACACCAGAATGATAAGAACAACTAACTTAAGGAATCCCAGAAGAAATAGAAGCAAAGATAGACAGGAATGCCTGCTGTATCTGAAACCAGTGAAACTTCTTCAGGGCCGTGTACCATGCATACCTGTCTCTTCAAACTAGGGACCAAAATGGTTGCTTTGCTTTTTTTATCACTTTTAATTGCTCTAATGTCACTTTTCTTCATTCGAACTCTTATTTTACCATATTGAACTAAGACTGTCTCATCATCACGAGGTGCTTCAACTACAGTAGCTAACTTGTTTCCAAGTCTCTTTACAAGAACTTGCTCCCCAAGTTGTGGGGTATATGAGCTCGTATCTGTTTCACTGGCAGGAAGACTGTCACTTGAGCAGTGAGCTTCAACAATAGATGCAATTGCAGATTCTGATTTCTTAATCAGTGAATTGAACTGATCTGGACTGGCTTTTCTGAGCTGAGTTTCAACGTTCTGCACCACAGTTTCAATTTGTGAGTTTGCAGCCTTCAGTTCCAGTTGGACCAGTTGGGTTTCCTTTGCCATGAGAGCTTTTACACGCCCATCAAGGTCTTCAGCTTCAGCTTGAATCTTGATCAGTGGAATTGGGTGGAAATAGAGGGGGAGAAAACAAAGAAATCATAACATCAATAAACGAAGTTAAGAAAATAATAATAAGAAAAGGAACACATGCAACAGGAAGAATTATAAAAGAGGATAGAAAAAAAATCAGAAGCTGTTGTGCTCATCTAGTTCTTCTAAATTCTACCTCATGGTAAAGCTCCATAATTTCTGTATGAAGAGATGCAGCTTTCCTGGCCTGAGCTTCCAATCTGTTTCTTTCCTCCAACAATGATTGATACAGCATGCCACTTCGCTCTTGCTGCTTTTCAGGAACTAACTTCTCCACCCACTTCCGTGCTCGTTCAATTATATTACTGTCAAAACCAAATGATTTAGCAATGCTTAATGCATTTGAATCACCAGTACACCCCCAGAGTATCTGATACGTAGGTTGTAATGTTTCAAGAGAAAATTCCATGGCTGCATTCTCAAATCGACTATCCTTATCTTTTAGGAGACTTAAATCAGCATAATGAGTTGTCACAACAGCTAAGTTAACATGATCTCTCAGATAATGCAAGATACTGGTTGAAAGTGCCACTCCCTCAGAAGGATCAGTTCCACTACAAATTTCATCAATGAGGACAAGTGATTCATTTGAAGCCACTTCCAAGATCTTACAAATCCGTGATATGTGCCCGCTAAAAGTTGATAGATTTTGTTCCAGAGACTTCGATAAAAGATAACCAGAGTCAGAGTTAAGTAAACCAATCAATAGAACCAATCAATAGAACTCAGTACATACCTCCCATAAAACAAGAGTAACTTTTACCTGGTGATCCCCAATATCTGCTAGAACAAAATCAAACCATGGAAGCTTTGGGGTGTTTTTAGCAGGCAAATATAAACCAGCCTTTGACATGAGAGATGCCACACCTAGAGTTTTCATTGAAGCAGTTTTCCCTCCAGTGTTTGGTCCTGATATCACAACCACTCTGGTTCCACATTCCACTTTAATGTTTATTGGCACAGGAAATTCAGATACATTTTTGGAAGGTTTTCCGGTATCTAGCATGCTATCCTCATCCACCTCCATGGAATTCAAAGAGTTGGATCCAAGAATATTGGACAGGCGTTTTCTAGATGTCCCATGGAGCAATGGGTGTCGTATACCTTCAATATCTATTGATAATAAATAATCTCCTCCACTGGAAGAAATGCCTCCACATCCCTCTGAAGTCCATATTGGACGGACCCCATTCATCCAGTAAGCATAAGCAGCTCTAGCAAAAGAAAGATCAACTTCTATAATTCCATCCAACATATATTTTATGTCCCTTGCTGATTCTGCTATTTCAGATGTAAGCAAGCTCAAAATGGCTATTTCCTCAGCTTTCTCAGAGTCTGAAAGCATGACTTCCAAGTTATTCAATTCAACTGCCTCACCAGGCTCCATAAAGTATGTTACACCAGAACTACTAACATTTAAAACAACACCATCAGGAATCAAATATCTGTGAGAAGCCCTGACTCCCACACACAACCGAGAGCGGCGCTTCGTTACCAAAGGTTTGTCGATACCCCCAGCTTGAAAAATCTGAGCTGATATTCCCTTCAACAGCCTATCCAGATTTTCCATGTTTCTCTTCCTTTCAGACCTAATGATCTCCAAATCTTCACTGGCCCTATCAAGGATTTTTGAAAGATTGCAGTCTATGCAAAATCCAACTTTCTTCTCCAACTCTATTTGAAAACTGCAATTCTGAAGTATTTCAAGCAGTGGAGCATACCTATTCAAATACAACAAGATCGATGAGATCCTGTCCAAGAAAACTTTGTCATACAGTGGAATTCAATGCTTGAAGGTTCCTTTTCAAGTTCCATTAAAGATTAAAAAAATGTAACATGGACCCTTATTGCAACAGTACCTTGAAATAAATATTCTTTTTTGGCCCTTGCTGAAATATGAGAATCCAGCAATAGTATATGATTTATGCCACTCTCTCCAAATTGTGACCTATCGAAAGATGCACCAGATATTTCTTACACATAGAACAAGTTCACATTAAGACCTTCAAAGCTTTAGATGCCTTGAAAAGAATACATGATCCTATGTATCATCCTGAAAAGGTTGAACGACATTATCTGAAAGTAAATCATCGTCATAAGTTTTTCCCTAAACCATTCTTTTAAATTAGTGATCCATGTTTATCCAAAACCTACTCAATGTCTTCTACATATCCTTTCCAAATAATTTAGAAGACTTGCATCTTCCTCCAAAAGCACAAACCAAAAGGTGGTCTAACAATAAAGTACTACTTGAGTGCACCAACTTCTACATATAAGCAAAGATGAGCATGTTGTCAATATATCAACAAAACAACCAACAAGAATTATTCCAAAATTATAGACCTTCATGCATTTATTCCATCCGCATTGATCATATACCAAACCACAACCATTATCAAAAACACGCATCGCAATCCTTTTCATACTCCAAAACATCACAACCACAGGGCCACTAATCAAGGCCGTCCATGTCCTTCATTTGCAGTGGACCTCACACGCGCATGAATAGCACACGGCTTAGATTTAGCACAGTTAAGCCACTGCCCTTAGACTTAAGCTTTCGAGTTAAGTGTTATTTAACAATAATGAAAAATGAGATCCGAAAGCCAATCATACCTCTCCGAGCAATCTCCACTATCTTTTAACCTCTCCAACACAGCTCTAGCAGCTCTCAACGTCCTTCTCACAGCACATAATTCTCCAACCGTAAGCAAGGTCCCCGAAACAGCAGAATCCAGAATACGCGTTATATCCTCAATCCCTGAAAAATCCAACGGTCCAGATTCCATCACAGCCAATGCAGCTGCAGTCTGGTCTAGAAGCTTCTGGCTCTCTTCTTTGCTCTTGCCAATTGGGATTTTTGCGTTTCGAGTGATCGATTGGCCCATCGAAGTTGAAGTGAAGGGAGTGAGTTGGTTACAGAGGGAACTCCATTCTAGGGTTTTAAGGGTTTCGAGTTGGAGTGAGTGAGCTGGAGGAGTGAGTTTCGGTGAGTGTGAATCAAAGGGTTTTGTTAGGGCTTTGGTGGAGAAGGGTGGTTTGGTGGTGAAGAAGAGAATCGGGGATTTTTTAATGGATATGAAGTGATTGGAGAGTTCCATTAATGGAGGATTTTTGAGGGAGAGAGAAAGGGATGGGATCTTTGGCATCAGCTTATCCTTTTCATTTTCAGTTAAGAAACTACTGAAACTAACGGTAGGAACTGATGATGACGTGGCACAATTTCGTTTAGAACGACATGTTGTATCACATTCCCGCTACAAATTATTAGATTTTTTTTTTTTCTTCATCCAAACTGATCCTATGGGTTAACCGCAGAATCAATCTAAATTTATTGTTTTTATTAAAATAACAGAATTTTGATTTTTTATATATAAAATATTAATATGGTTAAGTTTTATCCGGCAAACAATGTTACTAAAAATTCTATCAAATTAAAAAAATTTAACATGATCAATATTTTTTTTAATTTAATTAAAAAAATATAAACTAATTTAATAATTATATATAAAACTTTGAATTAATTAGGGACCCTTGATATTATTTTCGTCTTTCGCTTTCTGTATTTTTCAAGTTTTATCTGTATTCTCCAAAACAACTTGTATCCGTTTATTTATTTATTTTAAGTGCTATTTAGCTTTTGTTTTTTTAGCTCTTTTTTATGACCTTAACGTATACAACATTATCAAATCTTTCACGAACGGTTTCAGAGAAAATTATGAAAGGAAAATTGAAAAGGACTTGTAGGATATATGGCTAAAACTCCAGCATCTTGAGAGTATCCATCCTTTAATAATACCTTTAAATTTCCATTTAGAATTCAAAAAAAAAAAAAACCCTGAAATTTTACTCCCACAATTATATATACACACGGCTCCAATGGAGTGTTCACATTCTTTCTTGGCAGGTTGTGAGCACGGTATTCACATCCAAGCACAAAAGTTAGAGTGCCTGATATGGTTTATGAAATTGGACTGCAAATTGCACCAGACAGCTAGTAAGACACCTTGATAGAACTTGAGTGGGAAATGAACAACATTTTGAAGAGATTAGGAAGCTAGAAAATTCAAAATTGAAACCCAAATAAAAAAAAGGCCTCTTGGAGAAAAAAAATTGGAAATTAAACTACAGGGCTTACTGTTCTAATTTGTCCCATTATGTAGCTAAGATAGGAGCACCACAAGCAGCAGGAGCGTGCTTTCCCTCTTTGTAGACCAGGTTTCCTCTGACAAATGTTGCCAAAACTTTTCCAGAAAGCTTGCTTCCCATGTAGGCTGAGATACTCTGTGCACAGCACAAGTGTGATTAGTGGTTTCGACAGTAAAATCATTTGACTGTGGTGATTAGGCAAAGTTCAATAGATCATTGACAATTTGGCAAGCAAACTTCCAACTGCAATCATTCACTTTGAAATATCCCATTGATGGTAAACATTTTACTAAAAACTACTATTTAGAACAAGCAGCATAGTTCAATGTATCAGAAAGGAGGGTGGAGAAATCAGACGGCATACGGGATGTTTAAGGTAAACAGGAAGATCATTGTTGAGCTCAAACTCCACATTTGGCTCCCATATGGTAATGTCTGCATGGTTTCCTACTGCAATGGCCCCCTGCAAAATGAAGTTCAGCTTCAGGTGATATTAATGTAAACAATGTTATGATCTTTCTCATGTGTTTGCTCTGTTTTTTTTTTTCTCTTATTTTCTTGCCTTGACATCTGCCATTGTTAAGTTGTAGGAAAGAGAAAAGCTTTACCTTCAAATCCTGCCCAGCAAGCTTGGCAGGCCTTTCACTCCACCACAAAGCCAGCTGTTCCAGAGTTACACCATATTGCCGTCCATGTGACCATGTCACAGGAAGAACAAACTGCAGATGCTCTCAAGAAAACGCCTATGAGTTTCTTAAATGATAGCAAAATAGCAAACATATCTATTATAGACAACAATTTCTTTCTCTTTTGCATTGGTTAAATTATGATACTAACAATTGACATGGTTTTTTTTTCCGGTGATGGTTACTGCAAGTGTTTGAGTTGCTGTCTGTTTAGGCCAGAAATTGTCTAAAGCCATCGGAAAATCTTTTTCACAGGTGCTAGAAAAAGTAATTGCCCAACAAGAGATGATGGGATCCTTGGATGTGTGTACAAGGAAGAGGTTAGCTCTTTTTCATGCTCAAGAATGTAAACCAAGTGAGCTGCCATTTGTTAATCTTATTTTTTTCATATTTGCCTTTAATTCAATCTGAAATATCATTTGCAATCAAATGTTCATGGTGATTAGAATGTTCTTATGGACAAAAATCTGCATGAAGAGTGAGCCAAAAATTCTGAATTTGAACCTTCTTCAATAACCTGTAATCCAAGTCCACCATATTACTATTTCCAGTTTCAATGATGACAAGCCAACTCGTTGAAATTCTAAACGGGCACATTGTAAGACAATATTCTGTATAACTACAAGATTGCATCTCGAGGATGTTAACCAGTAGAGTTTCACATGTATTGGCATTGTAGAAATAAAACAGTTATATGAGTTGGTAATAAAAGAAAGACCAACCTGCAAAGAAGATATGCCACCCCAAGCCTTCAAAAAGTTACCTTCATCGAAGAGTTTAAGATCAGGAACTGATGGTGAATGATCAGAACTTAACATGTCGATGTCACCTTCCTGAAATAGAATTCAAATCATGCATAGACAAGTGATGTGAAGAGAAAAGGCAACATATCATCCTGGAATCTGTAAGTACCAATAGAGCCATCCATAATCTTTCTTTATTAGCTGCGTCACGGATTGGTGGAGCACATTTAAAACGAGTGTCTCCATCCTTAATCTCTTCTGCCGAAAAGGCTAGGTAATGGGGACATGTCTCAACAGTTACGCTGTCACCATTACTTTTTGCTTCCTGTATAAAAGCACAGAAAAAGACATCATAAAAAATATGTGCAATTATCAAGGACATGAAACTGTTTTAACACAACTAAAAGGGAAACGATGACCCTAGGTCAAAACATGCAATTTGATTTGATTTGATTAAATTTGGATATATTCAACTTGTATCTAAATTCCACGAGCAGTGCAGTAGTACCAAGCATCATTCCCATCCCCCTCCCAACAAGGCTCTATTTCTATGCACATGCATATGCACTCCGTACAAGGAAAATTATATGATACCTTTAGAAGCTGGAGGGAGAAACCTGCATCGGACAAATGAACAACATGAAGATGAGCTCCTTCTGCAGGACCACCGATCCTAGTGTCCTTGGACACTGTCAAGAGCTCTCTAATCGCTGCCTCCTCCCTGGTTAAGGAATGTATATTGTCACTACTTATATGTGCAGACATATATAGAAATCATGCCAAGTGCCGGCCAAACATATACAATGAGCTCATATGAAGATGCCACAGGGAACCTGTTTCTTGATAACATGTAGATGAAAAGCAGGATCTTGAATCCAGATTGATAATAAAATATATGAAAATGTTGATAGTTCACTGAATAACAGAATAACTCGGCCTTTTGAAAATATGAAAGTATCTGTAACTTCTAGCTTTACCAACGTCTCATCTAGGACAGCATACATCAAACAGAATAAGTAAAAATTGGCCATAATATTATGACACTATCTGAAAAGGCATAACTCTATGCTATTTCATAAGTCAAAAAATTTTAGCCATATGCCCAACGAAAAAAAGAAACTGCAATCATTTAGATCCACAAGCTAAGTATAGATAAGTAAAATATAGCTTCATGTGTCGCTCACTTCTTCAGAAAAAGAAGTCATCAGCAATATCATACCATGATGGTGGCCTTGTCTTAAGGTATGTTGAATAAGATCGAGGGTCATTTTCACCGTCTTCTAAGTAGCTTTCAGAATCTTGGGGAATCTCTGCATGTACAAGTAAAGGTCTTCTGTACTTTGCCAGTATAGATAGTCCCTCCTATGGAGACAAAACACAAAAAGCTTAATAAGCATCAAATAGAATCTAATATTGCTGAAAGAATGGAGATAATATAAACAGTTATGCAGCATTGATTTGAACTAATAGGTTCCAAACCCCAAACACAATTTTATTTGACCGGTTCAAATTTGTTATAAGAGAGGCTAAACCATGCATCCAGAACCCAACCTTGATATGACTGGAATTGGTCATTGGGAAGTCACTGATCCCCGAAGGACACATGAAAGACTGCAAAACAAGAACAGGAAAGTAGTTATATATAATTCGATGAATGAAAACAACAGAAAATACACGTGCATGGGCATGGGCATAGTAAACAAAGGCTCTAAAAATTGATTTGGCATCTAGTAAAACTGCAAGCTGATAACTAGAACAAAATCCATCAAATCCCTCACTGATATGGCATCACTTGTATTCTGTAGCAGCAGATAAGTGCACGCCACTTATTAAATAGTTCCAAAAATATATGCTGAGAGCATGTTTGCATGGGAGAATACCACTACATGATTTCAAATTCGAGCAGCAAACATCTTGCAATGCATAGAAATATTGTTCAGTGAAAGCTCGTAAGAAATGATCACAGATAAAAATCCTAAGATGCTTCCCTACCTTCAGACCAAGAGCACCGGCACTTAGGAGGGCTTCTAGAGAATTTGCATCGAATGCATTTTCAGGAACAAGACCTCCCCAAAAACCTAGTGATATTAGAGCTTAGAAACAGGTCCTTGAAACATTTTTAAACTGAGATGAGGTTTTAGGAGCATACCAACATCAACGTAGATGTTCTTCTCTGCAGCGTCAATCTATCACATGCATGTCAAAAACATGAGGACAAAACCCAGGAGTAGGTCAACTATATCCTCATTTAGGGAAAAAAAAACCCGAAACTTCATAACCCAAGAAAAAACAAGGATAATTGGACTTGAATGGGAATCTCCCTAATAGTGTAGGAAAATCAAAGAGCAGAATAAGATTGCAGCTTAATCTTTGCAACTGAAAGCACTGATATTACTCGATGATATTAAAATAATAATCCAACCCTTAACTTTATACCTTGAGTTTTAGAGTTTCTGCAGAAACAGTTGAGGGAAAATTATTCAAAGGCATGTCAATCAATGTTGTAATACCACCTGTAAATGGATAGTAGTGCCAAGCTTAGTGCATACAATGAAACAGGGGAGATAATTGAAAAAAAAATGGCATAAAAGATCCCATTACAATAAAAATCAGAAGGTTTCAAACTGCATGAAGATGAACTGACCATAAGAAGCAGGCAAAAAAAAATCAAAATACGATTCTGGATGTCCATTGACATCCATGCCACAATTTATAAACATTGTGTGAGATTCTTAAGAAGTCTAGACCATGCAGAATTTGGGATATTGAAAAAAAAAAAGGCATCTTCTCTTGACAAACATCAGTGAGGATCTCAACATTTGTATAAGAAAAATCAAATTCAGTATATTATAAACAAGCAAAAGAGAGTACCAGCAGCGGCTGCTCTAGTCCCAGAAGGAAACCCCTCCCATTCAGTTCTTCCCGGATCATCAAGATGTGCATGCCTGATGCAATCATATCAAAGTCGTTATTTCATCACTTATTCATATATACTTTAATACTCAAATAAGATACTGCTAAGCTGATGCGAAATTAACAAACTAGACTTCATGGCCGAAGTATTCTGTCAACAATTATTATAATCAATCATTTTGCAAATATTCATTTCAAATTGATCATATTATCTCAAAATGAAGAAGCTTCAGGGCAATCAGATTCCTATTTCTTACACATCAATCAAGCCAGGCATGACAACAGCTTCTCCATAATCAATTATTTGCCCCCTTTTCAAATTACCATGCCAATCCTCTTCCTTAATTATAGACACGATTTTCTCTTCCTTTACCTCCACTGCTTTCACATAAAAAAAAGTAGTCAAGAAGCTTGTAACAAAACTTTATAATCCCAGAAAGAAAAAAGGAATCGTTATTTATTAAAACAAACCTGCACCAGAAATAATTCCATGAGGTGTCACAATACGCTTACTAATAATCCAGTAATGATTATAAGGAAAGAGGCTACAATCACTTCTTTCAAAGAGCTGCAAACCAACATTTCAGTAAAAAAAAACTTCATCTCTGCAACTATGTATGGCCAGTCCATCTTCATCACTGTAAGTGAACTTACCGTGGGAGAATCCTGAAAGTAGAAGAAGTAGAGAAGAGAAGCGAGCAGTGCTAGTAGAGGTAAGACTCGCAATTGAAGATAGTCCATATCCTTTTTCCTTCTTTCTCTATGGCTTTCTTATTCTTCTTAGCATGGCTTTATTATTACACCGGGGAGCAAAAGG
>Ga0325401_1005195_pt1 | contig 12416 bp, 14 predicted proteins | sample PopdelMetagenome_FD_205666 | JGI IMG/M metagenome (GOLD analysis project Ga0325401, IMG submission 205666) | Populus deltoides microbial communities from Bellville, Georgia, United States - Xylem-PdKOR-R2 | ecosystem: Host-associated > Plants > Phyllosphere > Stem > Wood/Secondary xylem | place...
CGCCCAGCATAGTAAACGGCTACCTCTCTACCGTACTCGATGCAGGCTTAATGCCCATGGTAGCCCTTACGTATCTTACTGCCAAGTACTCTTGCTATACCGGCGGCTTCCGCCTAAGAACCTAGCTTTTGCTACCGCTCATGACCATCACGATTACCACTCCGGCCCTGCTTTTCCCGGCGTTGTCGCTCTTGTTGCTGGCCCACACCAACCGCTTTTTGGCGCTAGCCAACCGAGTACGGGCGCTCAATACGCAGTATGCTACTACGCACAGTCTCCATTTACTAGGGCAAATTCAAAACTTGCGCCGCCGCTTGGTCCTGATTCGCAACATGCAAGCTGTGGGCACGGCCAGTATGTTTGGGTGCGTGCTATGCATGTTCCTCTTATTCGCCGACTTCACCTTGGCCGGCGAGATTGTCTTCGGAGCTAGCTTGTTCGCTTTACTTATCTCGTTGGCGCTTTCCCTGTGGGAGATCCAAATTTCCGTTGATGCGTTGAACATCGAGCTAAACGACATGCAGGATGACGAAGAGCGCCGGCGGCGAGCAGCGGGTTTGCCGGCCGTGCCCACAGCCGCCGAGCTAGACGAGTAGCGCGCATCCATAGCCAGGCTTAAAAAAGAAACGCCCGCTAACATCGGATGCAGCGGGCGTTTTCACTTGACAAAGCAGCCTTAGTTAATCGAGTGCTGATGCTTCTTCGGCATCTACGGCCGTATTTTCGGTCGGGATACTATCAGTCAATACAGCAGAGGGGCCTTGTTCCCGAATCTGATACAGCACGCTTTCGGCCACACCGCGTCCAAACAGACTAACACCCGCATTGAGTACCACCAGCGCGCCAGTGCCGGCCAATACCCAGTCGCGGGTAGGTGCTTTTTTCTGCATTAAGGAAGTAGCCCACTGCACCAAACAGGTCCCAAATCCGATAACCATTAGCCCAGTTGGGGCGAAAACCAACCATTTCTCTTTGTGTGTCATGTGCGGGGGCATTAAGGAATTAATGAGAAGACTACCGTTGCTCGTATAGAGCAACACAGCTTTTGCCTACTCAATCAATCGTACCTTTGCCGTCTCAGGTTACAACGCAAGGTTATTTAATTCTGTGCTTTCGGCCAGAGCCGCCTTGCGCCATCTTTCTTGCCTCACCGTTTTTCCCATGCGAATCTATCCTTACGAGCAGCTACTGCGTGCCGCTTTTCGCGCCGAAGCTGACGTAGCTACATACCTCAACGAACCTACGCGCACGGCTTACGCGGCTTTTGAGCAGGCGCCTAAAGCGGACCTAGCTTTCCGTTTTGAGCGGGTGCGCCTCGGGGTGGCCATGTCGTTGCTCAAGCTGCTGGCCGACCTAGGTGACCACGAAGAAAGCCGCCGCGTGATGGAAGTGCTGCACAAAGCCCTACGCGCCCGCTCCGTAGCCGATATCGATGCTACTATCACCCGCGACGCTAAGTTGTTTGAGCGCCTGTATACTAATCTTTACGTGAACGACGAAGGTGAACAGCTGCTCAACCTTTTCGAGCGCACCCTCGACGCCGATACCAAGCCCTTGATGGACGAAATTATTGAGGAAGCGTTAGACCTAGCTTCCGAGTTGGACTTTGATGCGTCGGATGATGAGGACGAGGATGAAGAGTAGGCTAAGTGCCCTCAACAAATAGGAAGAAGCCGTTGCAATCCTGTAACGGCTTTTTTGCGCTTACTGTGCTCGGCTTTTACCTGTTCTCTTGTGCCACTCCGTAGCTTCGTTTCAGATCCGCCTTACTGCGCAAACTCGTTTCCGTAGCCGCAAGCGTTGTAATCAGCACCGAGGCGTCAGAGTTTGCTAGGACGGTCGACTATTATCGTGTTTTATTACAAATATTATCTTCCGTAGTATATTATTGGCTGCGCTTCCGGCTTTTTTCAGTAATTGGTCTGCTCAGATTAGCCTGCTTTCTAATCAGTTGACCGAGAAGCGCTAGGAGAATTGGCTTTCCCCACGGCAGCTTCCTACCTTTACTCTGTCCAAAACCAGTGCCCCACCTGCTTGTTGCTCTGGTTCTAGCCCCGTATTATCCCATTCTTAATGACGGACATTCAGTATATAACTACTTCGACCGATGTTCAGCAAGCGGCCGATGCCTTACGTGCTAGCTCCCGCCTAGCTGTTGACCTTGAGTTTGATGATATGCGTCACCGCTACGGACGCAACCTTGCCCTCATCCAGATCTTCGACGGCAAGCAGGTGTATCTTATTGATCCTATTCCTTTAACCAATCCGGCGCACGAGCTCGAACCACTCTGGGCTTTATTGCGTGACCCGGCTATTGAAAAAGTATTTCACAGCTGTAAGTCCGACATTTTACTGCTCGATGAGCTTTACGGCGTACACGTGCGCAACATCACCGACACCAGCGTACAGTATACACTCTTGGGAGAGTCGGACAACAATATCTCTCTGGGTCGCCTCATCCAGGCGGAGCTAGGTTTGGAGGTCGACAAAGGCGAGCAGAAGTCCAACTGGCTTAAGAGGCCGCTCACGGAAGCACAAAAGCTGTACGCGGCCAACGATGTGCTGTACCTGTTCGAGCTCAGCGACCGACTTACAGTTAAACTGGCAGCCCTAGGTCGGGTGCACTGGGCTGAAGAAGAAAATAAGGCGCTGGAAGAAGTACGCTACGTTCGCGATGAGCGGCCTTACTTGCGCATCGCGGGCAAGTATCGCATTCAGCCCAAAGAACTGCCGCTGTTTCGCGACTTGTACCTGTTGCGCGACCGAATAGCTAAGGAGCTCGACCGGCCGCCCTACATGGTATTCGCCAACGACCGACTCTCGGAGTTAGTGCGCGCCATGCCGCTCGATGCTACTGATTGGAAGGCCACGCGTGGCCTGCACCCTGAACTGAAACGCTCGCCCTACTTGGATCAGCTTGCTGCCTTGTCGCCCGACAATTTTGTCTCAGTGCCCGAGCCTCCGTTGCCAGCGGAGCAACGTCGCTTCCCCTTCCGGCGGCGCCTCAGCGGTGAAAAGGCGTCCCGGGCCGATGCGCGCGAACATCTGCTGGCCACGCTGAAGACACACATCACAAACGATATCAATGGGTACGTAGCCAATTTGGTGCTTTCTAATCGCCTAATTGCCGACATCATCGAGCTAGGGGCTGAACGGGTATTGCGCCCCTGGCAACAAGCTATTCTACGCGACACGGCCGAACGCCACGGTTTAGCATATAGCTTGATAGTCGAGCCGTTTGAATAATTACTTTTTGCGCTGGCTTATTTGATCCCACGCATAAGCGCGTATTTATTATCTTTTCACTTTTCACGCTGCACTATCATGCCTAGCTCCGCGAAAGAACAGTTCGACCGACAAGCCATCCACTACAACGCACAGTGGAATTCCTGGACCGGTACCGCGCTCAACTGGCTGCTAGAGCAAGCAGAGTGTCAGCCCGACGATGTGGTGCTGGATGTGGCCACTGGCACTGGGTTCACCGCGTTGGCTTTTGCGCCGTTTGTGCAATCGGTAGTTGGCGTTGATGTGTCGACGGGGATGCTTGCGCAGGCGCAGCAGCAACAAACGGCGCAGCAGATCAGCAACGTAACGTGGCAAGAAGGTGCCGCCGAAGCTCTACCTTTCGCCGACGAGTCTTTTTCGATTGTGACGTGCCGTATCGCGCCGCACCATTTTCAGTCTATTCCGCAGTTTCTGAACGAAGTAAAACGCGTACTGCGGCCACACGGCCGTTTTCTGCTTGCCGATACCTGCGTCCCCGACGACGAGCCAGAGGTAAATGAATGGCAAAACCGCGTAGAAGCACTCCGCGACCCATCGCACGCACGCAATCTAGCTCCCCAGGAGTGGCACACCGCTCTGGAGGAAGCCGGCTTGCACGTGACGGCGCTCGGCGAGCCTACCGCTGATATTGCCATGCACCTCAACGATTGGATGAGCAAATCAGGCTGCACGGGCGAAGCGGCCGAGGTCGTGCGCCAAGCTTTTGCTACGGCATCAGCCGCCGCTGTTCGTATCTTCCAGATTCGTGAGTTGCCCGGCGGCGACTACTCATTCGCGTGGCAGCGCGTCGCCGCGAAGGCCATCAAGCCCTGATCTGTTGCTGTAATCTGTTGTTTTGTCGGTACCTGTTTCTCCTGCTTCCCTCCTGCTGCGTCGTCGCATTGCAGTAATCTTGCTTCTTCTGCTATTGGTGCTCGGCGGCGTGGGCTTCTACCTAGCTTGGCGCGTGCAGTGGAAACCCAATGTAGTAGCTTCTCCTTTCGGGCCGGCGTATTTACACATCCGCACGGGCTCTACGTTTCAGCAGGTGCTGGCTTCACTTGAGAGCCAAGAGTTATTGGAAGACTACGCGACGTTTGCATGGTTGGCTGAACGGCGAGGCTACCCGGCCCACGTACAGGCAGGGCGCTACAAGTTGAGTTTTGGAGCTAATAACGCGGAACTGCTGGACAAGCTGATGCGCGGCGAGCAAGATACTGTTGCCTTTCAGCTAGATGCGTTTAAGTACAAGCCGCAGCTTGCACGCCAAGTAGCCCGGCAGCTCGAAGCCGACTCGGTGTCGCTGCACCGCTTATTGCGCAATAATGCCTTTTTGCAGCGCCGCTACCACCTCGACACCACCACCGTACTGACGTTGTTTCTACCGGGGCCATACCGCTTCCTGTGGAACACTTCAGCTCAGCAATTCTTGGATTCGGCCGCGGCCATGCACCGGCGCTTCTGGACCGCAGCTCGCCACCGCCGTGCTGACTCCCTAGGTTTGTCGCCCGCGGAGGTGCACGTGCTAGCTAGCATTGTGCAGCGCGAAACCGCCATGCCCGAAGACAAGCCCGTTATTGCGGGTGTGTACCTCAACCGCTTGCGCCGTGGCATGCGCCTGCAAGCTGACCCCACTCTACTATGGGCCATCGGTAACTTCGGTGTGAAGCGCGTTTTGAACAAGGACAAACTCGTTGATTCGCCTTACAACACGTACAAACATAAAGGCTTGCCGCCTGGCCCTATCACTTCGGCCAACCGCCAAAGCCTAGACGCAGTACTCAAGCCCGCGGCGCACGACTATTATTTCTTCTGCGCCCGTCCAGACCGTAGCGGCTACTCTGATTTTGCCGAAACCTACGCCCAGCACAAGCTAAACGCCCGCCGTTACCAGCACACATTAGACAGTCTGCGGATCCTGCGCTGATATGCTCAGCCTGCTACTTACACCCGTTTAACACCAAGTGCTATTGGCTATCAGGCAAGCGAAGACCACTAATTGACAGCTGGACAGAGTCGCGGCTGGCGGCTTTTTGCAAGGCGAGGGTTTCTTCGTACCCTAGGCTGGTGTATTCGGAGTGCTCCAAAAATAGCAACGGACAAGTGAGCATGGGCTCGGGCCACGCGGCTAACACGGGGGCACGGCGAAGCACCTTGAAACGCGGCACGTTTGTAACGTGCCAGTAGCCATCAAGCAGCACATAGCGGTAATTTTGCTGAGGCAGGGCGGCGAGTTCTTGCTCGTCGGTGATGACCGTTACGGGGTCAGGTGCTACGTAAGGCGCTATTCCTAGCCCCATAGTACTGATTAAGGAGGTGCTTCCGTGCTGACGCAGCCAAGCAGCTACTTCGGCATAATGGCTGGGGGTGTACGCGTATACTTCGCGCTGAATCCGTCGAAGATCAAAGGCCACGGCGACTACGACCACGAGCACTATTGCCCACCATTGCCGGTCGAGCACGCGGCGCAGGCTCAAGAAAGTAAGCACGTAGAGCAGCCCATACACCAGCAATAACCCACGGGGCGCCTTCAACAGCAACGACATGCCCCCGATAAAGCAGTACGTCCAGATAGCTAGGTAGCGAATCAAATTCGGCTTTTTCAGTCGCTCGACTAGCTCCCGCCACCACAACACTGGCACGGCAACGAGGCCTGCCAGCACCAGCGGCGACTCAAAATCTCGGATGTACTTGAGATAGTAAAAAGCATCTAGGTGCGTTTGGGTCATTCCCGCGCGACCAGCGGCGTTGGGCGCGCCAGGCCGCATGATGTTGTAATACACTCCAAGCCAACGATACCACGGCAAGCCAACCAACACACTTACCAACGCCAACACCACGTAAGGAACGGCTACAATCCCAACAACGCGCAGTAAATGGCGGGGCTGCCATAACAGTCCGTCTCGTTGCAACAACTCGAATACGAGCAAGATGGGCAGCGTAAGCAGAAACTTGTAGTTGATGCACAAACCAATAGCCAGCCACACCGCTGCCCGCCACAACGTTTTTGGGGTAGCTAGCTGTAGCCGCTGATAATACGCTTGCAACAAACCCGTAAATGCCACTAGGCTCCATGACCCCATCGTGAAGTCGCGCCCCGAGAACGTGAGAAATACCGAAGTACTAACGAATAGCAGCAGCAACGCACTTTCGTAGTCGGCTAGTTTGGCGACTCGGCTAACAAACAACGTCAGCCAGCTAGTAGCCGCCACTGCCACGAGGGCGTTCAGGTACTGGAATACGTGAAAATTAGCAGTAAACCAGGCTACGGGTGCGTAGAGAAACGAAAATCCAGGGCTGCCATGGTGAAATAGATTACGCAGGTCACCATGTGCCACTTCTTGCACGATCTGCCAATTGCGCACGGAGTCGTAATCGGGCAACGACGCGGCGGCTAGCCCGTGCAAGCGCACGGCCACTACAAACACCAGTGCCCCGAAGAACCACTTATTCATGTACTATTGATCTGTAAACAATTGCTGGGTTGATCGAATAGCTAGCCTCTAAGAAGTTGGATAACGGATAGTACCTTTCGCTTTCAATTTCCTTTACGTGCATGAGAGTAGTTATTCAACGCGTCAGCGAAGCTAGCGTCACGGTTGATGGGCGTATCACGGGTCAGATCGGAAGTGGTTTGCTGGTGCTGGCGGGCTTCGCTCCCACCGACGATACGCGTGCCCTCGACTGGGTGGCGCGCAAGTTGGTACAAATGCGCATCTTCGGCGACAAAGAAGGTAAAATGAACCGCAGTGTGCAGGACGTTGGGGGGCAACTACTAGTAGTTAGTCAATTCACCTTGCTGGCGGATACCCGCAAGGGCAACCGACCTAGCTACATCGGGGCCGCCCCGCCCGCCATTGCTATTCCACTGTACGAGCAGTTTGTGCAAATGCTGGAAGAACTCCTCGGACAGCCCGTTGCCACCGGCGAATTTGGCGCCGACATGAAAGTACGGCTGCTTAACGACGGCCCTGTTACCATCGTCCTCGATTCACCAGAGAGTAACTGAGCACGTGCGTAGCTGAGTAACGACGTTCAACGACCTACTCAGCTACGCACGTGCTCAGTTACTCTTTTACTCAATCACTCAGATACGCTTATGACCATCGACGAAGCTCAGCAAACCGTTGATCAGTGGATCCAAACGACTGGCATCCGGTATTTCAACGAACTAACCAACATGGCTATGCTCACCGAGGAGGTGGGAGAAGTAGCGCGCATTATCTCCCGCCAGTATGGCGAGCAGTCCTTCAAAGCCTCCGACCGCGACAAAAACCTAGCTGATGAGCTAGCTGACGTACTTTTCGTCGTGATTTGCCTAGCCAATCAGACTGGCGTGAACCTTACGGATGCACTTCAAAAGAATCTAGAGAAGAAAACGGCTCGCGACACAGATCGTCACCGCCAGAACGAGAAATTGAAGAACAGCTAACGGTGATTCGTTCATGATTAATTGACCACGATTTGACCGTTGCGCCAGATGGGCACCAACTCGTACTCGTTCAGGCGCACGCAAAAATCCATATCCTTATTAGCTTCCAGGCTATTGAGGCGGCGCACGTGCGCTGATTGGAGCAGGTAAGCTCCTAGGTCGGGCTTGGCTTGTAGCCAAAGTTGGTACGCGGCAATAGTAGCGTCGCTGCTGGTAATGTCGAAGTCGGGAGCTAGCAGCTCGGCCAACGCACCGGCAAACACGGTGTCCTCCAAGTTGAAGTTCCCCTTCCAACCGGCGCACACCACTACAACATCTTTGCCTTGCTGCCGCGCAAAGTCAGCCACCGCTTTAAGGTTCAGGAATGCGCCAATTACTACGGCGTCGGCTGAAAGAGAAAGTTGCAGGGCTCGGGTGCCGTTGGTTGTCGTGATGGCAACGGCTCGGCCCCGCACCGGCGAGGCTTCATTAAGATAACCAAAAGGCGAATTACCTAGGTCAAATCCCGCGGCTTGCCGACCGTCTCGTTCGGCGGCTGTGAGGTACCCCTGGCTAGCATAGGTGCGACATTCATCTAGTTCGCTCAGCGGGACAATGTGCGTGACGCCGGCGGCCAATGCCGTTACCATGGAGGAAGTGGCCCGCAGAATATCGACTACCACGGCCACCCGGCCGCGCAAGTCAAACAAGGATAATAGCTCGGGGGTAAGGCAAACGTCGAGGCTCGGTTGTGTTGTCAAGGGTACGCGTATGAAAAGCGAACGGCCATGCTTTGGAGCAGCATGACCGTTCAGCGTGATGTAACTAACTGTTTATACTTCCTCGGTGCCGGGCACAAATGGGAGCTTTACTACTGTTGCTGGCAAGTTTTTGCCGCGCACTTGCACGAAGAGCTTGCTGCCCGGCTTGCTAAATTCAGTTTTTACGTAGCCGAGGCCAATGCCTTTGCTCAGCGAAGGCGACTGTGTGCCGGAAGTAACTTCGCCCACAGGCTCCCCTGCTTCATCGACCAACGGGTAGTGGCTGCGCGGAATGCCGGGGCCATCCATCTGAAAGCCTACTAGCTTGCGGTCAACGCCGTGCTCCTTCTGCTGCTTCAGCGCGTCGGAGTTGGTGAAGTCCTTTGTGAACTTGGTAATCCAACCTAGGCCGGCTTCCAGCGGCGACGTTTTATCGTCGATGTCGTTGCCATAGAGACAATAGCCCATTTCGAGGCGAAGCGTGTCGCGGGCACCTAGGCCGATGGGCTTTAGTCCGTACGGCTTACCGACTTCCATAATCTTATCCCACACGGCTTTCGCGTGCTCGTTGGGCACGTACAACTCAAAGCCACCTGCACCGGTGTAGCCCGTGGCCGAGATGATGACATTGGGCGCGCCGGCGAATGTACCCTGCACAAACGAGTAGTACGGAATGCTAGCCAGGTCGGCGTCGGTGAGTTGCTGAAGCGCCGTAATGGCTTTCGGACCTTGCACGGCAAACAAGCTGATTTCGTCCGACACATTTTCCAACTCCGCGCCTTCGGTGTTGTGCTGACTGATCCAGTTCCAATCCTTTTCGATGTTGGAGGCATTCACCACCAGCATGTAATCTTGGTCGGCGAGGCGGTATACTAGCAAGTCGTCCACGATGCCGCCTTCATTATTGGGCAGGCAAGCGTACTGCGCTTTACCGTCGGTGAGCTTGCTGGCGTCGTTGCTTGTCACGCGCTGAATCAGGTCGAGTGCCTGCGGGCCACGCACCCGAAACTCCCCCATGTGCGACACGTCGAAGATACCGACAGCCCGGCGTACCGTGTGATGCTCTTCGAGGTCGGACGAATAGCGAACCGGCATGTTGTACCCGGCGAAAGGCACCATCTTGGCACCTAGCTGCTGATGCACCTCATTCAGCGTGACGGTTTTGAGGTCTTCGGCCATAATTTCTTGATTAGTAGGTAAGGTTGAGTGCTCAATAGTAACCACAGACGTCGTAGTTGCGAAAGGAGCGGGCGAAATTAACTATTTGCCCGACCCCAACGACCTCAGCCTGATGAGTTATCTTTGACGGCTTAAGTTCTCCGCAATTTTTTCGAAATAGTAACCTAGCTTCTGTTGATGATCGGCGCTGGTCTACCGTTTGCTTTCACTCCATGATGGACGATGATTTAAAACAGGAGTTTAAAACGGCTTCAGTGCGGCATTTTCTTTTCAAATCGAAGCTGCGCTCGTTTCTCTATGGCAGCGACACGGCTGAAGAGCCTATTCGCGACCCGAACGTGTGTAGCTTGGGCAAATGGATTAATGAACGTGCGCTGACCGTTTACCAGCATCTGCCCGAGTCGCAGGAGCTTGATAAAGTGCATCAACAGATTCATAATAAGGCGAGCCGACTAATGGATTTGCGCCTCAGTGGCAAAACAGAACAAGCCATTGCCGGCCTAGCCGACGTACAAGTCCTCGCTGATCGTATTACGCAGCTCCTTCTGGCTATGGAAGATAAGCTGCGGCATAGTCGCTGATTTCGCGTTGTAGTCTCGTCGTACATGAAGCTGAAGCTTTCTACTAAACTTATTGCAGGCTTCCTGGCCATTCTGGTACTGTTTGCCAGCGTTGTACTCATCAATTACCAACTGTCGCGCAAGGTGCTGCGCAACGCCCAGCGCGTGGCTGAGTCGCAACGCATTACCAGTGAGGCCACCTCGTTGGTCAGCGGCATCATCGACATGGAGACTGGCTTCCGGGGCTATTTGCTTATTGGCGACGAAGCCATTTTGCAGCCTTACTACGAGGGGGAGCGCAGCTTATTAGGGCGCTTCGTACAGTTCCGCTCCATGCTCAAGCCCGAGTCGCCGCAGTATGAGCGCGTGGTAAGAGCCCAGCGCTTGTTTCAGCAATGGGCCGCTTATTCTCACCTGATGATTAGCGAGAAGCGCGAAGCTAGGCGGCGCATCAGTGGGCAGCTAGGTCTGCAAGGCCTAGAGCACCGCTTGCTGGCCGAAGGTCAGACGGGCAAGCTCATGATGGACCAGATTCGGGTGCTCTTCAAAGGATTCGACACCACGGAGCTCAAAACCCGCCGCGAACTGCGCCGCAAGCTCACCGAAAGCATCACCGAAAACCGTCTTGTTTCCGTTGTAGTAACAGTAATAGCCTGCGTGCTGGGCGTTACATGGGCCATTTACATCACCCGCCTCATCGCCCGGCGCATCAGCTTGATGGGCGACCTAGCCGTGCGCTTAGCCAACGGCGACTATAAGACGCGCATTGTCGATACGGACCGGGATGAACTGAGCCAATTGGCCGAGTCGTTGAACACCATGTCGAATACTATCGGTTCGACTATTACCCAGCTAGAACGCCGCAACCAGGAACTCGACCAGTTCGCTTACGTAGTGTCGCACGACTTGAAGGCCCCTCTACGCGGAATTGAGAATGCGACCCGTTGGATTGAGGAGGACATGGGCGAGGAGTTACCATCCCATATTCAGCAGTTCCTGGTGCTGATGCGCACGCGCGTACACCGCATGGAAAACCTGATTACGGGTATTCTAGAGTTGTCGCGGGTGGGCCGGGTGCAACAAGCGACGGAACGCGTAAACGTGCGGGAGCTACTCACCGAAATTATGGATTCTTTGGCGCCACCCGCCGGCTTTCGGTTGGAGCTTGCTACCTATCTACCCACTATCATTACACCGAGGGTGCCACTGCAACAGGTTTTTACCAACCTGATCAGCAACGCACTCAAATATCATCATCACCCCGAAACGGGCACGGTGCGCGTCGCGTGCCGGGAAGATCGGCAGCAGTATACCTTTGTCGTCAGCGACGATGGACCAGGCATTGCTCCTGAGTATCACGACCGTATCTTCCTCATTTTCCAGACTTTGACTGCGCGCGACACCCTTGAAAGCACTGGTGTGGGACTGGCTATTGTAAAAAAGATTGTAGAAGGACAAGGAGGCAACATTAGCGTAGAATCGGCCGAGGGTCAGGGAGCTGCCTTCATTTTTACTTGGCCGAAACTTAGTGCACAAACTACCGTCACTCACTCTACGGCCAACGCTGGTTTAGCTCAATCTAAATCTTAACCGTATAGGGACCTAGGTATTCCTTCCCACGGTCTTTCCTTTCTATGTCAACTGCTCCTTCCACACCTTGTTTACTGCTCGTTGAAGACGATCAGATGGATATTATGAATGTGCAACGCGAGTTGCGCAAGCACAATATTAACCTTCCGCTCCATATTGCCGGCAACGGCCGCGAAGCCCTTAACATGCTCCGGGGCGAAAACAATCAAACCAAGATCGACAAGCCTAGCGTGGTAATGATTGACATCAACATGCCCCGCATGAATGGCTTGGAGCTGCTCGAAGCGTTGCGCTCCGACCCTGAATTCGTCGGGCTGAATATCTTCATCATGACCACTTCCGACCTAGAAGCCGACCGCCTCAAGGCACGGGAGCTAGCTGTAAGCGGCTACATTGTGAAACCCCTCAACTTCGACAAGTTCGGCGAGGGCGGTTCCACCGTCGATGGTTTCAGTCTCTTCCTCGACCTACTCCGCCTCAAATAGTAACTGAGCGAAGTGGTGAAATGGTGAGTTAGTGAGTTGTACTCGTACCTTGCCCGACTCTACTTACCTCAGTCACTCAGTCACTCAGTCACTCAGTCACTCAGTCACTCAGTCACTCAGTCACTCAGTCACTCAGTCACTCAGTCACTCAGTCACTCAGTCACTC